>Ga0307991_1000351_pt1 | contig 33839 bp, 23 predicted proteins | sample EllFjometagen131_FD_203146 | JGI IMG/M metagenome (GOLD analysis project Ga0307991, IMG submission 203146) | Marine microbial communities from Ellis Fjord, Antarctic Ocean - #131 | ecosystem: Environmental > Aquatic > Marine > Unclassified | place: Southern Ocean | collected 2014-10-08 | reverse complement strand
TTGAAGGAACTTTCTCAAATCTTAAAAATAAAATAAGAGTTCATGCTGGTTTAAAAAAACACAGAAAAATGAAATTAATCAATGAATTACTTAAAAAATAGCAACCATGTTTTTTCAATTAGACCGCTTTACTCTAAAATCAATTTCTCAACTCCAACAAAATCATTATTCCATAGTTTTATAAAATAAACTCCTTTTGGGTAATTACTTAAATCAAGTTTGATTTTATTATCGTTGTATATATTTTCTTTAATGATTTCTTTTCCCTGAATACTAAAAACAGAAACATTAATATAATCTTTGATGCCCAATGTTTCTATTGTAAATATTCCTTTTGAAGGATTGGGGTAGATTTTGATTTCTGCTTGTTGATTTATTTCTTTTATCCCCGGCGTGCCATTAATAACCAAAATAGTATCACTGCCTTTGCAGCCATTTGTATCAGTTACTTCTACAAAATATTGAAAAGTACCTACGCTAAGACCTGAGCCATTTATTGTAATTGTTTGTGTTGAATCACCTGTTGACCATTGGTAAGAAGAAAAGCCGGCACCTGCATTTAAAACCAAAACTGTTGTACTATCAATAATAGTATCCTGACCTAAGTTAATTGTTGGTGGCAAACAAATAACAATAATTTGGCTTGTTGTATCGTGCATACCATAATGCAAACACATTGCTTTTACTATATAACTGTCCGGTGAAGAATAATAATGCTTTGGAGTAGCAAGATTTGAATAGTTTGCATTGCCACTTGAACTATCTCCAAAATTCCAGTAAACCGAGCTAACACTATCTGATAATGTAAAGTTTACACTATCTCCCAAACATACATTTGTATAATTAAACTCTATGGGTGGTAATAAATATGATGATACAAACAATGGCAAGCCATCACAGTAATGTCCTGTGCCAAGAAATATTCCATTATTATCGTAATTACAAGCCATACCAAGTGCATTTGGATTATTTATTACTCCAAGATATTGATCGTTTGTAGGAGTTGAATAATAATTTCTTCGAACATATATTTTCCCATCTAAACCTAATTGCATTTGAGCAAGATTTCTACCTGATGTGGGATATTCTATTATTGTTTTGGAATTAATAATTGCTGAATCGGAACCGGCAGCTAAATTAAATTGATAAATTACTGAACTTCCCGAAGATTGATTAGCAACATAAAGTAATTTACTATTTGGAGAAAATGAAATAGTTGAATAATCATCATAATTACCGGGTGGAATAATTAGCTGATTGCTAATAATACCAGTTGTTGTATTAAAATCAAATAATTCCAAACTTATACTATCAAGATAATTGAATCTATATGAAACAACAGCAAGTTTTCTCCCATCAGGACTTATATAAATATCACCCAAACATCTAAAATTATTTACATATAACTGCCCGACATTTGAAATAACCGGAATTATTGAATCATACGTATTTCCACAAAAAGAATATGCATGAAAAGCATTGGAATGTCGTTTATGAAGTATAAGCCAATAGCATTCCCCATTCGAATGTTTTACAACCCCCATTTTTCTCGATGATGAGCTCATAAAAGGAATATTCTTCAAAATTACATCTCCTTTTCCGCTATCTGCATCCATATCTATTAAAGAATAATAAGCAGTTGTATCTCCATTATAAATATGTCCTGTAGGCTGAAAATTATAAAACAATGTGGAAACTCCAGGCTTTGGAAATATAATATTTTTTCCACCTACATGAATAATTCCGTTAATATTACTACCACCTTTTAAACCAAAACCATTTGGCATTTGCTGATGATTCTTATTATAAACATAGTATCCATCGCTATAAAATAATAAATTACCGTAATAATCTGACATAACAGAACTCCATCCTCCAACCCATTGATTTATTGCTCCATTTGTATCAGCAATTGGAGAATAATTAGAAAAATCCAATCCGGCATTTTTTAGAAAATACCAATGATTGGTGTATTTTGAGTAATGCTGTGAGAAACATGTGTTTGTTAGAATAATTGCTAAAATTAAAATGATTAGTTTTTTCATTTTTTATAGTTTTTATTATGATATTATATTTATGACTGTTTTTTAAAAAAAAGGTTTAATTGCTATAATATAAAAATTTGTGAAAAGTCGCGGGGTGACTTTGAGTCACCCTGCGACTTGAAATTGTTGTATTATTATTCTAATATTTCAATACTTTTAGTATCAAAACTATTATCTGTAATTATTCTAAGTTTATAAATCCCAGAATTTAATTCCGAAACATCCAATTCAAAATTTTGAGTTGTTATTTCTCTTTGTATTAATCTTTGTCCTTGCAAATTATAGAGTTCCAATTTTGCAGTCTCAAATTCGTTGTCTATTTTTATGTTAATGAAATCTTTTGTTGGATTTGGGTAAATATCAGCTTGAATCTCGGGAGGTTTTAAACGAAACTGCGTACTTGCAAAAGGTATTATTTTGTAGTTTACTTCCGAGTTATCTTCATTATAAAATGTAACTAATTTTTTTTCACCATAAACATTTGAAGAAAAACGTCCTGCTACTGATGAAATTCCCTGATTACCAACTGTATTATTGTTTACAATCGAATAAACATTATAAGAACCTGTTGCCAGTGGTGGCGGATTAACTGGTGGTAGTGGTAAAGTACCGTCAGAAAATAATTGGCGACTTATAACATCATTATCAAAAGTCCATGTAACAACTATATTGTCTCCAACATAACTTACAGCTGGCTCTTTATTATTGTTATAAGTTAAATCCGCATAATAATCGTTGACAATTTGTGGGCTATTAGGATTATTCATATTAAAGCTTAGAATATAATGACGATAACTTTGATAGTATTTTACAACTATTTCGTATTCTGCAGAATTAATTGGGGTAATAAGAATTGGACCTGCAATTCTTGGTCTCCCAAAATACTCACCATCACTTAAAATGGCGGTATATAAAGTTGCTGCTCCTAATCCTAAATTTCCTCCTGTTACTACAGTAGGGTAATCTGTTCCTATCCATGACAAATATGAATTACTACCACTATTCTCAATAAAAGTAAAATTCACCCATATCGTCTGATTACTTGGCAAATAATTCAAAGCCACATCAGGAGTATGAGCTTCTGCAACCACTAACTCAGTTTGGAAATTGCCTTGTATATCGCCAGCTACAGCAATTATTTCATTACTTTCTTCCCAAACAACTACAGTATTGCCAACTTCATCAACATCAACATTAGGGCATGTACAATCTCCATCTGTAGTAATTGGGTCAGGTCCACTGCTTAGATTCCATGTATTAGCTCCACCATCATAATCCCATGTTTCATAATACACATCATCATCTAAAAGATAAACTATAAGTGTATGCATATCCCCATCATCATAAAGTACAATATCAGGGTCGGTAACAGTTCCTTGCTGTACTCCTTCAATGTCAAGATTTCCTGTATTGCCATTTAATGCATCATCCCAAGCAAAACCGGGTGCATTACCATCCCATGTCATAATAAACATATCGTAATTATATCCATAAAATTCACGAACATCGTTTCCAGTATTTTCAACATCATCTATATTGTTTATTGCAGGCAAATCAGGATATTTTGCAGGAATGATATACTGACAATATTGCGAGTATGTATTTTTGTTATTCATAGCTAACAAAACTATTGCTGTTAAGCAAATATATATAATTTTCTTCATTTTTTCTAAAATTTAATTAATAAAATTTGTTTTATATCTTTTTACTTTTATTTGCCCACTGTTAATAACATTTTAAAGTGAGGGATAAAAGTATTCACATAATTAAATATGGGTGTAGAGAAAATTCTTTCATCTAAACTTTTCAATTTAGTTTTCGCTATTTTTCTAAAACATCACTATCGTAATTTTTAGATTTAAAGATTTATTTTACATTTGCAGTTCCTCCTATTTTTAATTTTTGTGGTTAATTATTAGTCTATGCGACCCCATATTCATTATCAATAGGGGGTTTTTCTTTAAAATGATTAATTTTTTTAAAATATTTGAATCCCTTATTTTGTAGAGAGAGAGAGAGAGAGACAACCTACGCTAAAGCTTCGGTTGTTTAAATAGAGACTGCATAATTTTTGAAAATTACGCAGTAATACCTTATTCAGAGAATTTATAAAAAGTACCGATAAAAGTTTTATAATAGAGGGCATAAGTAAAAAATTTAGTTCGTGTAATAATTTTCAAAAAATAGAATTTCATGCCTTTACATATATATATGTCGAAAAACACTAAAAGGTTACCCTGAAAATTAAAGCTTTAATTAACAAGTTATTAACAATTTTTCACTTGTACATATTTCGATATATTCATAAAGCCAAGAAACATTACTTGAATGAATTAGGGAGATATTCAAAAATTGAAAATATTTTTTTAAAAAGTTGTTTAAAAAAACTAAGAAGATAATTGTGAAAATTTGATATTAGAATTTGTACAAATAATTAAAGAAAAACTACCCCCAAACATAAAACTACATAATCTCAAACTCCGCGAAACTGTTACTTCTTTTGTTGAGTGGTTTGCTGAGGATAATCAATAAATTTACAGACTAATTATTGAGTAACTATTTTTTCCCAATTAAATTTTATTGGATTTATGCAAAGTGTTGGAATTTGCGATATATTAAAAATAATTTGCTCATCATAAGTTCCTAAAATAAATTTAGTCAACGCTTTGTCGAGATTTGTCATTATCATTATAAGGTCAGTATTTATAGAAGTAGAGTAATCAACAACTTGTTTAGAAAAATTAGTTGTTTTATCTGCAATCTTTATGGTAAAAGCAACTTTGTTCTTTTCAAAATGTCCAGTAATTTGTTTTACTGCATCATCGATTTTCTTTCCCGAAAGTTGGAAAATATGAATCGTAGCATTGAATTCGTTTGCAATATAAGTTGCCCATTTTGTTTTTTCCCATGGTCCAACATCGCTGGTTATTGGCAACACTATATCAGTATAAACATTCTCGAACGCCCTTTTTTGTACAACAATAACAGGAACATGTGAACTGGTTATAACCTTTAAGGCTAAACTACCAGTTAGCTTTTGTACACCAACTTTTCCATGTGTTCCAAGGAAAATAAGGTTAGCACCTATTTCTTTTGCCACATCGCTTATAGTAGTAAAAATGCTTCCTTCTCTCGATTCTGTAACAACTTCAACATTGTTTTCTTTAACTATTTCTGAAGCAATTTTATTAAGTTTTTCATCAATACTTGATACAGTTAAATTCTCTTTCTTTAGATAAGTTTTTGCATTTTTATCAATTACATTTAAAATATATACTTTAAATTTTAAAAATTTAGCAACTTTTACAGCCTGTTTTATGGCATTTGAGGCTACCTCCGAAAAATCGGTTGGTATCAGCACAATATTATTCATTTTTTCTTCCATGAAATTATATATTTAAAATTGTTTTTTTTTACAAATATCTGAATTTTTTTTAATACTTACCATTATTTTTTTCTAAAAACATATACTTAAGGGAACTTCTAATTTCAACTAACAATAACCTTTATGCTTTTAGGAACAATCTCAAATTCAAAAGGAGTGTGTCCTAATGATTCGCCGTCTGCTTCAAGAAAAATCTTTGTATTTGAGTTTATCGAAATAGACTTTCCCTGATATGTGTTTACTTCGGGAAGCTTAACAAAAGAGCCGTCATAAAGATTTCTCACATTTTTTATCACCTTAAACTTTCCAAGCTTTTTAATTATTGTCATATCAAAAAGACCATCATCGGGGATAGCATTAGGGGCTTGTTTCATACCGTTGCCGTTATATTTACAAATCCCGACATTCATGCTGAAAACTTTACCTTTAAATTTGTGATTATCAATTTGAATTTCCGAATATTTATCAATATGGCTCCACAGGGCAGCAAAAATATTTATCAAATAAGAAAACGCATTTCCTTTACCTTCTTCTTTTTGTTTGTTTGTTCTTCTGGCAACTTGTGCATCAAATCCCATTCCTGCCATATTCACAAAATAACGGCTTTGCTTCCCTTCTAAATTATTATATTTCACCAAACCTGCATCCTGAACAAATGTTTTGTTATTCATAATGACTTCAATGGCTTCTTTATAAGACAGTGGAATATCGTACATTCTTCCCCAATCATTTCCGGTTCCAACGTTTATCATTCCTAAAGTTATTTCTGTAGTAGGAAATTTATCTTGCAAAAAAATTCCGTTTATAACTTCGTTTAATGTGCCATCACCGCCCACAACAATTATATTTTTATATTCTTCAGTAATGTTTTCTTTTGCCAGAGTTATAGCATGGTGCTTATCTTGTGTGAAAAGACTTTTATACGTTATGTTCTTGCTTTTAAGCAACCCCTCTATTATATGCCAATCTTTTTCTCCTTTTCTTTTTCCGGCATTTGGATTCACAATTACAAGCCAGTTTTTATCCATAATAAATTTCTTGTGAAGGCAAATATATTACTTTATTTTAAATTGCTTTACGTTCAATATTTTTAATATTCAAAAGATTATTGTTTTTTCTAAATTTGCATAAAATATATTATCATAATTTAATCAACGATAAAATTAAATTCATTGGCAAACAACTATAAAATATTAATTTCAAAACTTGATGAATTTATTCGCAAATATTATAAGAACCAACTTATAAAAGGCGGAATCTATGCTATAGCGACACTTTTATTGTTTTATATTTCCCTTACGATTTTAGAATATTTTGCTCATTTTGGAATTCTTATCCGAACAATTCTTTTTTATGTTTACATCATTACAAACATTCTTATTCTCACAAAGTTTGTTTTTATTCCGTTGTCAAAGCTTTTTAAAATCGGAACAATCATTTCTCATAAACAAGCTGCCGACATAATAGGAAAACATTTTTTAGATGTAAAAGATAAGCTGTTAAACACTTTGCAGCTTAAAGAAATTGAAAATTCCGGTTCACAAAATCAAGTTCTGATTGAGGCTAGTATTAATCAAAAAATTGATAAACTAAAACCTATTCCTTTTGTTTCTGCCATTGATTTTTCAAAAAATCGCAAATACCTAAAGTATGCTTTGCCACCAATCTTTTTTCTTATTATCATTCTGATTACTGCTCCCAGCATGATTACCGAACCTACAACAAGACTGCTCAATCATAATGAATTTTACAAAAAACAAGCAGCATTTTCTTTTGAAATATTAAACAAAGAATTAACAGCCATCCAACAGGAAGATTTTATTCTCAATATAAAAATAAATGGAGACGAAATTCCCGAAAATGCTTACATTGAAACTGATAATGCTCAATATAAATTAAAAAAAACAAGTACGATTCTTTTTTCTCATGAATTTAAAAATATTCAAAAAAATACAAAATTTCAGCTTATTGCCGATAACATAAAATCAAATTTTTATGAAATCAATGTTTTGCCAAAACCAATAATTCTGGATTTTACTATTGATTTAAATTACCCGAAATACACAGGCAAAACTAATGAAACCCTTGAAAATACAGGAGATTTAATTGTTCCCTGCGGCACAAAAATTAATTGGAAATTTTTCACCAAAGATACCAAAACAATTAATTTCAGAATTAAAGATAAATTGTTCAGATTAAAACAAAACAAATCAAATACCTTCAACTTTACCGGCAAATTCTTAAAAAGCAGAACATATTCAATCGGCACTTCTAACGAATTTTTAAATAACGCAGACTCTCTTTTTTATTCAATTAATATTATTCCTGATATTTATCCCATCATCAAAGTTGAAGAATATCAAGATTCAATTTTTGAAAATCGCTTATATTTTAAAGGTTTTATCAAAGATGACTATGGTTTTAAACTATTAACTTTTAATTATAAATTTCTAAACAAAACAGATTCTTTAAATCGTAAAAATTCGAAAAAGAAAACTGTCCTTCCACTAAACAAATCAGTTAATCAACAACAATTTTATCATTATTTTGATTTAATGTCTATTGAATTAAATCCCGGCGATGAATTGGAATACTTTTTTGAAATATGGGACAACGATGCTGTTAACGGCAGCAAATCATCACGTTCTCAAAAAATGATTTATAAAGTTCCAACACTAAAAGAAATTGAAAATAATGCAGAAAATTCAAATCAACAACTAAAAGATAATATTGAAAAAGCTATTAAGGATTCTAAAAAATTACAAAAAGATATTACTGACTTAAACAAAAAACTATTAGAGAAAAAAGATATTTCATGGCAGGAAAAAAAGCAAATACAGGATTTGCTTGACAAACAAAAAGAATTAACAAAAAATGTTGAAAATATTAAAAAACAAAATATTGAAAAGTCGTTAAAAGAACAGCAATTCAAAAAAATCGATGAGAATATTTTAGAAAAACAAAAGCAACTCGAAAAACTTTTTGAAGAATTGATGACCGACGAAATGAAAGAACTTTTTAAAGAATTTGAGAAATTACTTGAGGAATTTAACAAGGATAAAGTTGGTGATATGCTTGAAAAGATGAAACTTAATAACGAAGATCTTGAAAAAGAATTAGACAGAAATCTCGAAATTTTTAAGCAACTTGAATTTGAAAAAAATCTCCAGGAAGCTATTGATAAGCTCGATAAATTAGCCGAAAAGCAGGAAAAACTTTCGGAAGAGACAAAGGAAAAACTAAGTGATAACGAAAAACTAAAAACAGAACAAGAAAAGCTTAATGAAGAATTTGATGACATCAGAAAAAAATTAGATGAACTTGACAAAAAAAACAAAGAATTAGAAGAGCCAAACAATTTGCAAAACACCGACGAAAAAGAAGAAAGTATTGAGCAGGAAATGAAAGACAGCAAAGAGCAACTGAATAAAAAAAATAACAGCAAAGCCTCAAAATCTCAAAAAAATGCTTCGAGCCAGATGAAAGAGCTTTCTCAAAAGCTAAGCGAAATGCAGGAATCCATGTCTTCACAAGCAATGGGAGAAGACATAGAAACATTAAGAGAAATTCTTGAAAATCTTATCCAGGTTTCCTTTGACCAGGAAAGTTTGATGGAAAAATTAAAAATTACTTCAAAAAACGACCCTCAGTATATTAAAATAGTTCAGGACCAAAAGAAGTTGAAAGATGACATGCAAATGATTGAAGACTCATTGTTTGCATTGAGCAAAAGGCAAATCAAAATCAAGGCTTTCGTTAACAAGGAAGTTAATAAAATCAATAATAGGATGGAAAGAGCCTTGAAAGCAATGCTTGATATGAATACAATTGGCCCGACTATGGGAAATGTGAAAGATGATGCAGTCGGCAATCAGCAATATGTAATGACATCAATGAACAATTTAGCTTTATTGCTTTCTGAATCTCTTGAGCAAATGCAACAACAAATGTCGCAACCAAAGCCGGGGAAAAGTTGTAATAAGCCGAAACCGGGAGCAGGACAAAAACCTATGCAATCAATGCGTCAAATGCAACAACAGCTAAACAAACAAATTGAGCAATTGAAAAAAGGCAAAAACAAAGGCGGAAAAACCGGAAAAAAACAATCAATGAGCGAACAATTAGCTCGATTAGCCGCACAACAGGAAGCTATAAGAGGTATGATGAGAAAATACGAAGAAGGATTAAAAAAACAAGGATTGAAAGACAAGGGTGATTTGTCTGAAATGATGAAAGAAATGGAAAAAACCGAAACCGATTTGGTTAATAAAATTATTTCTGAACAAACTTTAAAACGCCAAGAAGAAATTCTTACAAAATTATTAAAATCCGAAAAGGCAGAGAGAGAAAGAGAATTTGAAGAAAAACGACAATCTAATGAGGCAAAAATGCAAAATTTTAGTAACCCAAAAGACTTTTTTAAGTATAAGAAAATTAAATTGAAAGAAGCGGAACTTTTGAAGACTGTGCCGCCAAGTTTAAAACCTTTTTACAAAAATAAAGTTAACGAATATTTTTATAATTTTGAGGAGTAGATATGATAAAAAATTTACGCAAATTAGAGTTTAAATCTTTAAAACAAAACATTCACCTCATTGAAAAATTCGTTGATGAGATTTGTGATGATTTTAATATTTTTAATAGTTATTTTGGAAATATTATTATTGCATTAACCGAAGCTGTTACAAATGCAATTATTCACGGCAACAAAAATAATCCATTAAAAAAAGTTATAGTTACTTTCAAATCTAAGTCAACAGGATTGTCTTTTTCCGTTGAAGATGAAGGTGATGGATTTAACTTTAATAACATCCCCGACCCTACAGAGGTTACTGATATTAAAATTGAAGATACCCAAAAAGGTCTATTTCTCATAAAATCCCTTGCTGATGAGGTTCATTTTTATGAAAGTGGAAGAATTGTTGAAATTATATTTAAAGTTTCGAGCATTAACAACGATTTAACTCTTGAGAGAATAAATCAATTGAATCAATATTCATCTGTAAAAAAAGAAAAAAGCATAGAAAAATAAGCTCTTTTCATGGAAGATTTTAAAATCAATTTCTTTAGTGAGCAAATTTCTTATACGCTGAAAAACAAGAAATTAATTCGCAAACATTTACAAACTCTTGCCAAAACCGAAAAAAAAGATATTGGCATTTTAAACTTTATTTTTTGCAACGACAATTATCTCCATGAAATAAACAAAACCTATCTGAAAAAAAATTATTTTACTGACGTAATAAGTTTTGACTATTCTGAAAAAGAAAATCTTTTGTCGGGAGATATTTTTATTAGCATCGAAAGAGCCAAAGAAAATGCTCAAACATTCAACACCACCAAAACCAACGAAATCCATCGTTTGATTATTCATGGGCTTTTGCATTTGATTGGCTTCAATGACAAATCACCTGAAGAAAAAATTCTTATGAAAAAAATGGAAGATAAATATTTATCTCTTCTTTTTACCTCCAAGGGCAAAACCCGAAAATCAAATAAATAATTATTATATTTGCTGATAGAAGACTTAACATCAAAAAAGTTTAGCTGGAAAATATACGGAATTTGTTTGTGCAATTGTTAGCTCACATTTAAAAAATGACATTCTACTTAATCATATTACTAATACTCATTGGACTTTTAGTTGGACTAATTCTTTGGATTTATAGACTTTCCCGACTTTATAAAAAAGGGAAACAAAAGTAATTTACAATTCAAGTTGCAATTTTGACCATTCTGATTGTATTTGTGACTTGGGAACTTCAAATATTTCCACTTTCCAAGAACTTTTATATAAAGAAACAAACCACCCTATTGACAGGGAAATCATTTTGGAGCTGGAAAGAATTTAACTACAATGAGTTGGGAGTCCGTGGAGAAGGTTACACTTTATACATATATAAATTCAATCAAGAAACAGCTGAATATTTTGAAAATCCTGATTCAACATTTTTTACGGAATATCCACCTGAGAGTAATTCAAAAATAAGGTGGACACCAACTCCAGTCAAAAGTGAGGAAATAGAAATTTTGGAATTTGTTACACCTGTTTACTGTGGTTGGAAAGGAGAAATTGTAACTCGACAAGATTTTATTAGAAAAATTGCAACAAGCAAAGGAGCATATTACGCATACAGACACGGTGGAAGCACTGACTTTTATTTAGTTTCACCGAAAAACCGATTAGTAATATTGATTAATCATAATATGTAGAGAATAAATAAAATGTGCAAAAAAAATATCGTGCATTTGGCAGAAAGCACTAAAGTTGAAAATGATAGGAATAATCAAAATTAATAAAAGAGTATAAAATGAAAAAAATAAGATTATTTGAAATTGCTTTAATATCAATATTGTTTACATGCCTGATAAAATCTGCTTATTCTCAAACGAATACTGATGCTGATTGGAAAATGGATGTTAAGGATTCAACTGAATATGATATTGACTTCATCAGCTATTGGAAATATGTTAAGCCATATTCATTATTGATTACTAATGATTCAATAATTGTAAATAATAATAGAAATGACCCAATTTTAATTCCTACAGACTTGATTATTAATCAAGAAAATTACTATGAAAGCAATATTAATGATACCGTTTACAAGTTAATAGTTAAAAGAGTGAATTACACCAATATTGAATATTCAATAGAAGGAAAATTAAAGAATGAGAGTGTTTTTACAAGGGAAGGAATTGCAATATTAGAATCATCTTTCCATCTTGGAGCAGAAGGTGTATATGAGAAAAGCGAAGACGAAATTTATGGTATGAATGATTATAATATAAAAATTAATGAACAGGGAGAAATTAAACTTCTTGTTCCTGTAGGAACTGATGAAATAATAGATTACGTAGAACAGCAAGGGGAAAGTAAAATTTACTTGTCGTTCAAGAAAATAGAAAAGAAATAAAAAAAATATTGAAATTGCCTAAAATCATGAAAGGAATATAAAATGAAAAAAATAAATTTATTTGAAATTGCCATAATTTCAATATTGTTTACTTGCCTGATTAAGCCTGCTTATTCTCAAAACAATCTTGATGCCGCCAATCCAAAGATAGAAGGTCCTGACGAAATATGCCGAAATGGTGTTAGTTCAATTTTTAGTGTAACGAGCAATGTAATGAAGGGCACTTTTTTGTGGGAATCCGAAAGTAATGAAATTAAAATTATACCTGATAAAAAAAATACTGTCAAGGTTTCTGTCCGTTATGGATGCAAGGACGATTATGCAAAAATTAAAGTTACTCAAACAATTGATGGGCAGAAGTATTCGGCAAGTCGTTTACTGAAAATAAAAGGACATTATTATTATGTGCCAGATTGTAGAAAATTATTTGATATTGGGATGGTTGAGGAGAAAGATATGTTGCAATGTGTGAATGATTATTCACAATGTATTAAAGATATCGCCAACGAAGGTTGTAATTCGATAATAGAAGTGTCTAAACAAAATAAAATCAGGCAGGAAATTGAGCTTTCAAATAGTGGTCTGGTTACAGAAGAAACCCGCATAAATGGAGCATCACAAAATAAACTTTTCAAACTTTGGGATGAAACAGGCAAGCCATATCCCGGTGATGAGTACGGAAAGTCCAGAGATATTCTCAAAGTCGCTCCTTGCATGAAGAAATGGATGGCAGCCAATGATTTTCAAACATTAATAAAGCTGGCTCACGAGGGAATGAATAAGATAGAAGCGTTAAATTCTGATATGAAAAAATTATCTGCTAAACTTAATGCAGATAATATGGAAGAAATTGCAAAGAAGATTGATGAAATTAAAGAAAAACAAGTTTCTATAAGAGAGGAATATGCCATAAAAATGAATGACATAGCAAAAAAAGGAACTTTTTCTTATGCTTGCACCAAATCCGATGGTGCTGATTATTATAGCGTGAATACTGCTAAAATAATTGGAGCTACCTGGTATAAAAAAGGAAAACAACCTCTACTGACATTAGAAATATCATTTCAATTTATTAAAATCATTAAGGCAACAGAATATGGTAATTATTATCAGGAAATCAGGATGTTCTTTCCTTCATTATTAGATAAGGACGGGAATAGAATTACCAAGTATGGTCTTAATATTTCACACGATATGAGAAAGAAAGGCATCGTTACAACTGGAATTAAAATTGATGTCTTCAAAAAGTTAGATAAACTTGATTTTTATTATTCAACATCAATGAGAGTTAAAGAAAAATAATATAGTTTGGATTTAAAAATATCAAGAAACATCAATCACATCTTTGTAAAGGAAACTTAAATCATTTGATTTTATTCTAAAACCAGTCCCGTGGTCGTGAGCTTTTCCTTCGTTTTTACCTGAGGAATATACACCAAGACGAATATCAACCATAACTTTACCTTCTTTGATTAAATCTATTAGTTTTTGAAAAGTTGGTTTATTAAAAATTGTAGCATTTGTAAAATAAAAATATTCTTGAACATATTTTTTTTCTCTTTCAGCAGTAACGAAAAATAATGATTTTAATTTAGAAAAAGCTGACTTGATTTCGGTAAAAGTCCAAGAACATTCAATGCTTGTTTTTTTTCCATTGATTTTTTTACTTATCAAGTTTATTGTTTGTTGTTTATCATTTACAACTATTTTAAAAGAAAATTCCTTTTTGTAAGTATTCCATTTATTAGAAAAAACAGATGTTCTGAAAGTTTTAACTTTTAGCTTTCCTTCCGGCGTTCCATATTTTTCACGTAATAACGTATTTGTTTTTGCTGGTAAAGTCGGACTTTTTGTAAATAATGTTACAAATGAAGCAGATGATTTTCTATGACTTTTTATTTCATATCCTGCAAAGTCAGGGTCTTTAAAATTGTTTTCATCAACACCAAGATAATCTTCAAAAGTTTTACCTATTCCTGTATCGTTCAATCTTTTGCTTTTTATAAAACCGAGTGCTTTTATACGTTTAAACTCTTTGATTACTTTATTTTTATTTGACATCTTCGAAGTGTTTTATAGGTAAAAAATCTTTTGGTGAGCATTTAAAAAGCAGAGACAATTTGTTAATATGGTTGAGATTATATTTAGCTTTTCCTTTTAAACTTTCAATGGAAGAAATAAATCCAGGTGAAACATCAAGAAAATTAGCAAGTTCCATTTGTGAAATATTTTGTTTTATTCTTTCACTTCTTACTTTATCAATTATATATTGTTCTATCTTTGTCATTAATAATGTTTTTTTTGCAAAGTTGCAGAAACATCCGTATATTTGCACACATATATATGTGTGTTAATTTCGAGAGCATGGAACAAAGAATAATTGATAACGAATGGAGTTTTGTAGGTGTAAATACTAAAGAATTTACACACTGTTATCATAATTACCCGGCTATGATGATACCACAAATTGCTCGCAGATTGATTAAAGAATATGCACCAAAAAACACAAAATTTATTTTTGACCCTTATTGCGGAACAGGAACAACACTTCTGGAAGCAAAGTTGGTAAATATTAACTCCACAGGAACAGACCTAAACCCACTTGCTCAATTGATTGCACGAACAAAAGTGCAAAATTACGATATTGATAAAATTATAGATTCAAAGAATTTATTATCTGAAGAAAGTTTTAAATTTTCATTTAACCTTATAAATAATATTGATTTATTTCAGTTTAAAAATATTAATTATTGGTTTAGTGAAAATGTTATTAAAGAAATTTCATTTTTATTAAATATCATCAATTCTAAAATTGATGATAATTTACAAGATTTTTTTTTAGTAGCTCTTAGCGAAACATTGCGAGAAGTATCCTATACTAGAAATGGAGAATTTAAATTGTATAGAATTCCAGAAGAAAAAATCAAAAATCACAAACCTGATACTTTTGGATTGTTTTTTAATAAATTAAATAGAAATATTCAAGGATTAAAAGATTTAATAAAAACAGAAACTAATACCACAACAAATATTCTTAATTTTAATACCTGCAATGAAAATCCTGAAAAATATGTAAATAGAAAAATTGACTTTGTATTAACATCGCCACCTTATGGAGACTCTCGTACAACTGTTGCTTATGGTCAATTTTCAAGACTTTCTAATCAGTGGCTTGGTATTAGAGAAGCAAGTAAAATTGATACTATTTTAATGGGGGGAAGCCGAAATCATAAGGAATTAGAATTTAATTCAAAATATGCACAAAAGGAGCTTGATAAAATTAAAAATATCGACATAAAACGATATAATGAAGTAAAAGAGTTTTTAATAGATTATAAAAATTCAATAAATAATGTTTCTATTTCTGTAAGAAAAAAAGGAAGGATTGCATATGTGGTTGGAAATAGAACTGTAAAAAATGTTCAAATACCATTAGATTTTATAACTGTAGAGTTATTTGAAAAAAATGGATTTTCTCATTTAAAAACAATTGTTCGAGAAATTCCAAATAAAAGAATGCCAAAAGAAAATAGTCCGACAAATAAAACAGGAGTAAAATCAAAAACAATGAATAATGAATATATTGTAATTATGGAGAAGCAATAAATACTTTGTCCTGCTCTGCTCTGATTTGATTCCAACAAAGTCGTAATAAAATTGCGGCCTCAAGTTCAAAAAAAAGACCGCTCTCTAATGAATGCAGCCTTTTTTAAAAATGCGTAAATACTAATTAATAACAACTTTCTTTGTTAAAGACTTTTTGTTTTGATTTACATTAATAAAATAAATTCCTTTTTTCTCGCCGCTTAAATCAATTTCTTTTTCATATTTCCCTGAAAAGTCCTGCAATTCTCCAAAATAAACTCTTTTGCCACTTTCGTTGTAAATAGAAATTGTTGTTGAAAGTGAAGTTGAAAAGGGGAGTTGTTTTAATATAAAACTAAGGATGCCAACTAATGATAAAGATTTGTAGAATAATTGTTTAATGTTTTAAACAATCAAAAGAAATTATCACCAAAAGAAGTATGGATGTTTACATCACAAAACTTCGTAAATATCTGAATGAAGATGAAGAAATAAAAATTATTAGCCTTCATAATAGTGGCTATCGATTGATGATAAAAAAAAAATATCTTCTCTTCCCAAGCTTTAACAAATCAATTTCCATTATTTATTTTACTTTTGCATTTATTAAAATAAAAAGCCTTTTTGATAAGGCATAAGCAGAAAAGGATTAAAAGTGTTAAAAGAATACGATATAATTGTTGTTGGTGCCGGTCATGCTGGCTGTGAAGCTGCTGCTGCTGCTGCTAATCTTGGCTCATCGGTTTTATTAGTTACTATGAACCTAGCTAATATTGCTCAAATGTCGTGTAATCCGGCAATGGGAGGAATTGCAAAAGGTCAAATCGTTCGCGAAATTGATGCTCTCGGCGGATACTCCGGAATTGTTACCGACAAAACAATGATTCAATTCCGCATGCTTAATAAATCAAAAGGACCTGCAATGTGGAGCCCAAGGGCACAAAACGACAGAATGTTATTTTCTCTCGAATGGAGACATACTTTAGAAAATATTAAAAATCTTGATTTTTGGGAAGAAGCTGTTGTATCTCTATTGTTCTCAGGTTCAAAAGTTACAGGTGTTGTTACATCCCTTGGCATTGAAATAAAATCCAAATCAGTAATTCTAACAAACGGAACTTTTCTAAACGGAATAATTCATATCGGCGAAAAGCATTTTGAAGGTGGCAGGATAGGCGAAAATGCATCTAAAGGGATAACCGAAAAACTAAATAAACTTGGTTTAGAATCAGACAGAATGAAAACCGGAACTCCTGTCAGAGTTGACGGTAGAAGCATTGATTTTTCAAAATTGGAAGAACAGCCCGGCGATGAAAATCCTCAGAAATTTTCTTTTACAAATACAAAAAAACTTACAAAACAAAGAAGTTGTTATCTCGCATATACCAGCGATGAAGTTCACGATATTCTAAGAACAGGATTTGACAAATCTCCTATGTTTGTTGGTAGAATCAAAGGTGTTGGTCCAAGATATTGCCCTTCTATCGAAGATAAGATTGAAAGATTTTCTGATAAAAACAAACACCAGCTTTTTATCGAACCCGAAGGTTGGAACACTGTGGAAATGTACGTAAACGGTTACGCATCTTCTTTGCCCGAAGATGTTCAACTAAAAGCTTTGAAAAAAATTATAGGATTTGAAAATGCAAAAATTTTCAGACCGGGCTATGCTATCGAATACGACTATTTTCCACCTGTTCAACTTCAATATACTTTAGAAACAAAAAAAATTGAAAGTCTTTATTTCGCCGGACAAATAAACGGAACAACAGGTTACGAAGAAGCCGCTGCACAAGGGTTGATGGCTGGAATTAATGCTCATAGAAAATTGAACAATCTGCCTGATTTTATCCTGAAAAGAACTGAAGCATATATCGGAGTTTTAATTGATGATTTAATTACAAAAGGTGTTGATGAACCATACAGAATGTTTACATCAAGAGCAGAACATAGAATTTTGCTTAGACAAGATAATGCTGATTTGCGGTTAACTCATAAAGGCTATGAAATAGGATTGGCTTCAAAAGAACGCTTAGAAAGAGTTGTGGAAAAAGAAAACACAATTTCTCAATTAACAAAATTTATTAAAAAACAAAGCATTGCTCCAGACGAAATAAATCAATACTTGCTTGAATCTAAAACTGAACCTTTAAAACAAAAACAAAAAATATCAAATGTTTTATTAAGACCTCAAATAAATATTAAGGGCTTAATACATAACTCAAAATCGTTCTCTGATTTTGTTGATTCGTTCGGCGAATACGATGAAGAATGTGTGGAAGAAACAGAAATTTTTATTAAATACGAAGGATATATTTCCAAAGAACAGGATATTGCCGAAAGATTAGAAAAAGTTAACGACATTCCTTTGAAAGAAAATTTTGATTATCAAAAACTGAAATCAATTTCTTTTGAAGCAAGAGAAAAACTAACTAAAATAAAACCAAAAACCATTGGTCAGGCATCAAGAATTAGTGGAGTTTCTCCATCAGACATAGCTGTTTTGATGGTCTTTCTTCGTAAATAATTGATTGTTTCACGTGAAACATAAAACAAAATTTATCTGCTAAAATGAAAGAAATCAAAAATTGTTTTATTTGTGGAAACGATAAATTTTCACAATTTATAAAATGTAAAGACCTGCTTCTTACAAAAGAAGAATTTCAAATTGTTCAATGTGAAAAATGTGGTTTTCTTTTTACAAATCCGCGACCTCAAGAATCCGATATCAAAAAATATTATGAGTCTGATGAATATATTTCGCATAAAAGCAACAAAAAAACCTTATTCAATACTGCCTACCGTCTTGTTAGAAATCTTGCAATTAAGAAAAAATTTAAATTAATTTCAGAGCTTAAACAAGGAAATACTTTGCTTGACATTGGTTGTGGAACAGGAGAGTTTATAAACTTTTTCAAAAAAAACAAGTGGGAAGTTCATGGAGTAGAACCAAATAAAGATGCTCGAGCACTTGCAGTTTCAAATTATGGACTCAATGTTAAAGACGAAGAATCTTTAAATTATTTTGAAAACAATTTCTTTGATGTTATCACAATGTGGCATGTTTTAGAACATGTGTATCCCCTTAACCAAAGAATTGAAAAAGTAAAACAATTGCTAAAAGATGATGGAATTTTAATTGTTGCAGTTCCTAATTGTGAATCATGGGATGCAAAATTTTATAAAGAATTTTGGGCAGCTTATGATGTCCCTCGACATTTATATCATTTTTCTCAGAAAACAATCAAATTGCTTTTCGAAAATAATAACTTACAAATTCTTAAAACAATTCCCATGAAATTCGATTCCTATTTTGTGAGTTTGTTAAGCGAAAAATATTCAACAGGAAAAATAAATTATTTAAAAGCATATCTCAACGGAAGAAAATCAAATTCATTTGCTCGTAAAAATCATAATAATTTTTCGAGTTTGATTTATGTTTTAAAAAAATCATAATATTTTGTAATTCGTTTTCATAATACAATTATTAAACATCATACGTTCATAATCTAATAAATTTTCGAGTTTTCTAATTTTCTCTCCTTGAAAGCAAATAAAAATATTTCACATCTTACCAACTGATATTCTGTTCTTTATCTCACTTTTTAAGCTTTTTAAAGTATCTGAGAATCCAAAAAATAATTTCATTCTAATAATATACCCATTAATTAAAATCTAAGAGAGTTTAAAATCTTGAAATATTTTTATCACGAAATTTTATTTTCTCTCACCTTTCAAATCTTAAAAATTAACATACTTTTTTCAAATTAAAAAACTATATAAAAAAACAGCAACCATTTTGTCCACTTGAGCAAATGACACTAAAAATAGCAACCATTTTGTCTATTACTCCAAAAAGTACGACAATTAGAAGTGCTTGTCTCTAAAAAAAAAAATCTGATTTATTCAGATTTTTTTGTATTCAATTTTTTCCACCTTTTTATAGAATTATTTTTTATTTGAAAAAGATACGGCATATAGTAAAACCCATATTTTTCCATTTCTATATAAAGTTCTTTCACAAAATATATATTTTGGTTTATAGTAGATTTTTTAAAATTAGAAATAACATAAACATCATCGGTTAAAATATAAAGCTTTTGATTTTGCAAAGAATCAGCAATAAAATTTATTAACGAATCTTTATTATATCCATACGCAGACATAGCACAAGTCAATTTAAAGTCTCTTAATGTTAATAAATAGAAATTCGACTCATTATTGAATCTTTCACTATTGTTCTCAAGATATTTAACAATTAAATCTTCACGATCATATTTTGATTTACATGATTCTGTTAAAAACACAACAGATATAAATCCAATTATTAATGTGTAAAATAAATATAATTTAAAGTTCATATTCTATTTTTAGAATTTTTAAATACTCCGGGTATCCTGATAATAAAAGCGCATAAATTTTACCATTTGTAGCAAACCACATATTTGGATATATATCTAAATTCAATACTATTTCGCCTAATGGATTAAACTCATTATCGTAAATAATACAACCGAAAGGTTTATAAGAACTCGGCATAAATCCTTCTTCATTCCTTTCCTTTATTGGCATAAAATAAGTACGTATTAATTTTTGATTTGAATTATCGTAAACTATTGACGAATATAAAAATGAATTTAAGTAATTTGAACGAGCTCTGTCAAAATCTCCTTTTGTATTTTTATCATTGTAAATATATTTATCCTGATTAGGAGATTTTAACTTTTCAGTTTTAACTTTTTTGTTTTTAATAGAATAAACATAAACTTTTGGACTAGTACTAAAACCACATATTACTTTTTTCTCTGTTACAGCAAAGTGTTCTGATAAATTTCTATCTTTAACAATAACATCAGAAGGAATTTTGTATGGTAGTGCACTAATTTCACTTGTTTTTATATCTATACATGCATTTAATTCGGTTTCAATAACACCTTCAGAATTTGCAGGAATATCATATCTAATTAATTCAGTATAAAATTTCTTATCAGAAAAACTATACTTAACCGGATTATAATTATTTACCAAATACCAATATGTTGTATCTAAATCATTACAAATAAATTTAAAATCAATTTTTCTTGAACTCATATTAAATATGCTAACACAATTTTCCTGCATAATAATAATGCTATCTTGATTAATGACTTTTATACTTTTTATTTTGCCAAGTTTTGAGAATTTTGATAAAACTGGGAAAACTAAATTTGATTTATTTGAATATTCCTCTGCTAATGGTATTTTATCAACAACTTTGAACCCAATACCATAATAATATTTGTATAATGTGTCTGATTTGCTTGATTTAATATAAACAAAAACGGAGTCGTTAATAGTAGTTATATCAAAACTTTTAATTCCGCTACTATTTGCATTTAAGCTTAATCCATTCTCACAATAAAGTGTGTCAATTGAATATTCAAATGAAAGTTCTGGAATAACTGGATCAGTTGTTGAACATGAGAATAGAATAAAAATAATAAATAATAAATAAAGATTAATATATTTTCTTTTCATGATTTACTTTTTAATTCAAAAATACAAAATTTTAATATATATATAAATTATTTGTGTGTTTTTTGAATTTTCTAAACTTCATCATCCATTATTCCTTGTTCGATATTCGAAATTAATAATTTTTTTCATTTACTCCTTGCTTCCGTCATTGCGAGGGAGGAACGATCGTAGCAATCTTTTGTTTTTGTTGAAGAGATAATGTTAGCATTTCGGCAAAAGCAGGTTTAACAATCTCTCACACTCTCCTTTCCACCTTATTTTTAATTCTTTATAATACATAAGATTACTAATTTTATTATTTTAACCCTTAATTTATAAAATTTCCCTTAATTTTACAAAAAGACAAAACCATTGTATTATGAAGTTAAATACCATTTTGAAAAACAAAATATTTCTTAATTTTTCAGTATCACTAATATTTTTTCTAACAGCAATAATTGTTACTAATTTTTCAAAAACCAATAACAATTCAGAACTTGTTAAAAATTTTGAGAACACACTTCATCAGAAAGAAAAAAAATTAAACAACATTATCGAAGATGTTAGAAAAAATGCTGAAGACGGATTTCAAAAACAAACTCTCGATTCATATTATATTAATAATTTGTTTGATGATGAGGGAATTTTGATTCTTGTCTATAAAAATGATTCTCTTAAGTATTGGTCAAACAATAGCGTTCCTGTTGAATCTATTTACAATAAAAACATTTATGAAAAAAAGTTTAATTATTTTCAGAACGGATTTTTTGTTGTGGAAAACAAAAAAATTGAGCAATACAATATTGTTGGCTTAATACTAATCAAGAATGATTATCCATATCAAAATGATTATTTGCTTAACAAATTTCAGGATGATTTCAATGTGCCCGACAACGCGAAAATCTCTTTAAACAAAGGCACATTAAACATTTTTTCTTTATCAAAAGATTTTTTGTTTTCAATAGATTTAGACAAAACTTCACCAACAAAACAAAATCATATTTTCTTAATATTTATTCTTTATTTGCTCGGATTTCTGTTTTTTATCTCGTTCTTTTATTCCTCATATAAAAAGATAAATCCTTTTCCCGAGAAAAAATTATTTTTTGTTATTTCTTTTTCTTTCGACATTTTGCTAATACGTTTTATCATGTATTATTTTAAGATTCCAAATATTCTCTATGAATCCGACCTTTTCAGCACAACATTTTACGCAACATCTCAAATCCTGTCATCTCTAGGAGACCTGCTGATAAATTCAATTTTAATCCTGATAATTATTTGTGTTGTTTGCAAAGACCTGAATTTAACACATCCCAATAAGAGCAAAAATCCTGTGGTAAAATATTTCACCATTTTTACTTTGCTTTTTCATGTGTTCATATTTTTTGTAATTTCTGAAAGAGTTATTCGTGGCTTAGTTCTTAATTCAAATATTTCTTTGAACCTAAGCAATATTCTGGAGATTTCCATTTACAGTGCGATTGGTTATTTTATTATAGCAAGTATTTTGTTTTCGTTTTTTCTGATTTCCGTTAAACTTTTTGAGAGAGTTTTTGCTTTATGTTCCGGATTTAAACAATACTTGTTTTTATCTATTTTTATAACTGCAATCTATGCTGTTTATACTTATTATTTCAAAGATTTCAATTTATTTTATTTAATTTTTATTTTCGTTTTCTTGATTTCTTTATGGGTATTTAAAAAACGTTTTAATACTTTATTTTCGTTTTCATCCATAATATTTTACTTATTATTCTTTTCATTGCTCTCAACTTATATTCTCGAAAAATATAATAACTATAAAGAAAAAGAAGAAAGACAATTGCTGGCAATAAATTTGGCAAGAGAACAAGACCCAATTGCAGAATATCTTTTCCAAAACATTGAAAAGCAAATCTATGCCGACAAAATAATTAGTGCTTTGATTCAAAAAGATATCGTTAATGACAATGAAGTTATCGATAACATTCTTAAATATTTTTCTAACAAATATTGGAATAAATACAAATTTATGATTACCATTTGTTCCGAAAACGACAGTTTAATAATTAAACCAAATAATGTTAAAACAAACTGTTACCAATTTTTTAATACCATTATTCATGATGTCGGGAAGTATTCTTTCAGCAAAAACATGTTTTATCTTGATAATAATTCATGGGAAAATAATTATATCGCTATCTTAAAATTCAAGAAAAATATTAATGCACATCAAATTCCTTTTAATGTCTTTATTGAAATAAATTCCAAATACATACCCAACGCCCTTGGATATCCCGAGCTGCTGATAGATAAATCAATTAACACAAGCAAAAATTTGAATAAATATTCCTATGCAAGATTCAACAAAGGTGATTTGATTTATAATTACGGGAAATATCTCTACAGTTTAAATCTTTCAAACTATGGAGAATTCAACGACTCTCTCGTATTTTTCGATAAAAGAAGCTACAACCATCTATTCTATAAAATTGACAATGAAAACGAACTTATTATAAGCAAAAAGAAGGTTAATTATTTCGATATAATTGCTCCATTTTCCTATCTTTTTATCTTTTTTGCAATCTTCATTCTTATAATTTATCTTATTCTACACTTTCCCTTTAAGATAAAAAAATTAGAGTTTAATTTCAAATATCGCCTTCAACTTTTAATAACCTTAATTATTCTTGTATCGTTTTTATTTATAGGAATTTTTACGTTTTACTATATCTATAATCTTAACAACAATAAAAATTATGATAATTTAAGTGAAAAATCTCATTCCGTTCTAATAGAAGTTGAACACAAATTATCGAATATTGAAGCATTTACACCCGACATTGTAGAATATCTAAAAGAAATTTTAATAAAATTTTCAAATGTTTTTTTCTCAGATATTAATCTCTATGACCTGAATGGAAACCTGTTAGCATCTTCTCGCCCCGAAATATTTGAAGAAAAACTTATTTCCGACAAAATGAATGCTATTGCCTTCAATCAGTTAACAGTGAATGAAAAAATGCTCTTCATCCACCGTGAAAAAATTGGCAATTTAAAATATCTTTCAGCTTACGTTCCTTTTCGTAATAATCAAAACAAAATTGTTGCCTATTTGAATCTCCCTTATTTTGCAAAAGAAAATGAATTAATAAATGAAATTTCTGCGTTTTTGGTGGCATTCATAAATATTTATGTAATAATTATTGTGATTGCAATTTTTATGATTTTATTAATTGCCAATTATGTTTCAAGACCTTTGATATTGATAAAAGACAAAATCAGGGAAATTAATCTTAGCAAAATTAACGAGAAAATTTATTGGAAAAGTAAGGACGAAATCGGCGATTTAATAAATGAATATAATCGTATGATTGACGAGTTGGAAAATAGCGCCGAATTGCTTGCCCGCTCCGAACGCGAAAGTGCGTGGAGAGAAATGGCTAAACAAGTGGCACACGAAATAAAAAATCCTCTAACACCTATGAAACTTAGTGTTCAATATCTGGAAAAAGCATGGAACGACAATGCGCCGGATTGGGAACAACGACTCGAAAAATTTTCTCATACTATCGTCGAACAAATTGATTCTCTTTCTGCTATTGCTACCGAATTTTCGGATTTCGCAAAAATGCCACAATCTAAAGATGAAAAAATTGAGCTGATTACAAAAATCTATAACTCTGTTGAACTTTATAAAGATTTCGATAATATTAAAATTAATATCGACCCAAAAAGTCAAGGACCTTATTATGTAAAAGCTGATAAAAAACAACTAATCAGGGTTTTTAATAATTTAATAAAAAATTCAAGACAGGCAATAGGAGATTTCAAAAAAGGCAAAATTGATATAGGAATAAACGCAGAAGATGATAATTATATTATTTCTTTCAAAGACAATGGAGTCGGAATTCCAAAAGACAAACAAGATAATATTTTCTCTCCCAACTTCACTACAAAAACCAGCGGAATGGGATTAGGGCTGGCAATGGTAAAAAATATTATAAATAATGCAAGGGGAAAAATTTGGTTCGAATCCAAAGAAGGAACTGGAACAACATTTTTTATCTCTTTGCCAAAATATGATTAATAATAATTTAAAAACATGGAACTACAAGAAGCAATATTAAAACGCAGGGCGGTTCGAAAATTTACCGACTATTATGTTGCAGACAATGAAATTCTTCAAATTCTTGAAGCTGCAAGATGGGCACCATCATGGTCAAATACTCAGGCATGGGAATTTATTGTTGTCAGGGATAAGAATTTGATAGAGCAAATCACAGCCACTTATTCCGAAACAAACCCCGCAAGGAAATGTTCTCTTTCTGCCTCAGCATTAATAATTGCTTGTGCAAAAAATGGTTTGGCGGGATGTAAAGAAAGCGAAGAAAGAACAAAATTCAATAATTGGTTTATGTACGATTTAGGCTCTACTGTTCAAAATCTTTGCCTGAAAGCTCATGAGCTTGGATTGGGAACTGTAATTGTCGGATTGTTGGAACATGATAAATGCAGTAGAATTCTTGAGCTACCTGATGATTACGAAACCGTAGTTTCTATCCCTATCGGAAAAGCACTCAACCCTGATAAACCCGGACCACAAAGAAAAGAATTAAAAGATTTCGTTCATCTTAATAAATTTAAAATACCGTTTATTAAAGGGGACTTCTAATAAATTTATAGTAAAAGGAAAAATAATAACTAATTTTAGCGTTTATATTCTGTTTTGAACCAAATAAAAAAATTAGCCGGACAAACTGCCCTTTATGGCTTGCCAAGCATTATAGGAAGATCGCTTAATTACTTTTTAGTGCCTCTTTACACCTACAAGCTTAGCACAGGTGCCTATGGCGTCGTAACCGAAATGTATGCCTATGTTGCTTTCTTGCTAGTGATTTTAATGTATGGAATGGAAACTGCTTTCTTCCGCTATTCTGAACTGGAAGAGAATAAAAACAAAGTTTACAGCACCAGTTTAATTTCAATACTTTTCACTTCGGTGGTTTTTATTTTTTTGATAAGCATTTTTTCTCAGGATGTGGCAAACCTTATTAAACATCCAAAAAATAACGAATACATTATTTGGTTTGGACTAATTTTAGGACTTGATGCAATTTCAAGCATTCCCTTTGCAAAACTTCGTATTGAAAATAAAGTCAAGAGATTTGTAACTATTAAATTGGTAAATATTTCTGCCAATATTGGTTTTAATTTATTTTTTATTCTGCTCTGCCCTTGGTTGCTAAAAAACGATATTTTGCCCGGCTTCGTAAATCTTGTTTTTGATGGTGAAATTGGTGTAAAATATATTTTCATTTCAAACCTGCTTGCAAGCTCAATTGCAGTTGTTTTGCTTTTCCCTGAAATATTTCAAATAAAAGAAAAAATTGATTTTCGTCTATTAAAAAAACTTCTAATTTATGCCTTACCGCTTATGGTGCTTGGAATGGCAGGCATTGTTAACGAAACACTCGACAGGGTTCTTTTAAAATATTTATTGCCCGAAAACATTGCATTATCTCAACTTGGAATTTATGGAGCATGTTATAAAGTATCGATTTTGATAACAATTTTTATTCAAGCATATAGATATGCCGCCGAACCTTTCTTTTTCAAACAGGCAAATTCAAAGGATGCAAAACAGATTTATGCAGATGTTATGAATTATTTTGTAATAATTGTTTCTTTTATTTTTCTTGGTACATTATTGTATTTGGATGATATAATTATCTATTTTATTGGTCCTGATTTTCGTGAAGGAGCTAATGTTATTCCAATTTTATTATTAGCAAATCTTTTCCTTGGAATATTTTATAATCTTTCAATTTGGTATAAATTAACTAACAAAACTCTTTTGGGAGCTTATATTGCTATAATCGGAGCAATAATTACGATTGCCCTTAACATTTATTGGATTCCACGAATCGGCTATATTGGTTCAGCTTGGGCAACTTTGATTTGCTATGCCGCAATGATGCTTATTTCATTTATTCTCGGACAGAAATATTATCCTGTGAAATATAATTTCAAGAAAATAATCGGATATCTTGGATTAGCAATTCTGCTTTATGTTTTTAGCAAATTTTTAAATTTTTCTACGCCTGCCTTAAGATTAAGCATTCATACCGCTATAATATTCTTTTATTTAATAATTGTTTATTTTATTGAAAAACCGGATTTTAAAAAGGCTTAAACTTGTTTAAATTTCTTTTTTTTTCATCTTTCGAAAACCTAAACCTTTGTGTAATTTATTTAATAACACTATTTTTACATTTGAATTTGAATATCTCTCTAATTCATTCAAGCAATGTTTCACATCTATGAATATATTGAAATATACGAATGTAATATATTGTTAATATGTTTTTTAATTTTTTTTCAAAGAATTAAACTTTTACAATTTTATATAGTCTAATTAATTATTTGAATGATAAGTGCTAAGATTTTATCATACATAAATAATTCTTATATTTGTAATTCATCATAAATCCTTAATAAAATGAAAAAGACTATACTAATTTTTATTCTAATGCTTCCCTTAGCATTATTTGCTCAACTTAACGGTTCTTATACAATTGGTACTACAGGGAATTATTCAAGTTTTACAGCAGCAGTATCTGCTCTTACATCAAGTGGTGTAAGTGGTCCAGTAGTTTTTAATATTGCTCCCGGAACTTATAATGAGCAAATATTAATTCCTGCAATAACGGGCTCATCAACTACAAATACTATTACATTTCAATCAGCAAACGGAGATAGCTCAAGTGTTATACTAAATTATTCTTCAAGCTTAATTAATTATAATTATACAATTAAATTCAACATGGCAACTAATATTTGTATTAATAAAATTTCAATTAAAGCATCTGGAAGTAATTATGCAAATGTAATTTGTATAGAGGGTGGTAACAATATTTCATTAACAAATAATATAATAATCGGACAACAAAATCCAGCAAATCATTATTATAAAGAAGGAATTAATGGTAGCAGTGTAAATAATATAACTATTACTAATAATTGCATATATTATTCATCATATGGAATTTTGATAGGAGGTACTAGTACACAAACAATTAGTAATAATTTCTTTTATAATCAGAAATATGGTGCAATTTTTTTGCAATCGAATACAACCCCGTATATAAGTAATAATATATTTTTGGTAGATAGTTTATGCGTTGTTTCTAATTATAAAGGAATTATGTGCTCACAAAGTCCATATAAAATTATAATTAGAAATAATAAGATAATAATTGATAAAGCAAGTGGTTATGTTCATGCTGGTATTGATTTGTCTAATTGTAGTGGGATTAGTTCAAATAAATCACTAATAACAAACAACTTTATAAGTTCTGACTCTGTATTTACTACTCATGGCATTTTCCTTCAGGGTTCTTCCCATGTTAAGGTGCTTCATAATAGCATTTTTCTAAGCTCATGTAATTATAGTACTTCGTATGGTTTGTACATGTCAACAAATGTTTCAAATAGCTATATTGTAAAAAACAATATTATTATAAATAATACTTTTGGAAAGGTAGTTTATGTTCAAGGAACTCCATCTGTATTTGAGAGTGATTTTAATAATTTTATTACAAATGGTATTTATTTTGCTGAGATGAATAATATTGGTGCGGTAACAAATATGGCAGCATGGCAAAGTATATCGCAAGGAGATTCTAATTCTGTATCAATTTCACCAAATTTTTATTCAAACACTGATTTACATATTGGAAATCCAGCAATGGATAATCTCGGAACTCCATTATTAGAGGTTACACATGATATTGATGGAGATGTAAGAAATAATTTAACTCCTGATATAGGAGCAGATGAATTTACTATATCAGCAATTGATATTGGAGCAACTGACCTAATTCATAATTTATCAGGAGCTTGTTATTCAAATAATGAAACTATAACTGTTAGAATTAAAAATTTTGGAATTTCAACTGTTTACTTTGCTAATGATACTGCATACATCAATGTATCTGTCACAGGTATAAATCCAACAACATTTCCAAGTATAATGATAGTATCCGATAGCTTAGAACCCGATTCAACTATGGATGTGGTTGTTTCAACAAATTATAATATGACCTATTCAGGTTCTTATATTTTTAATGCTTCAACAAGCATAAATGGGGATGGAAATGTTAATAATAATGCAATGCCACCATTTGTAATTGATAATTTATCAATAGAAACTTTCCCTTATTCAGAAAATATAGAGTCTTTTACTACCGGCTCACCCGGTAGTGTTTCAAATGGTTGGACTACATCATCTCCCACCAATTTTCAATGGTATGTGAATAATGGATTAACTCCAACTCCCAATACAGGACCAGTAATAGACCATACGATAGGTACATCGATGGGTAAATATATGTATTCGCAAGCAGGTAATGGTTCAAACGGTAATTCTACATATTTTATTAGTCCATGTATTAACATAGATACTTTAACAAATCCCGGTTTAACATTTTGGTATCATATGTATGGCTCAGGAATTGGCTCATTAAATGTTGATATTTACAACGGAAGCACATGGATTAACAATGTATATTCATTAACCGGACAGCAACAAACAAGTATCTCAGCTAACTGGTTACAAGGAAGTATGTATTTATCATCTTTTTCGGGAATAATAAAACTTAGGTTCAGAGCTGTAAGAGGGAATAATCAATACGGAGATATTGCATTAGATGATATTAAAATTGGTGAAGCTCCTTATGTTAATCTGGGACCGGATACCACAATATGTTTAGGATGCAGCCTAATTCTTGATGCCGGTGCTGGTACAGGACTAAGCTATACATGGAAGAAGGTTCCTTCTTCACAAATAATTGGCACAAATCAAACTTTCACAGTTAATCAGGCAGGCACATATCATGTTATCGTAACAAATCAAAATGGTATTGGAGGAACAGACTCAATTAATATTATAGTAGGTTATCCGCCGACTGTGGATGTAGGATTAAATTCTAGTATATGTGCTGGAAGTCCTTTTATTATTTCAGGAGTTACAGCAACACATTACTCAAGTTTGTTATGGTCAACATCAGGAATAGGAACATTTTCTAGTAGCACCTCTTTAAACCCAACATATATTCCAAGCCAGGCAGATATAACCAATGGCTCTGTATATTTAACTTTATTAGCTTATGGAATATCACCTTTTGGAAATGCTTCAGATAGCTTGCTTTTAACAATAAATCCTTTGCCAGTAGTAAGTATAAGCGGATTAGCCACATCATACTGTATAAACGCTACTTCTTTAACAATTACAGGGATTCCATCTGGAGGAACTTTCACAGGAAACGGCATCGTAGGAAATACTTTTAATCCTGTTTTTGCTGGTCTTGGAACTCATAGTATTATTTACGCATTTACAGATATAAATGGATGTAGTAATTCTGACACACAATCAGTTGTTGTTAATGCTTTACCTATTGTTTCATTTACAGGATTACCCACAATTTGTTGCTTAAACGATTCAGCATACTTATTAATTGGAAATCCTTCAGGTGGTAGTTTTTCAGGTTCAGGGATAGTACAAAATGTTTTTAATCCCTTTTTAGCTAGCACAGGTTTCCATAACATCACTTATACATTTACCGATGCAAATTCCTGTACAAACAACACAAGTCAGAATATTACCGTAAATCCGAATCCGATAGCCAATGCCGGAGCAGACAAAATAATTGCATGCGGAGGAACAGGAGTAATGATTGGAAGCGGAACAACAAGCGGTTTTAGTTATCAATGGTATCCAACAAACAGTTTGAGTAGTTCAACAATTTCAAATCCAATAGCAACACCGACAATTACAACTATTTATACACTTACAATAACAAATAATACAACCGGATGTACACAAACCGATGAAGTTTTTGTAATTTTAATTGGTCCCACTGCATTTGCATGGCCTGACACTACAATCTGTGAAGGACAAAGTGTAGTATTATACGCTACAGGTGGTACTTCATATTTGTGGAATACAAACGCCACAACACCATCAATCACAGTTAACCCTATAGTAACAAAAGAATATACTGTAACTGTTACTACAGGAGGATGTTCTGCAGCAGATACAGTTACTGTTGTGGTTAATCCTTTACCACTTAAACCATCAATTCCAGCAGGACCTACAGAATTGTGCCTCAATAGTCCTAATTCTTATTATACAACAGTATCCACACACGCTACAACTTGTCAATGGTTTATAAAGCCGACAAATGCAGGACAAATAACAAGCAATAATAATACAGCAACAATTGATTGGAATAATAGTTTTTACGGTAACGTAGAATTGTCAGTGCTTGGATTAAATCTCTGCGGACATGGAGACACATCAAATTCTCTAAATATTGAAATTCATTTGCTGCCATTTGTGGATTTAGGAAAGGATACAACAATTTGTAAAACTCAAACTATAACATTGGATGCAGGTTCAGCTTTTGCATCTTATCTGTGGTCAACAGGCGATACAACACAGAGCATAACAGTTGATTCAATTATGGGTTCGGGAACTTATTTAGTAACTGTTACCGATAGTTTTAGTTGCACAAACAGCGATAATATTGTTATTACTTTTGACCCTTGTATTGGATTTGCTGAATTAACACAAAAGCATGAAATCAAAATCTATCCTAATCCTTCAAAAGGAATATTTACAATTGAAACATCGGGCATCAAAGATTATATTAATGTTTCTATTTTCAGTATTCAGGGGAAAGAAATAATTAAAGAAAATGTTTTCAGCGATAATATAACCAGACTGGATTTAAGCATGCAACCAAAAGGAATTTATTTTATAAAACTGTGGAATAATGATTTTGTTGGAGTTGAGAAGGTAGTTGTGCAGTAAGTTGATTATTAATTTCTAATAAATATCAGATTATTTAAAAACTAGCGTAACGGCAAAATTTTATTTTGATGTGATGGAAAAGATTTTTTAGGGGCAACGCCCCGATATATAATAGCACAGGGTGAAGTGAAACGAAACCCTGTGGTATAGAATAAATATTTTAAAAAAAGCCCTGAATGGGCGATACAACTTTTAATTAAACAAATTGTTAATCCCAAACATAGCGTTCGTCATATTCTATCCTGTCATCCTATTTAATAATTTCGTAATTTACCTTGTTGGGTTTGTCTGCCACAACATACCTTTCGGGCTTTCAGCCCTATCATAAATTATTGTTGTATTTCACAGGGCTACGTTATACTTCGCCCTGTGCTAATACATTCCATCCTTTCAGGATTACTGTTTTGAATTTATACACAGATAAAATTATTTTCTGCACATCAAAATAATATTTATCCCTCCTTCAAGATTTGAAAATTTCTATTAAAAAAATAATCTTTACTTTTGCATTCAAAATTTAGCATAAGGGAGAAAATATTCGTGTTTTTTTTAGAAACAAATAAACAATTGTAAAAGTAAATCGATGAAAATCAAAATAGTCAATAATTCAAAACACCCATCTCCATCTTATGAAACTATTGCATCGGCAGGTATGGATTTAAAAGCAAATATTGATAATCCAATTACTTTAAAATCATTAGAAAGAACTCTAGTTCCTACCGGTTTATTTATTGAGCTCCCTGTTGGTTTCGAGGCACAAATTCGTCAGAGAAGCGGTTTAGCAATAAAAAAAGGAATTACTGTTTCGAGCACACTGGGAACCATTGATGCTGATTACAGAGGTGAAATTAAGATTATTTTGTTTAATCTTTCAAATCAAGATGTTGTAATAAACGATGGCGAACGAATTGCTCAAATGATTATTAATAAACACGAAAAAGCTGAATGGATTGAAGTTGATAAACTCATTGAAACCGAAAGAGGTGCAGGTGGCTTTGGTCATACAGGCATTTAAAAAAAACAGAATTAAGATTTTAGCGATTATATATATAAATTTTTAACCAATGAAAATAATTGTTCCAATGGCTGGCATAGGTAAAAGGATGCGGCCCCACACTTTAACGATTCCTAAACCTCTTATTAATATTGCCGGAAAACCTATTGTCCAAAGATTAGTTGAAGGGATTATTAGTGTTTGTGACGAAACTATTAACGAAATAAATTTTATTATCGGAGATTTCGGAAAAGATGTTGAAGACATTTTATTAAACATTGCTAAAAGCCTAAATGTTAAAGGAAAAATTTCTTACCAACACGATGCCCTTGGAACTGCACATGCCATCCTTTGTGCTGAAGAATCTCTTAAGGGAAATATAATTGTGGCTTTTGCTGATACTTTGTTCAATGCAAATTTTAATTTAGATACTTCCAAAGATGGAATAATCTGGACACATAAAGTTGAAGACCCAAGCTCATTTGGAGTTGTAAAAACCAATGAAAAAAATATTATTACCGACTTTGTTGAAAAACCACAAAAATTCGTTTCAAATCAA
>Ga0307991_1000350_pt1 | contig 33896 bp, 35 predicted proteins | sample EllFjometagen131_FD_203146 | JGI IMG/M metagenome (GOLD analysis project Ga0307991, IMG submission 203146) | Marine microbial communities from Ellis Fjord, Antarctic Ocean - #131 | ecosystem: Environmental > Aquatic > Marine > Unclassified | place: Southern Ocean | collected 2014-10-08 | reverse complement strand
GATCTGGCATATTGACATTTTCCGGTTTATGTATATATTAGCCTCGAATTTACAGGAGTGAATTCGAAAAATGTATTTCAGCCCCCCAGAGATATCCCTTATAGGGAAGATGTTTCGCCATGCCGGAGACCTTGCTGAAGGGTATTTCCGCCTCGGCCGGAACGGGTTGAAGGACCATAAGTATGAAGTAAAGACCCTCGCCCACCTCGATGATCACGAGGTGGATAGCAAGGCCTTTGCCCATTTGTGCCGGTATCAGTATCAGAAAGAGAGCGACGCGGAACATACTGACAATTTTTATTTTTTTAAGATATGTCTCCAGGACGACCGAATCCTGGACGCGGTGAATAGAAGCAGGCCCTTTGTCAAGCTGGCCCCGCTCATGCTGTACATAGCCGCGCATGAGATTGTTCATGTCGTTCGGTTTGACAGCAGGGAGGTCAGTTTTGACGCGCCCCTGGAAGAAAAGATCGTGGAAGAAGAGAAGGTACATTCAATTACCAGAAATATGCTCCAACCAGTTGCGGAAACAGGGCTGGATCTTGTGCTCGATTGTTTCAGCAGCCGGTACCGAATAGGAGATATCTGTAATTGATGCCCACCCGGAATGGATAGTTAACGAGGTGGGCCGAGTGATTTGGTTGTTGGAGGTTTTAGCTGTATGCCTATTTATGAGTATCAATGCAGGAAATGTAAAAAGAAGTTTGAGGTATTTCAGGGTATCGCGGATGGGGAGGTCAAGACCTGCAAGTTCTGCGATGGGTCGGTAGACAAGTTGATATCCCTTTCTTCCTTTCAACTCAAGGGATCGGGGTGGTATGTGACCGATTACGGTGGAAAGAAACCCTCCGCGCAAGAAGAAGCCAGGGCTACGTCGGGGGACACGAATGATGCTCCAGCCTCCACAGGCGAAGCGGCCTCCGTTCCGGATCCCAAACCCTCTTCTAAAAAGGATGAATAACAGAGGCGTTAGCCTCTGTCTGAGATATGGCCGGGTATTCCGTTATCACCAGGATGGGTCCCGGCCTTATTATGTGACAGTCCCCCGGTGTTCATCCCTCAGCAGGTCTTCCACGGTCTTTACAGGATTGAAGGTTACGGAGGGTACCGCTATGAAGACGGTGTTCCACCCCGCCATGGAGCCGTTCCACAGTCCCGGAAGTTCGAGGACCTTCAGGGACTCTCCCTCGTAGGATTTATGTGAGACAGTCCAGGTGTTCCCGTCAACGTATCGCTCAAGATCGAACTTCTCCCCCCGGTAATCTCTTGTTCCGCACACCAGGTCAACGGGATTAAAATAGGTAGATGATTCCCAAATCGCTCTCTGCCGTTTCGATTCCATGTCGACCTGTGTCTTCTCCACGATCTGCAGTGATCGTGTTCCGTCCTGTTCTTCCACCCAGAAGGGTCCCCCCCCCGGTTCTCCCTCGTTTTTCACCATGCCGCACACGCGCAGGGGGCGGTTCAGGATATCGAAGATCGGGGTTTTCTTCCGCGCGGCAGGGAGTGCTTCAAAATCGGGAGGCAATCCGCGGGAGAGCCTTTCCCGGCAGAAACCGGCTATTTCAGAAAACTGTTTTTTACTCGGCGTATTGCTGCTGAGAAACCGCAGATGATGGAATGTCTCTTCCTGTAATTTGAGAAGATAGCCCCCGAGGATCTTCTTGTACAGGACCGTTTCCGGCTTCAGACGGTCGGGGACGACGTTGTCGATGTTTTTGACGAAGATCACATCTCCCTCAATCGCGTCCAGATTTTTCAGAAGAGCGCCATGCCCTCCGGGCCTGAGGACGATTCTTCCATCCTCGTCCCGAAAGGGTCTGCCCTCTCCGTCAATCGCTACGGTATTGGTTGACGGAGACTGTACGGAGATGGTGATCTCGAATATCACGTTGTATTCGGTTTCGTACCGTTCCCGTACGCTCGAAATGTAGTCTTCGACATCCTGCCGGTGTTCTTCGGAGAGAGTGATATGTATCCTGCAGATATGCCGCCCGTCGCGCACGTACAGGGCAGCCTCAACCAGGTGCTCTTCGAGGGAGGTTCGGCTGCGGTCCGGATATGTATGGAACTTGAGGAGCGCCTTGGGCAGATAGGCGTAACCCAGTCCCTTCGGGGTAAGAATATATTCCAGTATTTCACGGGTATCTTCGCGCAGGAGGCCGCGGATATCACCGCCGTCGCGTGAAACCACACGTGCCAGATCATCATAAAAGGCAAACCGGGGGATCTGTTTTGCAAGCATCCCGGCATCTTCGGTCTTATTAAACCCTGCCGTTTCATACCATTCAAACCAACCGCGAAACATGCGGCTGGCAGCCCCCGAGGCGGGCACGAATTTTGTCATTTTTCCCTGCGCGGCAGCCCGGTCGTGTTCCGATACCAATACCTTCCGGGCAGAGCCCGGGATGGCGACTATCCCGTCACCGATTGAACAGGCCCTGGCCAAGTTGAGGGGGATTGTTTCGCCGCGGAGGATCTCAACTTGGGATGACACCCCTTCCACCGTCAGGCCCTCTTTCTCTATTATCTCCAGGTCGCTTTTTGTAAACAGTCTTTCCGGCATCTGTATCTCCCGACCGATTTCGCCGCTGATTATATCTGATGGAAGAGAGAAAAACAAATGAAGCTGCTGTTTAATGTGCTATTTATAGTGAAAATATGGTAGATTTTCAATCTGAGTATATCTGATTAGAGGTTTTCTTATTCCTTGACAACGATCACCCTTTTTCTATATTTTGAGCACCGGTACTAATACAAATTTGCGTGTTGCGAGGGGGGAGCAGGTATGGCGAGGATAGACGCTTTTTTTAAACTGATGAATGAGCAGGGTGCATCGGATCTCCATCTCGTTGCCGGACAGCAGCCCGCCTTGAGGATCAGGGGTGAGGTAGAACGGGTAAAATACCCCCCGCTGGAGAGTGACGCGTTGAAGGCGATGCTCTATGAAATAACGCCTGAACATAAGATTAAGCAGTTTGAAGAGACGGGAGATGTAGATTTTGCGTATGAGATACCAAACCTTGCACGGTATCGTGCCAACTTATTCCAGCAGAGGGTGGGGGTGGCGGCCGTTTTCAGGGAAATTCCCAGCAAGATTCTTACGACGGCGCAACTTGGTCTTCCTCCGGTTACCGCCAAACTCGCGTCGCTTCCGAGAGGACTTGTCCTTGTTACGGGGCCGACAGGGAGTGGTAAATCCACGACACTGGCCGCCATTATTGATGAGGCAAATCGAACGCGCAAAGACCATATCATTACCATTGAGGACCCTATTGAATTTGTCCATCAGAGCAAAGAGTGCATCGTTAACCAGAGAGAGGTGGGGCTGCATACCGGGTCCTTCGCCTCGGCCCTTCGTGGCGCGCTGAGGGAGGATCCAGATATCATACTGGTTGGGGAGCTGAGAGACCTTGAAACAATCTCTCTTGCCGTTGAAGCGGCATCGACTGGACACCTCGTATTTGGGACCGTTCATACGTCGAGTGCGCCGAAGACAATAGACCGCCTTATAGAGGTATTCCCTGCCAGCGAGCAGATGCAGATACGATCAACCCTGGCAGACGGCATACGGGCTGTCCTGGCACAGGTCCTCTTCAAACGAATAGATAAACAGGAGCGTTGCGCAGCGCTTGAAATAATGATCGCTACCCCGGCGGTACGCAATCTTATCAGGGAATCCAAGACCTTTCAGATTCCCTCCATGATACAGACGGGGAAGAAATTCGGGATGCAGCTCCTTGACGATTCCATTATGGATCTTCTGCGAAAGGGGTGGATCAGCAGCGAGGAGGCCTATATCAAGGCCAATGATAAGATGAAATTCAGGGAATTTTTAAAGGTACCCCCGACTGATTTTACAGAGGTATAAGCCGGAAGGTGGAGGCTGCGTGCCTGAAGAGTTGCGATGAACATGTTCGATGAAAAGGGAGGGCCGTCATGAGAAAGCAGGAAATAGACTACATACTTGCCCGCATGCTTGACTCCCATGAGGATATTTCCGATCTGATCATCACGATGGGGAAACCTCTTCAGGTGGAGAGCTCCGGTGAGCTGATGCCCGTTGAAATGGAATTTTCTCCTTCCGAGGTTACTCCCTTTCAGGCGGAGATCTTCGCGCTGAATCTCATCAATCGGGATCACACGCTTATGCGGACCCTGGTTGAGGATGGCTCCTGCGATACCTCCTACGAACTGCAGGGCAAGGCACGATTCAGGATCAACATATTCTCCCGGGGCAATACCTATTCAACCGTTCTGAGAAAACTGACGGACAAGGTTCCTACCTGCGAAGAATTAGACCTCCCGAAGGTGCTGCACGAGATACCGGAAGAGAAAAACGGATTTGTCCTGTTCGTCGGCGCGACCGGAACCGGCAAAACCACATCTCTGGCAGCCGTCCTGAACGAGATAAACGAGAAGCGGCCCGTTCACGTCATAACCCTCGAAGATCCCATTGAATACAAACACCCGTACAAGAGGGCAACCTTCAATCAGCGGGAGCTCGGCGTTGATTTCGTCAGTTTTTCGAGCGGACTTCGTGCCGCGCTGAGACAGGCGCCCAAGGTTATCCTTGTCGGAGAGATGCGTGACCGGGAGACGATGGAGATCGGTCTCAGCGCCTCTGAGACCGGACATCTCGTCTTCAGCTCCCTTCATACGATGAATGCCGGGCAGACAATCAATCGTATTGTAGGTATGTTTTCCCAGGAAGAGAGATCTCAGGTCAGGGCGCGACTGGCCGATACGATTCGCTGGATCGTGTGCCAAAGGCTTCTTCCCCGGATAGGTGGGGGCAGGGTTGCCGCCTTTGAGATCCTTAAAACCAACCTGCGGGTCAAGGATGCCATCCTTCGCGGGGAAAAGGAGGGGAGGACCTTTCAGGATATTATAGAGACGGGAAAAGCCTTCGGCATGGTGACCTTCGATAATTATATCATAGGCCTGTACAAGGATGGTGTCATCACGGAGAAGACGGCCCTGTCATACGCGACGACAAGAGGGGTTGTGGGACGCGGGATTGATTCGATAAAGAGCGCAAAGGGTGAAGCCACAACGGAGATAGAGAATCTTGAGGTGGATTGGTAGGGGAGGGGAGCATGGGTAAGGAGAAAGAGTCCTCTGATACAGTAGGATCCGGGTCATACGACGTATCTGACAAACCGTTCGATTTTGCCCTAGAGGGGGGGAAGACGGCCCTTGTCTGTGAATCTGACCGTGCTGTTCGGGAAAACCTCGGTACCGTCCTGAAAAAGTTGGGGTATTACGTTACGGAATCCGCCACCGTTCCTGATGCCCTGAAGAGCATGAGCTTTCATCTGTATGACCTGATTATGGTGGGCAAGGATTTCGATTTCCACGGGTCGGATGAGGGGGGTGTCCTGGCGTATATTCGACAGCTCCCCATGGGGACCCGGAGAAATATCTTTGTAGCCCTGCTCAGTGCAACTGTTCGCACGATGGATAATATGGCCGCCTTTGGAAGGAGCGTCAACCTTATTATCAATCTGGAGAATATCGGCGAAGCGGACGTTATCATAAAAAAAGGTATTGCCGACAACAAGGCCTTTTACGAAACCTTCAGAGAGGCCCTGAGGAGAACGGGTCGCCTGTAGCCTATGCCGTTCACGGTTGCCGGTTCACAGTTCACGGTTTTCTCAATGGACTATGTAACGATTAAAACATGTGGGATATTGATTTCAACTCCTGGATTATTTTTTTGCGTCTAAATCAGAAAATATTTAACCTCTCGTGAAATATAAATCTCTGTTTTCAGCTTCTAATCCTATCCCTGTGTACATCCTGTTTTTTAAACCGTCAACCGATAACTGTAAGCTGTGAACGTTATTCCAGTGAAGACTTCAGGTATCCCTTTGCCAGAGAGGTGTTTACATGAACGACACCTCTGTTCATATTCTTCATCGGGTAATCTTCCGTGATCTCGGGAAGCCTGTCCGCATCCTCCTGTGTCTTTATGATTGACCCGGCGGGTACATACCGGTGCTTCGGTACGGCAACCCCCATAAGAAGGCAGCCAGGTTCTATGACACACCGCGCGCGCGCCAACCTGAGATTTAAACACCAGGGTCTTCATCCCGACAAAGGTATCGTCGTGCACCACGACCGGGCCGTGTATCTGAACCTGATGGGCGAGCGAGACTCTCCTCCCCACATAGACGGCGTACCGCTTCCCATCGACCGTGCAGATGTTTTCTTCGACTGTCTTCCCGTTCATCTCCGTCTCAAGCGCGTGTATGACGACCCCGTCCTGGACATTTGAATCATCTCCTATGAACAGGGGCTGTCCTTCATCGCCGCGAATGGATGCCATCGGTGATACCAGTATGTTCTTTCCGAGGATGACCCCGCCTATGATCGAGGTCAGGGGGTGGATATACGTTGAAGGATCGATCTGTGGCCTCGACACTGTGGCATTGAAATCAGTAAGTATATTCTCCCCCGTCATCGTTTCATCTTCTTCGTATTTTGCGAGGTGTTTTTCTTCAAGAGTTCCTCCCATATCTTTTCAACGGCCGCCTCGGTCTCTTCCAGGGTGCCTTCGTTATGTACGACAAAGTCGGCAAAGGGAATTTTTTCATCCAAGGGCATCTGGGATCGGAGGCGATCCTGGGCCTCTCCCTTCGTGTAGCCATTTCTCTTCATGATCCTTTCTATCTGTATGCCCGGCGACGCATACACGAGGATCACAATATCCATTTTTTCGTGCCAGCCGACCTCTATCAGAAGCGGGATATCCGATATGACGATGGCCTTCCCGTCCCTGCGGCCGATATCGTCGATCCTGCGCCTCCATTCCTCACGTACGGCGGGGTGCACTATACGGTTCAATTCTTCCCGCTTCCCGCTGTCCCGGAACACAATCCTGCCGAGTGCCTCCCGGTCGATCCTCTCATCTGCGTCCAGGATCCCCCTTCCGAAACATTCGACGATCCCCTGCCAGGCCGGGCCGCCGGGCTCTTCCACCTGGTGCGCGAGGAGATCGAGGTCGATGATATGCGCCCCCCTCTTCCGGAACAGTCGTGTGACGGTTGACTTTCCGCTCCCGATTCCGCCTGTCAGTCCGATTTTCATCATGGGAAGTTTCTAGCACAGGGCAGCCCTTCCATCAAACAGAAATTGAAGGCTTGACAATATCGGAGTGAATAATTAAGTATACAGGGACTGGAGGAGAAGATGACGGTAAAAGATCTGTTGAAGCACGCCGAACGGTTTGAGGTGGACGCGTACCAGCCCCGGGATTTCAGGGAGAACCATGTCTCTTTCATGGGGGCCCCCGAGAAGCACCCCTACGCGGTCGATAAGATCATCCTGATCCAGGATCCGTTCAGCACGAATATATCCTGCTATGAATTTTCCGCCGCTGATGTTGCCGGGATGGAGGAACTGCCGAGTCTGGTCACCGCGGAAGGAACGTCCGTCAAGATGTGCCGTGTCTGGGTGAGAAAGGGGAGCATCGGGGTACGCTCCACCCCTTTTGTCGTTGAGGACACCACACCGCGCGGTCAGTGAGGGATGCTGCTCATAAATCCGGCCCTCCTGCCCTCAGCTATTCACCGTACTGCTCTGATATCCAGGAGTGGTACTCGTTATTCTTGACGCGCCGCGTCCATTCGTCGTTTTCCAGGTACCACGCTATCGTCTTCCTGAGTCCCGATTGAAATGATTCTCCCGGCGTCCAGCCCAGCTCCGTTTGCAGCTTTGTAAAATCGATGGCGTACCGCCGGTCATGACCGGGCCTGTCCTTGACGAAGGTGATAAGCCCCCTCCGGGGAGCATCCGCGGTGAGACCTTCTCTCTCATCCAGGATATCGCAGATCATCTCCACGATAGTGATGTTTTCCATCTCCCTGTTGCCGCCGATGTTGTAGGTCTCACCCCTCCTGCCCGACCGCATGATGGTCCAGATGGCGTCGCAGTGGTCTTCCACATAGAGCCAGTCCCTGACATTCCGGCCGTCGCCGTAGATGGGGAGCTTTTCCCCCTCCTTCGCGTTGAGAACGATCAGGGGGATCAGCTTTTCGGGAAACTGGTAGGGGCCGTAGTTGTTTGAGCAGTTCGAAACGGTGATCGGAAGCCCGTAGGTCGCTTCGTAGGCCCGGACCAGATGATCCGACGAGGCCTTTGCCGCGGAGTAGGGGCTGTTGGGGCTGTAAGGGGTGGTCTCCGTGAATCCCGATGAATCGGGACCCAGGCTTCCGTATACCTCGTCTGTACTGATGTGGTGGAAGAGGACAAATCCTTCGGCGTGAGCGCGGGCCGCCTCCAGCAGGTTGAAGGTGCCGACGATATTCGTGTAGATGAAGGCCCCGGGGTCTTTTATCGACCGGTCCACGTGTGATTCGGCGGCGAAGTGGCATACCGCGTCTATCCCGTGGCGGGAGAATATCTCTTCCATCCGTCCGAGATCACAGATATCCGCTCGTTCGAACAGGTACCTGCCCGGGTAGCCGTTCTCTATCCCCTTGAGATTATCGGGGTTTCCCGCATAGGTGAGCTTGTCCACGTTGATGATTCTCCCCGTAAAATCGGCGCGCTCCAGAAGGTATCGTATAAAATTGCTCCCTATGAAACCGCATCCGCCCGTGACCATCAGGTTCTGTATGTCCATCCGTTCCACCACCTCGTCTCTCATTTTTTTGGTATGACTACCTCAATTACAGGTTTGCTGTCAATCAAAATGCCGAGACTTCGTGGCGGGTCTTTGAAAGGAACCCGATGGTTTTGCTTCTCTTCTTTATGGATCTTCTTTATGGATTTACTTATTGCCGGTCCTGGTGTACTATATCGCCGATATCCATTCGGAACTGAATCTTCCGGAAATAAAAAACAGGGAATTGTAACACTGAGGTGTCGATGATGAGAAAAAGCGGATGGGTTGCCATTATCTGTGCCGGAGTGATTCTGGCCCTTATTCTTGTGCTCTTCCTGCACAGAGACACATTTTTCCCCGTCGAGGAGACGGTGTTGAAGAAACAGCCCGAAAGTCGCGGTGAGAGTATCACAAAAAAGATAAAGCTTCCCCCACCGCAGGAAAAGACCCCCCCCCTGCCCGCCGTTGCAGCGGTCGATCATGATATACTGCAGGAAAGGGTAGAGCAGTTTTTTCAGTATCTCGACGAGCGGAAGTATATACAGGCCTACAACCTGAAGGATGGGTCCTACCTGCATTTTGTGGATATCGTCTCGAAGCTCTCATCTCGTCTTCCCGTCGCATCGGGCGAAACGGATGATCTTTCCATCCTGAGGAGCAATATAGCACATCTTTTCCGTGTTATGGGAAAGACGGATGTGTCGCTGACACTGGATATTCTCTCGCACGAAAAAAAGGAGATTGAGCGCACTATGGAGGTCCTCTACGAATGGGGTGTAAGGGAGGCGCAGCGCCAGGACGGCGCGATCAAGACCGATATGGGCGACCTTTACGAGTATGCCGCCTTCTTCCTGAATACCCTGTCGGGGAAGATGTACTTGCTGAGGCGGAAATCACGGGTCCGGATACTGCTCACCTACTACTCGATTCTGATACTTGACAGGGCAAATACGGAAAAGCTCAATCGCCATGGCGTCGATATACTGCCCCACGTAAACCTTCTGATTGACGATATCGAGCGGTACAAAGGTCTTGATTACAAAGACAGGTATCTCGAACGGTTAAACGGTATCAGGGGGAGATAGGGAGGGATATCCCCCCAAGAGGATGTGCCCTGAGCCCGCGGGTGGCCGAGCAGCATCCACGCGAACCCTAAGAGAGGGGACCCTTGTGTCTCCGGTACCAGAGGTTGGGAAACATCCGGTAGAGAATCTTGGAAGAGAAATCGATGTATTCCTTGCCCCGTTTATCAAACTGGCACGCCTGTATGATATGTTCCCGTATTTCATCTTTGCTGGTCGCTTCATGAAATATCTTGTGGGCGCAGTGAAACAGTGGGCTGTACATATTTTTCTTTTCCAGATACCGGTGAACGTTCTTTATCGTGTTCGGCCCCTCCGGGGTCCCATCTATCTCTTTTCGGGAGCGGATATCCGTTTCTATGGGATTGCCGTCAAATTGTTCATAGAAATACCTGCCGTACCGGTAGTTCTTACTGGCCTCGGATGAAAGTGTGACATACATGTCGCCGACGCCCGCCTGGCTGTGAAATGCCTGAAAACTTCCCCCCAGTAATTTTGACAGGGACCGTATCTCGACGCCGGATCTCGCGAAGATGGTTCCGGGGAGAGAACTTCCCAGGTTCAGGTGGTCGGATACACCCTTTATATTCGCGACGATATTCTTCAGGGCGCCGCACGCCTCGATTCCCACAATATCAAAATTGTAATAGGAGGTCAGCTCTCTCCGATTCAGCTTGAGGAAGTTGAGAATAAAGGCCTTTGTCACCTGTTTTTTCCCCGCCGCTGTCACACATACCGGTCTGCCCGCGGCTATATCTATGTCGAAGAAGGGACCTCCGATAGAGACAACATCAAATTTGTGTTTGAGGTCGAAGAGATGGTTCTTGATCATCTGGGATGGCGTTATCAGTTCGCTGGTCTTTTCATCCGAGGACAGGCCCTTGATCGGTGATACAAGGCATGTCTTGCCGCTCTTTTTTGCTATCAGGGGTTTTATACGGCTGAGCAGTTCCCTGAGCCTGTTCATGGTTATCGAAAGGATGATAACATCATTCTCCTCGACGACCTTTTCCAGGTCATTGGTTGCGGTGACCCCCGCCAGCCGGGGAACCTTATCAATCCCACCCAGCATATTTGCAAGATCGCCCGTCAGATGCAGGGGGTTGAGATGAGTTCTGTTGATCTCATCGCAGATATCGGCGTTGTGGTAGTAGAGGGTTACCTCCTTCCCGTCGCGTCTGAGCTTGTAGGCAAAGGAAGTTCCGAGTCTTCCGGGTCCGATGATTGCCACTCTGGATAGGTTCATGCTGTGTGTCTCCTCAAAAAATCTTGGTTCGTCAGATATAAGTTCCACGGGATCTCAGGCAGGAGTAATCCCGATAGAGGGGCGTGTGTCGTGAATCTTTGGTAGTTTCTTAAGCCCCTCGCTACATCTGAGGTGTCGCAGGATAGTAGGATAATGGCGTTTTGTCAACCACCGAAACACATTGTCCGGTGTGTCGCTTATAGGACACCCAAAATAAGGTTTCCTGAACTTCACTATTGACAATCCGATGTTCAGGAAGTACAAGCACAAATTATGCGTTAGGAGTGTTTCTGAGTGATTACCTTTAAAAATGTCAATAAGTGGTTCGGAAAACTTCATGTCCTCAACGATATCAATTTTCACGTAGCCTCGGGAGAGGTGGTTGTTGTCTGCGGTCCGAGCGGATCGGGAAAGAGTACCCTCATCAGATGTATCAACAAACTGGAGCCCATACAAAACGGTGAGATCATAGCCGACAGCATCCCCATACATGACCGCCGGGTCAATCTCACCCACCTTCGGGCGGAGATAGGGTTTGTATTTCAGCAGTTCAACCTCTATCCCCATATGACCGCTCTCCAGAATATCACCCTTGCCCCCGTCAATGTGAGAAAAACCGATCCGGAAAAGGCCAAGAAACAGGGCCTTCGGCTGCTGGAAAAGGTTGGCATAGGGGAGAAGGCGCACTCATATCCCTCGCAACTCTCGGGGGGGCAGCAGCAGCGCGTCGCTATCGCGCGCGGTCTTGCCATGCAGCCCAAGATCATGCTCTTTGATGAACCCACGTCGGCGCTGGATCCGGAGATGATAAACGAGGTCCTCGATGTCATGCGCGACCTGGCGCGTGAGGGAATGACCATGATCGTGGTGACGCATGAGATGGGGTTCGCCCGCGAGGTTGCCGACCGGGTGGCCTTTATGGATGAGGGACAGATCATCGAAGAGGCGACGCCGGACGATTTCTTCTATCGTCCTCAAAGTGACCGTACCAAGCTTTTTTTGAGCAAGATATTGACGCATTAGAGGATGCCCCTGCGGTAATGAAATCCGGTATCGGGGTGTGGTTTTTTAATTACTTTAAACAGAGGAGGTTGTCCGATGCAAAAGAGAGTATGGAGATCAGTGTTGGTGTTGGCTGTGGCATTTCTGCTTGTGCCTGGTATCTGCTTTGCGGGTCCGACCTATGACAAGGTCATGGAAGCGGGCGTTGTCAAGGCAGGTCTGATGTACAACAGTATCCCCGCGGCGTACTTTAACGACAAAAATGAGTGGGTCGGGTTTGACGTCGATATCGCTTCAGAGGTAATAAAGCGTATCGGCCAGTCCATGGGGAAAGAACTCAAAATGGAGAAGATCAAACTCAACAACAAGACTCGTATCTCGTTTCTGACATCGGGGCGGATCGATATGAGTACCGCGAACATGACCCACAAGCGTGAGCGGGACAAGACGATCGATTTCTCCATCACCTACTTCTTTGATGGTGAGAAAATACTCGCCAAAAAGGGCAAATACAAGGATCACAAGGATTTTGTGGGCAAGAAACTAGCCTCCATGCAGGGTACCACCAGTGAGAAAAACGCCGTCAATCTCCTGAAATCGCTGGGTGACACGAAGCCGAAGGTTATCAGCTTCCAGGATGAGCCCTCATGCTTCCTGGCGCTGCAGCAGGGCAAGGTCGCGGGCTGGGCGACCGACAGCACGATCCTCATCGGGTATGCCGCGAAGGAACCGGGCAAGTATGAACTGGTCGGTGACTTCTTCAGCGACGAGCCCTATGGCATCGGACTTCCGGAGAACGACAGCGACTGGCGTGACGCCGTCAATTTCGCGATCCAGGATATGTGGAAAGACGGAACCTATATGCAGATATATAACAAATGGTACGGTTCCGACACGCCCTACTACTTCCCGATGACCGAAAAGATCGAGATTTGGCCCTAAGGCATAGTATTTTTTTGAGTAACAAGGACTGCGGCCCGGAAAACACCCCGGCCGCAGTTTTTGTGCAGTGATCCCTGTAGAGAGTGGATACGATAATGATCGAATCGTGGAAACGCCCGGTGCAGCAATTCGCGGTAGTCGCCGGGATAGCCCTTGTCATATACCTCTTCTTTACGAATATCGATATTGGTTATCAATTCCACTGGGCCGTCCTCTGGGAGATGAATCCCACCTATGAGGAAGTATTCGGTGTCTGGCTGATACGCGGTCTGCTCCTCACGATAGAGATTACTCTGATCAGTACCGCTGTCTCTCTGGCATTGGGAACATTTTTCGGTATTGCCCGCCTCTCCACCTTCAAACCGCTCTACTGGTTCGCCACGGCGTATGTAGAATTCTTCCGCAACACGCCTCTGCTGGTACAGCTCTTCTTCTGGTATTTCGCCTTCCCTCTGGGGCTGCCGGATACGGTTCGCGAGTTTCTGTACGACCACAATTATGAGCTGATAGCCGCCACCGGGGGGCTGAGCATCTATACCGCCGCCTTCATTGCAGAGATCGTCCGCGCCGGGATACAGGCTATTCCAAAAGGACACCTCGAGGCCGCGGCGGCATCCGGCCTCAGCAGGGTTCAGGCGCTGCGCTTCGTCATCCTGCCCCAGGCCTTTCGCATCATTATGCCCCCCCTCGGAAGCGAGCTTCTGAACAACATGAAGAACTCTTCGCTCGCCATGACTATCGGCGTGGCGGAGCTCTGCTGGCAGGCACAGCAGATCGAATCCTTTACCTTCCGGGGATTCGAGGCAACCACGGCGGCTACCGTTATCTACCTCAGCCTGTCGCTCATCATCAGTATGTTGATGAACAGCGTGACCCACCACATGGAGATCGGCAAGGAAAAGGATCTGAGTCTCCTGGACAGGGCGCTGGGCCTTCTGGTGAGACCATTCCTGCTGCTGGGTGTGTTTCTTGTGAGGGGAGTGAAGTGGTGTGGAGAACGTTTAATGCCGGAGAAGGAGAAGCCGCTGGAGGTGGAGGTTACGTATATGTCCAGCGGAGCGCAGTGGCTGGAACGGTTGCTGGGCCTCCTTGCCATAGCGGGCAGAAGCGTGTTTCTCATCTTCCTGCTTGTTCTTCTCGCTGCAGCGGGATACGGAATCTCTGGTTTTAACTGGGACGTCATATTCGACAACTTCCGCGCGCTTCTGATCTGGACCTTTCCGCACGGACTGGGCGGGGAAATCTTTTACGGTCTCGGCGGGCTTACCCTCAGCATCGTGCTGGCATTTATCGCGCTCACGGCCAGCTTCGCCATCGGTCTTGTGGCGGGTCTGGGGCGCCTGAGTAAAAGCCCCCTGATCAGCACCCCAAGCATCCTCTACATCGAGCTGATACGGGGGAACCCCCTTATTATGGTGATCTTCTGGGTCTACTTCTTTTCCCCCATTCTCACCGGGATGCAGATGGATGTCTTCTGGAGCGCCACGATCGCGTTCACCATCTTCTCCGGTGCCTATCTGGCGGAGATTGTGCGTGCCGGCGTGAAGGCCATTCCCCCGGGACAGATGGAGGCGGCGACGGCCTCCGGCCTGAACTATTTCAAGGCGATGCGCTTCGTGATTCTCCCACAGGCCCTCAAGATGATGATCCCCGCCATCGTGGGGCAGTTCATCGCCCTCTTCAAGGATACCTCGCTGGCGTATATCATCGGGGTGTTCGAGCTGACGACTGTGGCACAGACAGTCAACAATCGGCTCATGATCTATCCCTTTGAGATCTACACGGCGATCGCCTTCCTTTACTTCATCTGCTGCTACAGCATGAGCATGGTGGCCCGCAACCTCGAGCGCAAATACACCCCCGAGGCCCGTATCGAAATCCCGACCATGGCGTAAGGGGAGGGGGGGCAGGTCTGTGCCTGAGACACTATTTCAGGATCCCCTTGCCCGTGACGAGTTCGTCGATGGCCCGGTGCAAGTCGGCCAGTGTGCCGTCGTTCCCGATGGAATAGTTCGCCTTTCTGCCCGCCTCTTCGATGTGGAAGAGGTCTTTCTCTGCCCGGTCCAGGGCGAGGAACTGTTCGTAGCTGTGGGGGTCGCGCTCTTCGCCCCGCGCGATCATCCGCTCGTAGCGCTGGTTTGGATCGGTCATGGTGACGTTGATCAGGATGAAATCATCTCCGAAGAACTCTTTCAGGATGGAGACATCGGCGAGTGACCGTATCCCGCTGATTCCCACGGTCTGATTCTCTTCCCTGCCGATCCGTTCAGCTAGGAGCCTGACGAAGCAGCCTTCGCCCCACTCGCGGAACCAGCGTTCCGAGATGGCGCGCAGGTTGTCCCGTGTCGCCTCCGCCCCCTCCTTGGCAGCAATTTCTCTCACCATATTGCCCGTGGAGAAGAAAGGGACGCCGCAGGCGGCCTTAAGATATTTGAGGACCTCGTCTTTTCCCGAACCGTTCTGACCGACGGCGCCGATAACCTTCATAACTTATCCTCCTTACGTTACACGGAACGTATAAACAAAAATCCCCGCCCGCAGTCGCGGGCAGGGATTTTTGTGCTCTTTGTGTTGTATGGGTTTACACCTCGGCGTCGCACCGCAGGCAGCGTGACGCCTCCTTGATGGCCGTTTCTACGTCGTAGCCAAGTTCAACTTCGTCGAAGTTGGTTTTCCTCTGTGTCGCAACCAGCTCCGGCATAGCTGCCTGAGGCTGTTCCTCTGAATCTTCGTCGATCTCGAAGGGTATATCGATCTCTTCCACCGGCGCCTCCCAGGCGGGTTCTTCGTTCCTGGCGCGTATGGCGCTGTCGATATCTTCGGCGGCCTGGTGTCCAGCCGAGATGGCCCCGACAACCGTCCATGGCCCCGTTACCGCGTCACCACCCGCGTAGAACTTCTCGCTGGTGGTTTTGGATTTGCTCCCCTCGGCGAGGTCAAAGCACTCCCACCGGTTGACCGACACGTCGCTCTTTTCCGGAACGAAGGAGAGATCCGGGGTCTGGCCGATGGCGGCGACGATGGCATCGATGCCGAGGGTGAACTCGGAACCTTCAATGACGACGGGTCTTCTCCTCCCGCTGTTGTCGAAATCTCCCGCCTTCATCCGCTCGCAGGTAATGCCTGTCACCGTGCCCTTCTCCGTGACGATCTTCTTGGGGGCTACGAAGTACTCGATCTTGATCCCTTCATGCTCCGCAGCGACGATCTCTTCCTCGGCTGCGGGCATATCCTCGCGTGTCCTCCGGTAGAGGATCGTGACGTCAGCGCCCAGACGGACCGCGCACCGGGCGGCGTCAATGGCGGAGTTGCCTCCTCCGATGACCGCGACCCTGGAGCCGAGGGTCTTTTCGCCCTTCAGCCAGGCATCCTCATTGAGATTGAAGTCTCTCAGGAATTCGACGCCGCCGAAGACACCGGCCGCGTCCTCTCCCTCGACCCTCATCCGCTGGCTCTTGTGCGCACCGGGGGCCATGTAGATGTAGTCGTATTTCTTCTCCACGTCCTTGAAGGAGATATTCTTGCCGACGCGGGTGTTGCACGTAATCTCCACTCCCAGAGATCGTATGTCGTCAATCTCTCCCGCGAGGATGTTCCGCGGCAGACGGTATGAGGGGATGCCGTAGCGGGTCATCCCTCCCGGTTCGGGGAGTTCCTCGAAGACGTTTACCTGGTAGCCGCGCAGTGCCAGATCCTTAGCGGCGGTGAGGCCCGCGGGCCCGGCGCCGACAACCGCAATCTTCTCGTTTCGGTCGACCGGCACGGCGTTGATTACCGGACGGGCAGCGTTGTCGGTGATAAACCGTTTGATGAACTTGATGGCAAGCGTTTCATCCAGCGCACCTCGCCGGCACTTGGATTGACACTGGTGGTCGCAGACCCTCCCGCAGATAGCGGGGAAGGGGTTCGTCTTCATCATGACCCGGTAGGCGTCATCAAATCTCTTGGCGCGGACCAGTGCCATGTACTGGGGAACATCCATGCTGATCGGACAGGCGTTCTGACAGGGCGACTTGAAGAGCGCCGAGCAGACACCGGCCGAGCAGTGCTTGTCCCTGATGTGGGCCTCGTATTCGGCCCTGAAGTACCGGAGGGTACTCAGAACTGGGTTGGGAGCGGTCTGACCGAGACCGCAGAGGGCCGTGTCCTTGATCACGACGGCCATCTCTTCAAGACGTTCGAGGTCCCCCTCCTTGCCTCTTCCCTCGCAGATATTGGTGAGGATCTCCAGCATTCGTTTTGTCCCCTCGCGACAGGGGGTGCATTTGCCGCAGGACTCGTCCTGGCAGAAGTCCATGAAGAAGCGCGCCATATCGACGGGGCACATGTCCTCGTTCATGACGATCAGACCGCCGGACCCCATGATGGCGCCGAGCTTGGCGACGTTTTCATAGTCCACCGGCGCGTTGAGATGCTGGATGGGAATCATTCCCCCTGAGGGGCCTCCCAGCTGCGCCGCCTTGAACTTCTTTCCATCCGGTATGCCGCCGCCGATGTCGTATACGATGGTCCCGAGAGATGTACCCATGGGTACCTCGACGAGGCCGACGTTGTTGACATCCCCCGTGAGGGCGAAGACCTTGGTTCCCTTGCTTGTTTCATTCCCGACATTGGAGAACCAAGCGCTTCCCTTCGCGATCAGCTGGCCGACGCTGGCCAGGGTCTCCACGTTGTTCAGGACGCTCGGTTTCTCCCAGAGACCGGCAACGGCGGGGAAGGGGGGTCTAGGCCGCGGCATACCGCGGTTCCCCTCGATTGATGTCATGAGTGCCGTCTCCTCGCCGCAGACGAAGGCGCCCGCGCCCTGATAGACCTCGAGGTCGAAATCAAAGCCGGTATCCAGTATGTTTTCGCCGAGGAGGCCGTATTCCGTCGCCTGCTGTATCGCCACATCCAGCCGGCGGAGGGCCAGCGGATATTCCGCCCTGCAGTAGATATATCCCTTGTGGGCCCCGATCGCCTTCGCGGCGATTATCATCCCTTCAAGGACGGCATGCGGGTCCGCCTCAAGGACGCTCCGGTCCATGAATGCCCCGGGATCACCTTCATCGGCGTTGCACAGGACGTATTTGACGTCGTTCTGTGACTGGGAGGCGAACTTCCACTTCAGACCGGTCGGAAACCCTGCACCGCCGCGGCCGCGAAGACCGGAGTCAAGGACCTCCTTGATGATCTCCTCCGACGTCATCTCGGTGAGGGCCTTCGCCGCACCGGCGTAACCGTCCCGTGCGATGTATTCGTCGATGACCTCAGGATCGATAAGGCCCTTGTTCCGCAGGACCCGCAGTTCCTGGAGGGCGAAGAAGGGTATGTCGTTCATCGCGGGGATTGTCTCTTCCGTGGACGGTTCCTTGTACAGGAGCCTCTCCAGCGGTCTCCCCTTGAGGAGATGTTCTTCAACTAGTTCGGGCACATCTTCCGGCTGCACCATCATATAGATGATCCCGTCCGGATAGACGACCATGATGGGCCCCATGGCGCAGAAGCCGTTGCAACCCGTTTCAACTATCTTTATTTCATCGGCGAGGCCCTGTTTGTCCAGCTCCGCGGCGAGGGCTTTTTTTACCTTCGCGCTCCCCGTGGCGTGACATCCGGTACCCCCGCAGATCAGTATGTGAGACCGAAAAACTTTCATCGGATATGTATCCTCCTTCAGTAGTAGTTGTGTCTCCTTGTCCTATTCCGTTACCTTGGCCAGGACAAAGGGGGTCTGAACCTCACCCTCGAGGATGTGTCTCTTGAAGACCTGCCTCATCTTGTTGGGATTCATAAATTCGTAGATAATAGGATTCTGTTCGAGAACCTCAACGGTTATCTCCGGCTCCCTGCTGCACAGTCCCATACATCCCGATGTGGTGACGGCGACATCGGTGACCCCTGCCTCTTCAATCTCGCTCATCAGGGTATTCATAACCTCGCGCGCCCCGGCGGCTATGCCACAGGTTCCCATGTGGACAGTTACCTTGACCCGCCTCTCTCCTGCCCTCAGAGCGGTCTCACCATGCACGCGATCCTTGATCTTTTTCAGATCTTCTATCTTTATCTTTGCCATGTCATGTCCCTCTATCGTGCCTAGTTGTATTGTTGTAAGATCTCTTTCAGCTTGCCGGGTTTGACCCGCCCGTGGATATCCTCGTCCACTACGACAACCGGTCCCAGCCCGCACGCCCCGAGGCAACGGACGGTCTCGTACGTGAACATGCGGTCCGCGGTAGTCTCACCTTCTTTGATGCCGAATATCTTTTCCACGGTTTCGGCGATTTTTTTCCCGCCTCTCACATAGCAGGCGGTCCCCAGGCAGACCCGCACCGTGTGTTTGCCGCGCGGCTGCATGGTGAAGAAAGAATAAAAGGTGACGACACCATAGACGTGACTGAGTGGGATGCCGAGCTCTCTCCCGACCCTTTTTTGTACGGGAACCGGAAGAAATCCCAGGAGCTCCTGAGCCCTTTCCAGTACAGGGATCAAGCCCCCGGCCTGACCCCTGTATTTCTCGATGATGCCATCCAGTTCTGTGATCTGCTCCGGGGTAAACTCCTCCAAAAGCTCATTGTACTCTGAATCCATATATTCCTCCTTGATGGAAGATCTAACCGGAGGAGGGGAGCTAAGACCCGGCCCCGATCTCCTTCAGACCATCCCGTATATTTTCCTTTATAAATTGAATCACCGTCGGATGATCAATGGGAACATCCTCAAGTTCATTCTTTATCTCTCGCGTGTCCAGCGTGTAGGACTCGCTATCACTTAGATGCGTGTAGACAAAATCCACCCCCGGATTACCGGCTATCATGGTTGCCATGGTCGTCGGCATATCTCCCAGGGGCTGACGGTCGATGTGCCGATATCCGAACCCCGCGGTTACCGTCGTTCCTTCTCCCTTTTTCGATTCGACCGCACACTCTCCACCGGTGATCTTTGCGGCGTGGGAGAGCAGGGGAAGTCCCAGGCCCACTCGACGTACCGTCTTCGACGTGTAAAAGGGGTCCAGGGCCTTCTGAGCGACATCCGGCTCCATCCCCTCTCCATTATCGGCGATCTCGATACGCAGGGTGTCATGTTCTCGATCTTCGATGATGCCGATCCGTATGAGGCTCGCTCCCGCCCTCGTGGAGTTCTCGACGATATCGAGTATGTTCATGGAGAGTTCCAGCATGGGCTATTCCTTGACGTAGCGTCCCTCACGTCCTTCAATGGCCATCTTCAACTCGGAGAGGGAGGGTTCCTTCATGAATATCCTCGTAGCCCCTTCTCCAATGTCCCGTATAAAATGGGCGTCGGATGATTCGATAAACGGGTAACCGGCCAGATCGGGATATCGCTTCCGCGCCTCCTTCAGCCCCGTCCGGCGGGATATCTCGAGGGCATCGAATCGTATATCGTGGGGGATAAACCCCAGCTGGCCCAGGACACTGAAGCTCTCCCGGTCGATGTGCGCGGCAATAGCAATTCCACTCAGTGCATGGACCGTTTCAACGATGTCCCGAAGCGAAAGATCGATGGAGCCTATCAGGAGCCTGTCGTTAAATCCCTCCACTTCGTCCGACGCATTGACGATTGCCTGGCATCCGAATATCTCTTCCCGGTTGGAACCGGAAAGGGCGGTGTAGACGACCCCTTGAAGCCTTAACAGACCGTCCATATTTTCAAAGAGCGCGATAACGTGAGCCTCCTCCCTGCTGGATATCTCCATGCCGGGAAAGACGTGCAGCGGTTTTTCTCGGGCCGCCTCTATCACATACCGGACGTTCTCGGATGCGTTATGATCACATATGCCGATGACATCCAATCCCTCGGCGACCGCTCTTTCTACCAGGGCGGTCGGATACATATCCAAATCGGCACAGGGAGAGAGACAGGTATGGATGTGAAGGTCACACCGAAACTCCTTTACCCCTTTTGCCCCCTCTACCATAGACACATACCCTGATTCTGAAAAAGCGTTGTGCCGCCGGGCATTCCTCCGGCTCATGCAGGCACAGGTCATCCATTCTATCAGGGATGCAGCAGGCCGTATATCCTGCCGGCTATCTCAAATCCGGACAGTTCGGTTACCAGCAGCGGTATTCCTTCCTGCGATGCCCGCTCAATGGTGTCCGTGTCCGGCTGCCTCCCCTGGGTAAGGATGATGCACGCGTGCTCTTTCAGTACGCTTACCGCCACGATGTTCTGGTGTGCCTGACAGGTGACCCATACGTCGCCGTTCTTGCTGCCAGCCAGGACGTTGCTCAGGAGATCACCCGCGTACCCACCTGACACTTCCCTGTCCAGCCTGTCTTCGCCGCACCGTACCGTGAGGCCTAATTTTTCCACCAGAAAAGCCACGTCCATGTTGTCTCACCTGTTGATCAAGATCTTTAGATGGGTTCCTTTGCCCTCTTCCGATGATATCTCGAAGGTATCGGAGCAGTTCTTTATGTTGAAAAGACCCATGCCTGCCCCGAATCCCATCTCCCGGATCCGATCATTCGCCGTGGAATACCCCTGCTCCATGGCCTGCTCGATATTGCTTATGCCGGGGCCGGTGTCCCGTATGTCAATCAATATGCGGTCACGTGTCACTTGAAGCTTGACCGTTCCCTCAATGGCGTAGGAGATGATATTCACTTCCGATTCATAGGTCGCAATCGCGGCCCTTCTCCGTACATCGTCCGGTATGCCGATCTTCTTCAGCATCTTTTTTATTTCAACAGAGACCTTGCCGGCTTCGGCAAATTTTTCGCCCTCGACAGAAAAAGAACATTCACAACCTTGAGTCATAACGGAATAACACTTTCCGGACCCTCGATCTTTCTGACGCAACCGACTATCCCGTTTGCGTACAACCGTCCTGATGTTTCAAAGAGGATGTATCGTGTGGAAAGAACCGGGATGTCCAGTTCTTCCGCCAAGGTCAGCGTTTCCTCAGGGGGAATCTTCCCCCGGACCACCAGGATTGCCGAATTATCCACGATACTTGCGATTCTGACGATCTGAGGATTGGTAAGCCCGGTAATCATGATACTCCCGGGTTTTGCAAAGGCGAGGACATCGCTCATCAGGTCGGCGCTGAAGGCGGTTTTTACCTCTATGTCAAGGTGATCCCCTCCTACCAGAATTCTGGCATCCAACAGATCCGCTATCTCGCGAAGGGTCATCTTTTTTCCTTCCTTGTTCGCCCTTCTCTGCCCCGGCTTTTCCCTCCCAAGAGGGCCTCCCGGGGTGCAACCCGCACGCCGAAACAAACCGGCAGAAGAGGTCGAACTTTCCCGCTAAACAAATCGACTCCCCCTAGCATAAGGTAGCGGCCATGTCAATGTTTTTGGGGCCACATGATGATACAATATCGATCATTTCATCCCCATTTTTACTCACTTCGGGTTAATTCCTCGAAGTTTGTTTCGTTTTTTTACATGAGATAAGCATAGGGGATGAGTGAGTATATACACAAGAGGCATAATGTATCGGTAATTGTAACCATTCAGCATAATTTATGAAAATCAAAACTTGAATACCCCGTTTTTAAACGGGGATGAAAAGTTTTCCTGCCGGAGGCAGGTGTGAATATGATATAAATGCTACATGGTACTGAGAAGAGCAAGTCATGCGGCATATGACACGAAATATCATTTTGTATGGGCACCGAAGTATCGGAAGTGGATTTTGCGAGGAGACATACAGGAGCGAGTAAAGAGTATATTTCATGAGGTTGCGATAGCAAATGAGTTTGAGATTGATACGATGGAAGTAGCTGCTGATCATGTACATATATTTTTGTCTTTTCCACCGAGGTACAGCATTTCGCGGGTAGTAGCGATGCTGAAGAGTATCAGTGCCAGCGTGATATTCCGCGAATATCCTGGAGTTAAGAAGCAACTTTGGGGTGGTGAGTTTTGGGAAGACGGGTATTTCGTTCGCACGGTAGGCGACAAAGTGACGGCTGAAGTAATCAGGAAATATATTAAGTATCATCGTCATCAGGAGAAAACACCCGAACAGTTAGAATTGTTTTAGATGCCCCGCCTTTAGGCGGGGTAATTCACTTTGGGTGTATGTACCGTAGATCGGGGATATCGTAAAATGATAGGAATCCCTTATCGATACATTCCCTACATGATCATAGGCACCCCGTACCACATATCTTGTGGGCAATATTCCATTGACACACGAGAACGTTTTTCCTGGTTCCCTTTACGAAAAAGGGAGTTCTTATCAGTTTAAATTGGGACCTTTTTTGCCGAAACAAACACGATATCATCGTACAGGAAGTCGGAGGTCAGCTCGCTGAATCCTGCATGTGTCAACATAGACTCGATCTCCTCCAGACCATAATAACTCTCATTCCAGAGCGTTTCAGCCTTGCCGCCTTTAATAGGATCCACTACTATGAACTTCCCGCCAGGCCTCAATACTCGTCGAGCCTCTTCCAGTGCCTGCGGAAGATGCTGAATCTCGTGCAAAGAGTAAAGCATGATAAGAGAACCGAAAGATTTATCAAGAAAGCAGAGTTTCTGTGCATCCCCGGCAGCGAGGAGTACAAGGTGCGAGATGCCTCGAGTCTCCGCTTTCCCCCGGGCTGCAGTCAGATGAGATACGGAGATATCGACACCATAAGTGTTGCAGCCAGATCCCGATGCAACGAAACCGACCAACCTGCCATCACCACAGGCAATATCTAGAACCGGGACCGCGTCGGCAACTGCCTCAGCGATTTTCTTATGAATTTTGGGTTCCAGGTCATCATAGACGTTTTGTTTTCCCATCTATACTCCAGTTTCTCCATGGTTACATTCCACTTCATCAAATACATCAGTGCGCTTCTGGTGCATATTATTGCTAATAAGTGTTTGCCAGTCATCGCAGGCATTTTTAAACAAAACCGAGATACTTTTGCAAAATAGAATTATCAGGTTTACGCCTAATTTTCGGTCCATTGTTAAGGCCTATAGCTTTTAGAAATAGGCATCAAACTCACCTCAATCATTCAACAATTTGTCCATAAGCTCATCCATCCGCACCGTGGCGAAGCCCGAGGCATAATCCGACATCCCGTACGGTATGATAAGGTCACCATTACGAATGAGAGAGCCGCAGGAATAGACGACATTCGGGACGTAGCCTTCCCTCTCTTCCTCATTGGCCATCAGCAGCGGTTCCTTCAACTGGCCGATAATGTGAGAGGGATCCTCCAAGTCGAGCAGGACGGCCCCCAGGCTGTATCTCCTCATCGGCCCCACCCCATGGGTGATCAGAAGCCACCCCTTCTCCGTTTCAAGGGGCGAGCCGCAGTTCCCCAGTTGAATGAACTCCCAGGGATACTGGGGCTCCTGTATCTTACTGGCATCTTGCCAGACGTGGATGTCGTCGGAAAACATCAGGTAATTATTGAACCCGTCATAGCGGGAGAGCATGGCGTATTGCCCCCTGATTCTTCTCGGGAAAAGGGCCAGGTTCTTGTTCTGGGTATACTCGCCATGGATAGGACTTATCTTGAAATGATAGAAGTCTTTCGTCTCTATCGATTTAGGCATAATGGTATATCCGTCATACGCCGTGTATGTCGCAAAATAGGTAACGCTGCCGTCATCGTCGATAAATTTTACGAACCGCGCGTCTTCGATGCCGTTGCTTTCATGGGGGGAGACCGGAAAGATGGCACGTTCAGATATGTCGGTGTCCAGGGAAAAGGTGATCTCATAATGCGAACTGGCCAGCCAGTTCATGGAATCGATTACCTTCTTTTTGGTGTAGGTGAGGGGTATGTCTCTGGTGACCCCGGCAATGCTTTCCTGCAGGTCGCAATAGAGAAAACTGTCGCCCAGCCTGTCCATAACGGCGCCGACGATATCTTTCTTGACATGCATCTCGCGCAGTTTTTCCAGAAACTGCTCCTTGTCATACACGTGGAGCTTCAGGGCCTCGGGCAGATCAACAAATCTTCCGGCGGGTTTGAAGATCAGCTCGTTGTCCCGGGTAAGGATGCCGCTCCTGAAGACAATGGATGAGATATGCCCCTCCCCGACCGCACGAAAACTGACGATAACGCGTGTTCCCCCCTCGTCGCGGGTTCCTTGGTTGGGGTCTTCTATGATTGAGGGATTAAAAAAAGCGGCAGCCTCGATGGCGTATTCCAAGGTAAAGTAAGACCCGATCAGCAGTTTCCTTTTGAGAGACAGAGGCTTTGAAAATATGCCGGGATCCGATGCCAGGATGTCTTTTACGGTATCAAAATTTTTCTCAAATATTTTAGTGATGTTGCGGTGCCGGCTTGAAAAATCCATCAGGACTTCGTTGAGTGCTATATCAACCTTCTGGTCGGAGAAGGCCAATATCCGGTTGATGATAATTTTTGCCCTCTTCCCATCGCCGGAACCGGGCAGATAGAACTTGGCAATGACCCGCGTTGGATCAGGATAAAATTTGTTTGGTAATCGTTTTACAGTTAAGCCCATTGTCGCCTCGTATAGGAATATATTTCGGTTTGTAATACAAAGAACTCAGCATGTCCCTTTTTTTTGCTGATGGCATGATTTCCGGTGGGCCGGTGGAACGCCACATGTCAGTAGCCGACTATTCCCCCCCTAATTCCTTTGACCTTTTTGTCGCGGCCTCCACTGCCGCAGCGAGGGTTTCACTGATTTTCCCGGCCTTGAGCACCTTGATGCCTTCTATGGTGGTTCCCCCGGGGGAGGTGACCATGTCGGTGAGCTGGGCCGGTGTCTTGCCTGAGTTGAGACAGAGTCTAGCGGCTCCGAGCATGGTTTGGGCCGCCAGCTTCAGGGCAGTCCCGCCCTCAAGCCCTTGATTGACACCAGCCTGTGCCAGCGCGTCTATGATGATGAATCCGTAGGCGGGGCCGCTCCCGCTGAGACCGGTGACCGCGTCGATCAGTTTCTCTTCGACGACAACGCTCATTCCCACGGAGTCGAATATCCGGCGGGCCGCGGTGATATCTCTTTCAGTGGCGTTCCTGCCGCCGGCAAGGGCCGCCGCCCCTTCTCCAATGAGAGCGGGGGTGTTCGGCATGACCCTGATGACGCGGGTCTCTTCCCCCAGAATTTTCTCCATAAACCCGAGGGTAACACCCGCCGCGATGGAGATGATGAGCTTGCCTGACGCGGCATCGGCCATGTCTTTCAATACCTCTTCCATATTTTGGGGTTTGACCGCCAGGATAACGGTGGCAGAACCCTCCACAGCGGCCGTGAAATCTTCCGAAACACCGACATGAAGGGTATCCCTGAAGTGGTCGAGCCGTTCCTTTCGTATGTCATGGACGGTTATATCCCCCGCACGCGCCAGGCCGCCTGCAATAATTCCCCCGGCGAGCGCCTCGCCCATGTTTCCTGCTCCTATGATACAGATCTTCTCTTCTCGCATCGTGGTGTGACAACCTCCCTGTCTGCAAGGAACGGGGGAAACCTCCCGCCCTTTATGGAAAACATGTCTTGACTTTTAAGGTGGCAATTACTATTCATAACTTATTTTAATCCAAAGGGGAAGCGATGTTTGTCGTAGGAAATTTCATAGAGGCGATTGCCAGGATTATCGACATAGGGCTTACGTTGTATATGTGGCTTATTATCATACGGGCTATTATCTCCTGGGTAAACCCCGACCCCTATAATCCCATAATCCGGTTTTTATATAGCGTAACGGAACCGGTGCTCTACCAGGTCCGAAGGCTGATCCCGATGAAGGGCATCGGTATAGATTTTTCCCCGATTATCGTGATTCTGGTCATTGTGTTCCTGCAGTCTTTTCTTGTGAGGACCATGCTGCAGCTCGCGGTTAATTTCAGATAGCAGTCTTTCCGGGTACGCACAGCAAGGGGTGGTTATGATCCCGGTCGGTGAAACAGCGGATGGTGTCGTGTTCAATATCAGGGTTATCCCGCGCGCATCCAGATGCGAGCTTGCGGGCGTCCAGGGCGACGCGCTGAAGCTCAGGATAACGGCGCCCCCCGTCGAGGGTGCGGCCAACAAAGAATGCATACGCTTCCTTTCAGACGTACTGGGCGTGAAGCGATCTCAGATAAAGATCATAGCCGGGCACCGATCAAAGAACAAGAAGGTTTCCATCTCGGGGATACACAGGAAAGACATTGAAGGTGTGGTGTAGAAGAGGAAAGGATTCTTTCCCTACCCGCATGAGGAGGACAGGGGATTGTTGCGACATATCTTCAGAGAAAATCTGCAGAAACGACTCGTATTGGGATTCCTGGTGGCTACCTGTCTCACCGGTGTGGTGGCTACGCTCGTCGGCATAAAAATAATCAGCAGCAATACCATGGATGAGGCGCAGAGGAAGGTCCAGCAGGACATAAACACGGCGAAGCTCATCTATGGGTACAATATGGAACGGTTGGCCTTTCAGATGCGCTGTGTTGCCCTGCGGTCTCCCCTGGGAGACGCGATTTCTTCCGGTGACGTATCCTCCCTGGGAGACCTGAAGAGGCTCATACGCAGGGGAACAGAAACACCGGATGAACAGGGGACCAACTGTATATGTATTGACATGCTTTCACTGGTTGATGCAGAGGGCACCGTCCTGTACCGGGCCTCCAACCCGGCTGTCAAGGGAGACAATGTCTTGTGGGACCCGGTCATACAGGAATGTCTCGACAAAAAAGCATCCCTGTCGGCAACGGAACTAATCCCCCTGGAAAAGATACGACGGGAGAACCCTCACCTTTCGGAGCGCCTTGCAATACCGATCGTAAAGACGCCTCAGTCGATAGAAATCGGTCAGGAGAGCCTGTCCGAGGGAATGGTGCTCAGAGCGGCCTATCCCATCTTTGACGCGCACGGTGATCTCAGGGGCGCGCTTGTCGGGGGCGTCTTGCTGAACAGAGATTATGCCATGGTAGATAAGATAAAAGAGACGGTATTCCATGACGAAAAATACGAGAATCTTGATATGGGATTTGCCACAATATTCCAGGGGGGGGTTCGCATATCCACCAACGTGATGACGGAGGATTCCGAGAGGGCGATCGGTACGGTTGTCTCCAAAGAGGTATATGAAAAAGTTGTTGAAGAGGGCAGGGACTGGGTTGGAAGGGCCTTTGTCGTCAACGATTGGTATCTCAGCACATATGTGCCGATATATAATATAGACAATGACATCATAGGAATGCTTTACGTTGGTATACTGGAGGCGAAATACAACGACATGCGGCTCTACGCCATGTGGGTCTTCCTGGGTGTCACGACCCTCGGCATGATCGTTGCCTTCATTATCTCGTTTCGCATGGGACACAGCATTATAGAGAGGATACGCATACTGAAACAGGCCACGGAGACCATAGGGACCGGGGATCTCGATTATCGACTCCCCTCCAGCAGGTCCTCCGACTTCGGTATGCTGGACGAGGCCTTCAATGATATGGTCACGTCACTTCGGGATCGCGATGAAAGGCTTAAAAAGGCCCTTCGGCAGCTGACGGAAACGGAACGCCTAGTCTCCCTCGGGCAGATGGCGGCCGGGGTTGCCCATGAAATGAACAATCCCCTCGGCGGCATACTCCTCTACAGTAACCTCGTCCTGGAGGAACTCCCCGAGGACAGCACGGCGCGGGAGAATATGGACAAGATCGTCTATCAGACAAACCGGTGCAAGGAGATCGTTCAGAACCTCCTCGATTTTGCCCGGACCCCTTCGGGCGAGATGTTGCCGCTCGATATAAATGAGGTACTTCTGACATCGCTGAGTCTGGTGAAGGACCAATCGATGTTTCGAGGAATAGAGATAGAGACAGATTTCCCGGAGGGCCTTCACGAGGTGCATGGCGACCGCTCACGCCTGGAGCAGGTCTTTTTGAATCTGTTTATCAATGCCTCTGATTCGATGGCCGAGGGGGGCAGGCTGACGGTGACGACAAGGATGACCAGCAGGTTTCCCTCCGATGCTGAAGAAGGTACGGAGATGGAGAGGATATGCCTCCTGGCCAGTCCCCATACCATCAAGATCACCATATCGGATACGGGAAAGGGGATAGACAAGGCCTATCTGGCCCATATATTTGAGCCGTTCTTTACCACGAAGGACCCGGGGCAGGGGACCGGTCTGGGCCTGTCCATTGCCTATGGGATCGTTCGCAAGCATGACGGGTTTGTCGATGTGGAGAGCGAACCCGGGCGGGGAACGACCTTTTTTATTTTTCTGCCCGCCAAGGGGGACGGCGAATCCGCATGGAACAAGATTATGGGGGACATAGAGGTTGGTTGAGAACATTGCCAAGGCACTGATTATTGATGATGAAGATTCTATACGTGACGGGTGCCGCCAGGTGCTTTCCCGTATGGGGTGCATGGTGGATGATACGAATGATGCCACCCGCGGTCTTGAAATGGCGCTCGGTGATACCTATGATCTTATCCTGCTTGACGTTCAGATGCCCGGGATCAGCGGTCTGGATGTGCTGAAAAGGCTCAAGATGGAATCTGCCGTATCCGCCCGTATCATTATCATTACCGGATACGGGACTATAGAGATGGCCGTCGAAGCGATGAGACACGGTGCGGTTGATTTTCTGGCGAAACCGTTCAGCACGGCCGAACTGAGAGATGCGGCTGCCAGTGCTCTGAAAGCCCGTGACACGAGAAGATCAGATGATCTCATTCCCGAGCTTATCGGGGACAGTGACTGCATGCGGAGGTTGAAGGACACGATCAGGAGGGTGGCATATACCGACAGCACGGTACTGATCACCGGAGAGAGCGGAACGGGAAAAGAGCTTGTCGCCCGGGCGATACAGAAATTCAGTGTCAGAAAAGATAAACCATTTGTTCCCGTCGACTGTTCCTCCCTCGTGGAGAATCTGATGGAGAGTGAGCTGTTCGGTCATATGAAGGGCGCGTTCAGCGGAGCGACGCAGTCGCGCGAGGGGCGCTTTCAGATGGCGGATGGGGGTACGCTCTTTCTGGACGAGATATCCAATATATCTCTCGGGACCCAGGCCAAACTCCTGAGAGTTATTCAGGAGCGGGAAGTCCCGCGAGTCGGCAGCTCGAAGGCGGACAGGATTGATGTCAGGCTCATAGCGGCGACCAACAAGGACCTGAGGGCGCAGGTGGCCTCCGGGGAGTTCAGGGAAGACCTCTTCTATCGGATATCGGTGGTCCCGATAGAGATACAACCCCTCAGGGAGCATCCGTCCGATATTATTCCCCTCGCGCGGCACTACCTGGACCTGTACACAAAGAGGCATAAGAGTAAGGGGCGACGGTTTTCGAAGGAGGCGCAGCAGTCGTTAATGTCGTACACTTGGCCCGGAAACATCAGGGAAGTGACGAATACCATGGAACGCCTCTCCGTGCTCTGTGATAATGAAACGATCGATCTGTCCGATATCCTTTACTACGGACAGGATGCGGATACAAAGGCACCCGTGGGGGACTCCCACACCGGAAGGATGACCCTCGTGGATGTCGAGAAGGAACATATCAAAAGGGCTCTGAGCCACTTCAATTTCCAGATAGGCAAGACCGCAGCCTTTCTCGGTATCGACAGAAAAACACTGAGGACGAAGATAAAAAACTACGATATAGACCCGGATAGATAAAGGGGTCTTCAGAACGACACAACCCGTTCTATCTTCACTTCGGGGTAGATCTGCCCCGGCACCGGCGGCATGGAGTTATACACCCATTCTATGTCTATCGCGCCCAGCCGTATGCCCCTGTGCCGCGCAAGGCCCGTGAAGATTCCACGGATCAGGATGTCTTCCATATCCATGGTGAGACCGAACACCGCCACGGCGGTGCCTTTTTTTATCGCTTTCAGTTCTCGTCCGTAGGCCGCCGTCGAAAAGACCAGCCTCCTGCTGTCCGATGCACGGCATTGCAGAAGTGGCACAAGGGTGGGAAAGCCGTCTTCCCCCACCCAGGAGATGAACTTCAGGGAGCTCAATCCGTTGAAGAGTGCCTCCCCCCAGGGTTTCAGTATGGGGCTCTCCGTGCCTGTCCGGGCGCCGGACCGTGCCGCCATCGTAAGCAGGGATGCCGCGGCGATACGGGCCAATGGCAGCCCCTCCCTGCCGTATGTCTCAACGAGGTCCATGTAGTGCACGGTATGTATGCCGAAGTAACTATTGTACCTGAACATGGGTTTTCCGTTGAACATCTCGTAGTCTTCCCCCTCTCGCGCACAGTGCGTCCACGAGGCCTTTCCCCGCCAGAGCGCCTTCTCCAAGGTCATGATGAGAAAGGCCGTCCGGGGATTTGTCCTGACGTTCTTTTTGCTCATACCCTCCGAGAACTGAGCCCATATTACCTGTGAGGGGTTCTTCGCCTGGAGGGCGGTAATCAGTGTGATGTGCGGGAGGCCTTCGGAATTGATAGTAGCGATCAATCCGACCTTTGCCTCCGGCTCAAATTCCTTCATGTCATGGATATCAAATTTTTCGAACGGCTTCATTCCCGTTGTTCCTCCATCTTTGTCGGCCCGCTCCAGCGGACGATTTCCGGGTTTACCTCTCATTCCGAGAAACAAGGCTTTAGATGATCAGACCATAATCCCCCTCCCATGGTTACAGCTGTTAAAAGCAAATATGACGCATTCAGGATAAATAAAATATTGTAAAGGACTAACTCCATTATGAAATCTTGTCAAGAAATATTGCCATGAGACTTTCAAACTGTAATAATCGATTTCTCCCCGTAATTATTCTAAGGACTTGTAGGGGGAGACAATGTCGGCTCATGCCATATTTTCATGAACCACACTCATTCAGTTCAAATACAAGTCGAGAGGTTGGATCTGGCCAGATCAATGATAACAGGTTGAAATGTGCAGATTATTGATCGTGATTTTTCCCGGGTGACGTGATATTTGTAACTTCCTGTAGTCGAGGAAATCAATCGGGATCGAGCGATTGTATATTTCTTTTCGTAATCAGTAATAATCAAATAAAAGGGGCTGTTCCTATTTACCGACAGATCAGATCAACGCCGATCTTGTATATCGAGGAGCCTGATATCTGCCACGTTCCTTTGCTTCAGTACGAGCGGTTTCATTTTCGGAAAGGTACATAAAAATGATTTGCTTTTTGTCAGAAAAACTGGTTTATATTTCTGACAAAAATGAATGGTAAGACGCCATGCAAAGCATTGATTCAAAGATACTTAGCAGGGTTTATGGGTTGGGTAGGGGTTCTGTCTTCACCCCAGGTCGTTTTCTTGACCTTGGCAGCCGCGACGCCGTGGACAAGGTGTTGTCGCGACTGGCTCAGAAAGGAACCATCCGCCGTCTGGCCCGTGGCCTCTATGATTATCCGGAGCATCATCTGGTTATGGGCATTCTGGCATCAAGTCCCGATGCAATTGCCCAGGCTCTGGCCGGCAAACAGGGTATCCGCCTCCAACCTTCCGGGGCGTACGCGGCCAATCTGTTGGGATTGTCAACACAGGTACCTGCCAGGATTGTCTATCTGACCGACGGCCCCTCCCGCACGGTACGGGTGGGAAATCAGGAGATTCGCCTCCAGCGGACGACGCCACGGAACATGGGTCCGGCCGGCCGTACCAGCGGGTTGGTGATCCAGGCGCTGCGATACCTGGGTCAAAAGCACGTGGATGATGCGGTGATCCAAACCCTGCAACGCAAACTGACTGATCAGGACAAGAAGCGACTGATCAAGGACATCGCTTACGCACCCGCGTGGGTGGGCACGTATATGCGGGAGATTGCCCAGGGAGAGGCCTGAATCATGGATCGATTTGTTCGGCTGTCTGGCGATGAGCGTCGTCTTTACTTTGTGCAAACCGCCGAGCGGATGCGACTCAGTCCGCAGATCATCGAGAAGGATTTCTGGGTCTGCTGGACGTTGCGCGAGCTGTTTGCCCTGCCGGACATCGGGAACATGCTTATTTTCAAAGGAGGCACCTCGCTGTCCAAGGCATACCGGTTAATCGAACGCTTTTCGGAGGATGTTGACATATCGATGAACCGTGCCGGTCTTGGTTTTGACGATGAGGCATCCGATCCGGAGGCGGTTATCAGCGGCAAGGAGAGAAGGCGACGGATCGATCGGCTCAAAGAAGCATGTCAACAGAAGATCTTCGATGACTTAAGGCCGATGATGTCCAAAGCCATCGAGGTCGCTCTTGGGGATGCGCAGGGCTGGTCACTGACGGTTGATGAAGATGATCCAGACCGCCAGACCCTCCTCTACGCCTATCCGTCGAGCTTGCCGGAAGCGACCGGCGCATATATCAGACCCGCCGTGAAGATTGAAATGGGGGCGCGTTCCGATCATTGGCCCAGTGACCAAGTCAGAATTGCGCCCTATGTGGCCGAACGATTTCCTGCTGCCTTTGAAATAAGGGACTTCATCGTCAAGGTGCTTGCCGCGGAGCGGACGTTCTGGGAAAAGGCGACGTTGCTCCACGCGGAATATCATCGTCCGCCGAATAAAGAAATTCCACTTCGATTGTCGCGCCATTACTACGATACGTCCCGGCTGATTTTGTCCGACATCGGTAAAAAGGCCGTCGATCGTCCCGAACTGTTGCAACGCGTGGTGGAACACAAAAAGGTGTTTTTCTCCAGCGGGTGGGCGCATTATGATGAGGCAATGAGGGGAAGCCTGCGGGTAACGCCGCACCCTGGGCGTATCCGCCAACTTGAAGAGGATTACGACAAGATGCGAGAAATGTTCTTTGCAGAGCAACCCGCATTTGCGGATGTATTGCGGATTTTAGAGGAGTGGGAAACTCGTTTCAACCAGGAGGCGTGATGTCGAACTTCCGGTTTCTTCAATCTGAATGGTCTGCGGTTTTCGAAGCTGCTGAAAAGGCCGAGGCATCGGTGCATCCCGACCCGCGTGCCGCCTGCTTCTATGCCCGTCGCTCAATGGAGTTGGCGGTGGCATGGATTTACAAGCACGATCCCTCCTTGAATCTTCCCTACCGGGACAACCTGAGCGCACTGATCCACGAACCGACCTTCAAGGTGCTGGTCGGGGAGGCGGTCTTCAACAAAGCGCGGGTCATCACCAGGCTCGGCAACCAAGCCGTGCACAGCTCAAGGC
>Ga0307991_1000349_pt1 | contig 33939 bp, 22 predicted proteins | sample EllFjometagen131_FD_203146 | JGI IMG/M metagenome (GOLD analysis project Ga0307991, IMG submission 203146) | Marine microbial communities from Ellis Fjord, Antarctic Ocean - #131 | ecosystem: Environmental > Aquatic > Marine > Unclassified | place: Southern Ocean | collected 2014-10-08 | reverse complement strand
GATAATATAATTCCTCATCCACAACCAATAGTGGTTCTGCCCACTCAATATCTCCACTATCACTCACTTTCTGGATTTTCATCTGCTGTCCACCATTAGCGGCATCACTCCACAGCAACATAAAACTGCCATCGCTAAGCGTCGTTACTGCTCCAGAATAATTCAGATTTGCTTCTGGACGAACCAGTTTTCCACTCTCTTCCCAGGAAATAAAACCGCTTAGATTTACTAAGATACATAAAACTAATAATAAAAATAATTTCTTCATCTGATCCTCCATTATTCATTCTTTTTACTTCTAACACAGTGGCAGTATTATAGTAAACAAATAACTCATCCTGTAAACAATTTTATATCCCACTGCCAAATTTATGCCTAAATTAGGTCATTATTGCTCATTTTATAAATCACAGCTTAGTTAACATCTTTTTTACATTAGTTTTACATGCATAATTTGTTCCACAAATATTTAGAATGAATAGTATTAGTGGAATCACACATCTGATTCCTGATTTCAAATGCCGAGTTTTATTATCCTGTCAGCTATCCTCTCCACCAGGTATCTGTCATGTGAAACCAGGATAACTGCTCCCGGAAATTCCACTAATGCCTTTTCTAATTCTTCTCGAGTTTCCAATTCCAGATGATTTGTAGGTTCATCCAGAAGCAGAACATCATATTCACTAACTATCAGCTTTGCCAGCACGGTCTTATTTTTCTCTCCAAAACTTAGAGAACCTATCTTTTGAAACACTTTATCACGGGCAATATGCAGGCAACCCATTATAGTTCTCGCCTTCTCAGCAAGTTCCTTATTACCTGATGACACTTCCTCAATTATCGTTTTTTCTGGATCAAGTTCTTCAAATTCCTGTGAAAAGTATCCATATTGCAATGATGGCACCAATCGAACTTTTCCGCTATCAGCAGATAGTTTTCCAGCTATTATTCTCAGTAACGTAGATTTTCCAGAGCCATTTGCTCCAATGATCGCCACCTTTTCCTGACGTTCTACGCTCAAAGAAAAATCATGCAGAATTACCTGGTTACCAAATGATTTACTGATATTGTTAAGGCTTACCGCAAATGTTCCGCTTCTGCGAGGCTTACTGAAACTTATTTCCCGCTTCTTCTCAATAAATGGTTTTTCTGCTTCTGCTTTTTCTCTCATTTTTTCCAGTCGATGCTCTGTGACTTTTGCCCGATGCATAGCCCGTTTGCCATCATTAGTTACTGATTCATACACTGAAGCCCTACCCTCACTTCCAGTTTGAGCTTGAAAACTCTGTGCCCAGTTACGTTTATCGTGGGCTGCCTGGGTCAATTGCCTGATTTTGCTGCGAGCTATATTGTATTGCTTTTTTTGATATTCCAGCTCTGCTTCTTTCTGTGATTTATAGCTGCTGTAATTACCCGAGTATTCATTCAGCTTTCGATCTTTCAATTCCCAAATGGTAGTCACGCATTGATCAAGAAAATAGCGGTCATGACTGATTATAATATAAGGTATGTGGCTTTGATTAAGATAGTTTTCCAGCCAGTCCAAAGATTCCATATCCAGATGATTTGTAGGCTCATCCAAAAGCATGATATCAAAACCTTTTAAAAGACAGCGTAATAATCTGACCCTCGTCTTTTCTCCTCCACTTAAACTGGTATAATCACGTCTTAGTACCTCATCTAATAAACCAAACTGTCCCAATAGATTATAAAGCCGGTTTTCCATTACATAGCCGTTATTTTCCACATATTGAATTACTGCTTCCGGTTCAGGATTATCCTGATTATTACAATACACCTTTTCCCATAACCTGCCTAAGCCCGGCTCTATTTCCAGAATATAGGTGCCACAGAGTATATGACTATTTTCAGAGCTTTCCTGCTCTATATAACCAGTGATCAATCCTTCCTGACGCCAGATATTCCCTTGATCTGTTTTCAGATCACTATTTAATATCCTGCATAATGTGCTTTTTCCGCAGCCATTTCTACCGATCAATCCAATACGTGATTCTTCATAAACTTTCAATGACACATTTTCTATAATTGATTCTACTTGAGAATTGTATTTATAAGTGATTGCCTCTGCACTGAGTAACAGCATAGTTCCCTCCTGATTATTTCTTTCAAATCTCTCAAGATACTATACTATTTTCATCCCACTCTCCTTATTTATCTAACAAAATCATCAATTATCCCCACAAATAGTCAAGCATTTTTTCATCTCCCAAACCTTTTGAATGGTGTTTACACCTTCGAAATGGTTGATCTCAGATTATTTGTTCAGTTCCGTCAGTATTTTTTCCAGCTCTTTTTTATATTCCTGATCTGTTGTTTTAAGGATAACTTTCTCTAATGCTGCGATATGAGCAGTATGGAGCGCGTCTTCTAAAGTAGTCGCTATATCCGGCATCACTCCGGTTTTTTCCCAGTTCGTCTTGGATATCGGATTATATGAGCAACCTATCGGAACCTGTGTTAAAATTTCACCTTTTACTATCAGGACATCAATGGGATGTGCTCCACCTTTTGTAGTTTCACCCACGAGAACTGCCCGTTTTAATTGCTGAAGATCATAAGCAAATCCTTCTGCAGCGGAAAATGTCCGTGAACTTGTCAGGATATAAAGATCGATCTCTGGCAGACGCTTTCCCGGTACATAAGGCAATGTCCAGCTTTCGGCGTTTTGGGCAGGATCACGATATTTTACCGTTCCCAGCAGAACCTTTTCCTCTGTAAAAAAATAACTCGAAAGTATGCCGTCTAATCCTTCTCCACCACCATTATCACGCAGATCAATAATCATCGCATCTGTATTTGCCAGAAAGCCCATTGCACTAATGCAGGTTTCAGCACCCCTTATTCCTGGGAAAGTATCGAGCTTAAGATAACCTATATTACCCTTCAAAATCTCTACTTTCTGGAATCCGTAATTCTGCCTCTCATACCAGAGCTTATACATAGCTTTCACTTTGGCTGTTTCTGCTTCTGAAAGCAGGTTTTTAGCTGCCCGTACTTCAACAGCTTCTTCCGGGCTGTAAAACACAAAAAGATGCCTGTCATGACAAATTGAACGCAGATCTTCTGTTAGCTTTGCACAAAATGACTTAATCTCACCAAACTCATCATATTCACCACCAGCAAGCTTCTTTGAAACAAAATCACTCATCTCTACACCAATTTCCGGAAATACAAATATATCCCGCATTATCTCCGCAACTTTATTTACAACCTCAGCCTTAGTATCAGCATCAATTGTCAAAACATCATTCAAAATCTTTGTCATTAGTTTACCACCGTTTTATTTTTCCCTACGTAATCTACTTAGAATTAATCAAATTCATTGTCAACGATTAACTTACAAGACAATTAAAATATGATGCCAGGCAAAACGTAGATCAATCTTTCCAGATTGATCATTCACTATTTTCACGGCTCACTTCATAGCGCAGCGAACAAATTAGGCTTAGAAGGCGTATTAGGCGTATATTGAGTTGTTAAAATTCAACTCTGATTTCACAGTTAACAAACCTGACAATTGTTCACCGTATTGAGCAATTATCGTGACAAATTCTCATTACGGTGAGCAATTGTCAGGTAAGATATGATGATTTTTAAGGATAGACACCTAATAATTCAGTCAGTTATGGGGTTACAACTATCAGAAAACAATCCAACCAAAAACCTGCTCTACTTCAAAGAAAAATACAATATCCCGGCAACTCAAATTGTCTTCAAACTCAAAACAGAAATAATGAAACATGGAGTGGAAATAAGAGATGGGATCAAATTCCTCAAAGAGCTTAGTTATTGAACTGATATCGGTTCAAAGTTGGACTAGATCATAATCAATCGATTACCAGATATTGATTGTGAAAGATAAACTCGTCCAACTCCTTACGTACCGGACGCTCCAGCTCCCCTGCTTTCTGCTGCTCAGATAGATCTTCATCAATCCCTTCAGGTTCTCCACCCACTATCAAAAGTGCTATCACTTCCCTGTCTTCCGGTATCTGCAATATCTCCCTGGTTTTACTGGGACTATATCCTGCAATAGGATGGACCATTAAACCCATTTCAGTTGCCCGTAATATCATTTGAGCCGTCGCCATACCAATATCAAAGTGATAATACACCCGGTCATGAATAACGCAATCATCATCCTTTTTGCCTAATACAGCAATTATCAATCCGGCTTTATTTGCCCAGTCGTTACCCTTGCTCAAAGCTCCCTGCATCTCTTTTAATTTACCCGCTTCATACACAAACACATACTGCCACGGCTGATTATTATAACACGAAGCCGCAAGCTGTGCACTTTCGGCAAGATCATGGATCAGTTCTTCTGTCACCTCTATTTTACCTATGGAACGCAATGATCTTCTTTTTCCGATCGCTTCTTTAACTGTCAATTTTTCCTCCCCGTCAGCCTTTATTTATTATCACCTACCACCAGATCACGATACACCTTATGCGTTTCGATAAAGTGTTTCACAAAGGAACAGGCGGGAATTATTCTGATTTCATTTTTCCTGGCATATTCCAGGGCGGCATAGACCACTAACGAGGCTAAACCCTGCTTACGCAAAGCTCGCGGTACAAAAGTTCGGTGATATTCCAGTAACTTAACATCGATCTCTTTATAATCTAAAAATGCCCGTTTACCCTCAAATTCCAGATAAAATTGATTCCCTTCAATATCGTGTATCACTTCATTTCTCATCTACTCTCCTTATGATTCAGCACTCCAGACATCTCACTTATGCCTTATCTATCACATTTATAACTATTTACATATAATATAACTAATTTAACACTTTAGCAAATCTATTTGTTGCTTTTCTCATTAATTATTAAGTTCATTATAGAAAATCTTCCATTCATTTTCAGATTTCAAAGTGTCGCACTGTTTTTTAAATATCATATATATATTTTATGAAAATCTGCTATTCTACCGTGATCACCCTGTCTCGTGAAGGCAGATAATCGCATTCACGGCAACCGGTTTCATTGGGATCAAAGTCTTTATAAATGCCCATAAACCTTTCAAATTGACTGGTTATCTGATGGATATGACCGCAGCGTGGGCAAATATAATTAGTGCGTTTATTACTAAGACAAAGAACAAAGGGAATAAAGAAGATCAAAAATGAAAGACTAAACTCTAAAATATTACCGAAACTTGTCTGACCTGTGTTTTTGATCAGACGAAAGACCAGAGTTAAAGCAACAATAGCTACTGGTGCAAGCATGGAGATAAAGCAGCCATTAGTAACTGGCATATACTCTTTGCTGACCTGAAAACCAGCACCTACTTGTCGCTTTTTGATCTCTTCCAGACGATTGGGGTCTTCATAAATATCTGCATAACTGAGCAGATCAGAAGCATTGAGACTGTTGTCATACTTGCCCAAACGGTTAGTGACAAATGAATTCGAAAGTAAGCCTGGCATAAAATAAACAATTATCACACCGATAGGTCCCAACCCAGCTCCTGCCAGAAAACCTAAACTGCTCTGCTGCTCCTGCCAGTATTTCCTTCCCGCAATAACTATACAAGCAAAGTAAAATATCGAAGTCAATAACATTGATCTCTCCCGATAACAGTCTGATCATTGCCTGCCATTTAGTCAAATTAAATTATTTTGAGTAACCAACCAAAACCTTACGAATGGTTGCTAAACCTTCGTAATGGTTGATCAGAGATACATGCTTCGCAATGGCTGATCAGAGATACATGCTTCGCAATGGCTGATCAGAGATAAATGCTTAGCTATGGTTGATCAGAGAAACATGCTTTACTATGACAGATCAGAGATACATGCTTACAAAACTCAAAAATCAAACCCTTTAGCTAAACAATTATCCCTCTACCACCGGTCAACCATTACGAAGGACTAAAGCCCATTCGTAAGGTTTCAGCAATCACCATAATCCATACAACTGTTCCTACTCAAAAATTATTAAACTTCTCCATTTTTTACCATTTCTCAACCCAAACCTGTTTTTCACCTAAATTTCAGGTACTTTCTACCTATAATCATATATTATCACAATATTTATCAACTATTTCCCACCTATAAACCAGAACAACTTAGCACAATCTAACATAAAAACGTCAGTATGTGTTTTGTTGTTCCTCCTTAAATCTTGTCAAAATCTATTATGATAATAACGTATTGTCTATTCAAAATTGTTTTATAAGATATATTATTATAAAATAAATTCATTGAACTAACTCACTTTTTATTTTCTCAGGGAAAATTTAGAGTTTTTTTAAGATATCATGCGATACTTTTTCAAGGGGCAGACCTATGTGTCTGCCCAGGTGGCTGCTCATAACATGATGAAAACCATAATTCAACTGAAAAATCTTGACCAAAAACAGATTCATTCATTTAATTTGAAAAAGGAGTTATTATGAAAAAGTTAATGTTTTTCTGCGTTTTGTTCTTATTCACAAGTCTTTTTGCTGAGGAAGTTTTCCAGGTGGGTGTGATCAATACTTTGCAGCTTCATCCAGCAAGCACGCCCGTAGCAGGATTTAAATTGAATCTAGTTAATAGTTCAACCAATAATTTCACCGGTTTGGATGTCGGATTTTTCAGCCAGGTGAACAACAACTTTACTGGTATACAGTTCAATACAGTCAATTTCAATGAGGGTAATTCTGTTGGAATCCAGTTAGGAGAAGTTTTATCAGCCTCTGGCAGCATGACAGGAGCGCAATTAAGTCCTGTTAATTATGTTAGAGAAGATATGGTTGGTTTGCAGATGGGATTTTTGAATATTATAACTGGAGGTGGACAGAATTTTCAGTTAGGAATGATCAATTACAATGAAAATGGCTTCCTGAAGATATTTCCTTTCTTTAATTTTAGTCTATAGATCTGTATAAATAGCTAAGGGAAGAAAATTATTAAGAAATTAACTGTAGCAATACTGCTGGTATTGGTAACCTTGATTTGCTCATGCTCGCAAGATAACCTCCACAACGGAGATATTATCTTTCAGGTCTCAAAATCCAATCAGAGCCTGGCTATCCAGCAGGCAACTCATTCACAATACAGTCACATGGGGATTATCTATATACTAAAAGGTGAGGTATATGTTTATGAGGCTGTCGGTCCAGTTAAAATAACCTCATTCAAAGAGTGGATTGCCAGAGGAGAAGATCATCATTACGTTATAAAACGGCTTAAAGACTGGGAAAATGTGCTGACCGAAGAGAATTTACTGAAAATGAAAGAATCCGGAGATCAGTTTCTTGATAAACCTTATGACATTTATTTTGACTGGTCAAATGAGAGTATTTATTGCTCTGAACTGGTCTGGAAAATTTATCATCGAGCCTTAGGAATTGATATTGGAGAACTTAAAACCATGGAAGATTTTGACCTCTCATCTCCCGAAGTTCAGAAAATCATGAAAAAACGCTACCCTCAGGGATTACCCATGGACATGGCTGTTATCTCTCCGGCTGATATGTATAATTCAGAATTGCTTTATACCGTAACTATCAAATGAATTGCAATGCATGCGTCCCCCGGCATCAATATATTTTCTGCCACTAAGTCATATTTGCCTAACTGAAAATAATACCTGAATCTTTGTTAATGATCAATTAACTGAAATACATATATTCAATCTTATGTTCAATACATATTATTATATTTAGTTACTTAATAGAATCTATTTCTACTTGACAAAGTATTGAATTAAATAGCAATTGGGTTGATAGGAAAGTTAAGTTTTAATTGTTTATATAATGATTAGTGATAGATGTGTTACTGTGAAATTTGCATGAGCTATGGTCTTTTTATAATATCATGTAATGTAAATTTCATATATTCAGAGAAGAAGGTATAAATTATGAAAAAGTTCAAATTTGCTAAATTACCAGAATACAAAAGAAAACATCTTGCAAAAAGATTGACTAATTTACCTATAGGTAAATTTATTGACATATAGAGTGAATATGCTGATTGAAGAAGTTAATTATCAGGAAATTAGTCCAAAATTCAAAGATGGAGATGTAATTAAAACTAAGTTTCTTCTTTATTGGGATAGTAGCAGAAAGAATGCAATTCTTTCAGAAATCAGGAAAAATGATGAAAGGGTAATACATTTTATCAAGATATTGCTATTTCTTTATGAAAGGAAAGAAAATCAGTACAAAAAATAAATGTATAGAAAAGAGAATGATGGATCTCCAAATCAGGTTGTAGCAATGAAGTTTCTGGGTAAAGCCGCAATATTTGGGAATTTGCGGATTTATTGCCAGGAACATAAAATTAATGGTAAATATCACATAGTGATGAGTCGTGTACATGTAAAACAAGGTGAAAAAAACCAGGCTCAAGAACGAAAAAATATTGGTAGCATTGCCAAAGAAAAATATATCCAGGACATTTTAGAAATAGAATTGAAAAAACGTCCCAGGAGGAAAAGATGAAGCAGGAATTTAGAGAATTTATAAGCGGGTTTAACGATGAAATAGTAGATGAAATCAGTGCTTTTGGTATTCAATTACAATTTATTGAAGATGTAAAAGACAGAATGAGAATTTTAGGTATCAATCAGAAGAAATTATCGGAGAAAATGGCTGTTCATCCTTCTTTTTTGAGTAACGTTTTCAATGGTAATAAACTTCTTAATTTGAAGCATATTGCCAAAATCGAAAGAATATTAAATATTGATATCTCACTTACATTAAATTTGGTAAGTGATCAAACGTTACTGTCTTCAAGTGAAGTTGAATCTGAATATAGTCCATGTGCTTGGGAAGCAGGGGTAACATTGAAGAAACAACTTAAGGATGAAATCACAAAGTTAACAGAGTCAATTGCTGATATAAAAAAGGATAGTCCTGACTCTAAGCCCAAAGCGGCATAGGAGTTATGATGATAAAAGTGACTGAGTCTCCGTTAAAATTAATTGAAATTAAATCACTTGAGCATTCTGTTAAGACAATTGCCAATAGTGATGATGATCAAGTAATTCTGGAAGATAGTATTATCAAAGTTGACTTTGATAAACAATACAATAATAAGAATAGTGATTTTTTCAGATTATGCCTAAAACTTAGTATTTCACCACCCAGAAAACGAAAAGGATACAAAATCTCTTGTCTAATTCATGGGTATTTTTATATTCAAAATAAGGAGTCTATCTCCTCTTCCAATGGTTTAGAGAATTCAGCACTTGCTATGGTTATCTCCTATTCCAGATCATATCTTAAAACATTAACTTATAATTGTCCCTATGGTACATATATATTACCCTCCTTTGATATGCAGGAATTAGTATCAAAGAAATTGGAATTGCTTAAAAAAGAACTTGATAAAGAGATTGCCAAAAACAAAAAAGAAGCAGTAGAAAATTAATTATGAAGATTTTCAATTTGATACATCTTCAAAAAGAATTATAACAACGCTACCCTCAGGGATTACCCATGGATATGGCTGTTATCTCTCCGGCTGATATGTATAATTCTGAATTGCTTTATACTGTATCTTTTAAGTAATTTATATTGAGGAAGTATCTTCAGAGGTTGACTTCTTTTTTTTGATTTTATTATATATATAGATAAAGATGATAATAATAAAAAGAACAAGGATAATTAAAGCCTCACCGTATGCTACGTGGTAATCATCATCATCTTTATCATCGGTATTGAAATCATCAACTATCACAGCACCTTTGCCTTGAATCCAGGAATCAAGCATTTCTTTGTTTACATCTAACTTCAAGCCGTTTTCTATGTATCTATAACCTGACAATTTATACATACCTTGCTGCTGCTCAGCTCCTTCACTTGCCAGCTTGTTTTCCAGCTTAACCTGTTCCAACGTGTCAGAATAAATATGAGCTACGGTTGCTTTACCCAGTTTAACCAGATATTCATCACTTACCTCATCCGGAATTATGGCTGCATTTGTGTCAACCTGCTGGATATTGCGGATTTCCTTTAAAATTTCTACCATGTTTGCACTTTGCTCAATAACTGCCGTATCGGCATAAACTGCTATATTGATAAATACGGATAAAAAGCAGAAAATCACTATTCTACAGAAGCGTTTATCCATGATAATCTCCTTAACATTTTTCCACATACTCATTTTTTATAAATGACTTCATTATGAATCTTGTCAAGGAAGTTGTCATTAAGGCATCCTCCAGGTTTTTTATTGACTAAATCTCAAAATTACATATATTGTATTTGGTAGTTCATTGTACCAGCTATCATTGGATTAATTTTAAATAATTGAGTGCTCAGTATTGAGCATCAAGGAGAACCAGATGGAAAATTTAAAAAATGCGTTTACGATCCTGTACCTGCTTTCATCCAGCGATGGAGAAGTAAGTCCCCCAGAACTTGAACTGATCATGAAATATCTTAAAGATAATCAGGATATGGAATTTAATCATCATCAGTTGATCAGCTCCCTGCTTTTTCTGAGTGAAGAAGAGAATAAATTGAAACTTGCCAAAGCAGCTCTTGATTATAAAAATAACACTACTGAAGAAGAAAGATTGGATTTACTGAAATATGCCTTTGGTTTAGTGATATCAGACAAAAAAATAGCTACTGAAGAGATCAGAATATTCAATATCCTGGGTAACGTCTGGGATATCGATATTGACGAATTCATTAAAGCCAATCATCTGTATTAATAAATTTACATTAACCCGGTAGGGGTAGACCCACGTGTCTGCCCAAAGCATAGTTAAACCCCTGTAAAAGAGGGCAAACACGCAGGTTTGCCCTACCAGAGCCTGGCGAAATAGCACAGGAATTTAATTTAAGAAAGATGCCTAGGGACATAGCTCCAGATTAGCGTTACCTCCCTTTACGAAATTTTATATCCAATGGTAAATAAACAAACACTGAAATGGTTAAAAAAATGCGAATTTGTAAACACCATCCGCAAGGTCTGGGATGGGGAACTGCTAATCAGTTTTTTTCAGTTAACTGCGATATTTCTATTGTAAATATATTAGATTTGATATAGTTAAGAATATATTTGTTAGTATTAAATAAATATTGAATTTATTTTTATATGATAAATATTGCCTAAACTTAAGTAAATAAGGGAATAGAGAATAATTAATATAACAAAAGAATATGCCATTAAATTCATATTTATATTGACAATGTTCCATGTTTTATCGATTGTTGGAATCGCGAATAGGGTGATTTAAGTTTATAAATTACATATAAGCATCTATAAATTGCCTGTTTCTCATTACTTAAATCTTATTAAATAAATTGTATTACATTGATAATGATCAAAGCAATTTATTAATATTAACGATAAATATTGATCTTTATATATATATATATGTAATTCGTGGTATGTTTAAAAATGGCATTGGAATTCAACAATTTGAGGGTAATAATGCAAATTGTTTTAGAGAGAGGATATTTTATTAGTTATATTACTTTAAATTACTTGTTTATAATAAGTTATGTGTTAAGTATAAAAGTTTAAATATATTTTAATAAAGGAGCAGACAATGAGAAAGATTTTATTGTTAGTAGTTTTTTTTATGTTTTGTGTTTTGGCAGCAGACACATTTTCAATTCAGGGAGTATTGAGAGACCCGTTAGGAAAAACAGTGGAAGATGGTTCTTATAATTTAACATTTCGTATTTATGAGGTGGATGAAGGTGGAACAGATATCTGGGAAGAAGAACACCTAAGTGTTCCAGTTAGTAATGGTGTATTTGGAGTAGAACTAGGTAATAACACATCACTGGATAATGTTCCCTTTAATACCAACTACTGGATAGGATTCTCAGTTAATCACGGACCTGAGATGTATCCACGTTTTAAGATGGTTAAATCCCCGGTAGCGATGTCTGTATATGGATCGGATAATGTATTCCCTTCTATTGGCAATGTTGGCATTGGCATAGACGGCACTCAAACACCGGAAGCTTGTCTTCATATTGAAAGTGATGATGAAAATATTGATAGGCTGAAGATTATAGGTAACGATGGAAATAGTAAGTTGTTAGTATCAGCGTCTGGTAACGTAGGTGTAAATTGTGATAGCATGATCTATGAGTTAGAGATTGATGGAGACTTGAAGCTGAGAAATGGCAGCATAATATTCCCTAATAATACATCTTTAAATGACGCAAATTTGGGTGGGGATGCCAGTGGATTAGTAAATGATAGTTCAGTAATGATTACCTTTGATGCAGATGGAGATGGAATAGGTAGTTTAGAAATTAAAAATTACGAAACTACCTGTATGCAGATAACAGGAGATAGTGATGTTTATTGCCATAATATTTATGATATTGATGATCCTGATTATTATTTAAATCCAGGTAATATATCAAAATTGGATTCCCTTTCTATCGGTCATACGGAAGACCCACAAGGGAAACTTGATGTTAGAGGAGATGGAGTAAAGATATGGGATGGAGATGGAGTAGCTGATTTTGCTGCAAATGAAGGCGACCTTTACGTGGGTCATTGCCTGGAAGTTGATGGGATTGTTTATGCAAATCAATATCGTGATAATCATAATACTGCATTTCTACTTAATCTAAATTCTGATTCTCGAATGTACAGCCTATCAATTGGTCACGAAAACCAGGCTACTGCATCTCTTGATGTACGTAGAGATGAGGTTAGGATCTGGAATGGGAGTGGTTCAATAAATACAGCATTAGATGAAGGTGATCTTTATGTACAGCATGACCTGGAAGTAGATTCTTATGCGCTTATCAATGAATTACATGTAGAGTCAGACATGGAAGTAGATGGACATATTCTTTTCGATGGATGGCTAAGAGACGCACATAACACAGGATACTTAGTTTCTCCAACGGGTACTTCAAGGTTAGATAGATTAACTCTTGGATTCGATAGTTTTGGAACTAATCCAGATTGTAAACTTGATGTTAGAGGAGGTGCTGTTAGGATTTGGGATGGGACAGCTACGGTTAATTACGCAAATGGACAAGGTGATTTGTTTGTTGAAGACAATCTGGAAGTGGACGGAGATGCATATGTAAAACATTTGATAATTACCGATCATTGGGGTACTGCAAATAGACAAAATGCAAGGTTTAACTGCCAGCCTACTGTTGTACAGTTAGAGCATGAAACTTCACCTAATTCAAATAGTTATGCAGCTATAGCTAATATCGGCTTTGATGATGGAAATTGGTATTCTATGATACCTAATGATAGAAATGACAATGTGTTTCCTGAAAGAAATGTATTAAGAAAACTTTTGGAATTAAATGTTATATTCTCTTCATTTGAAAGAGCGGAAGATCAAACAGAGAAGTCATTGGGATTTATAGGTTCAGAAGTGAATGAAGTATATCCTGAATTAGTCACAGAAAAAGATGGACAATATTTTATAAGTGCCATGGAGGTAAGTGTAGCAGCAATTGCAGCAATACAGGAGTTACATGAGATAGTAGAATCACAGGGGAAGCAGCTTGCCGAACATGAGAAGCTAAATTTGGAATTAATGAGAAGGTTAGAAGCCCTGGAAAACAAGTAAACGCAAAAGCAATAATAGGAGCAAATTATGAAAAAGAGATATTACGGTAAATTGCTGATATTGCTTTTACTCCTGCTGATTCAGCAGGTGATGGGGCAAAACTGTGAGCCAAATTATTCTATTCCTTATGTAACATTGAATAATGTGGTAGCACCAGAAGGCATGTCAGGCAACATGTATTGTGACACTTTAAATGTCAAATTGACAGCAGGTCAGCAATTTATCCAAACAGCCACTAATAACTATTACCACAGCGCAATAACCGGGTTTTGGTCATTTTATATGAAAGAACCGCGTCCGCCAATAGTAAGAGCATCAGACGGAGATTTTCAGGATATGGTGCTGGTGGAATGGACAGTGGAAGATGATAGAACAGGACCTCCGGTAACAGGAGACGAAGTAACTTTGTACCGGAACAATTATGTACTGGCGACCTTACCCATAAATCAGACCCAGTATATGGATTTCAATGTATTTCCGGGTGAATATTACCAGTATGGCGTGGAATCATCAAATACTATGGGAAACAGTCATACAGAGAATAACATAGGATTTTTGAATCCCAATGGAGCTGTGACTGGAAATATAGCCACGCCGAGTGGCAATCCAGTGCCAGATACTAAGGTTATGCTGACGCCGAATCTGGGCAGGTCAGCGGAATTTGGAGATGGTGATCATGCCTATATTTATTTTCTGGATGCAGAGACGAGTCTGAACCGGTTATTTTGTGGACTTGAGAACAGCTATACCATAGAGACCTGGTTTCGCTCTAATCACACAGATGGCATTCAGACGATATTTACGGCAGTGGATTCAGCCACGATAGAGCATTATATGAAGCTGGATTTGAAGGAAGGAGGCTACCTGCGGTGGCAGCACAATTCACAAGCTGGAGTAACAGGCACTGAAATAGTAACGGTTAATCCTTATAGTGGAGATAGTGATTGGCATCATGTGGCGTGCGTGTTTGACAGCCTGGAAATGACCATGTATGTGGATGGTTTTATAGTAGGCGAAGCTATAGCTGAAGGCTATATAGACGATCAGGTAGAAGTGATCATTGGTAAATATGCCCCTATGCAATCACGAGATAATTTTGAGGGCAGGCTTGATGATATGCGGCTTTGGAGTGAACCCCGCGAGTGGGATGACATCCGCAGATTTATGGACATAACCTTATCCGGGCTGGAAAACAATCTGGAAGCTTACTGGAAATTTGATGAAGTGGAAGGCGATGTGATATTTGATCTCACGCCTAATGATAATGACGGCACTGTCTGCCATGTGGAACACAGTAACCATCTGGCACCAGTATATGTGGGAGCGCTCACGGACTCAATTGGTAATTATGTAATTCAGGGTGTATATTATGGTAATGGCACAACTTTTACTGCTACGCCTTCCAAGCAAACCAATATGGGAAGAGCATTAAGATTTAATAGCGAAGATCAAAATAATCAGTATATAAGTTTTGATGGTGCCAGAATAGACCTGACGCTTGATTATACTATTGAGGGTTGGTTCAAAACCCCTGTGACTCAGCAGCAGGTAATGTTTTGCAGCGTGAAACCTGATACAAGCCAGAGCGTGAAAGTGAAAATAAGCATGACCGATGATGGAAGAGTGCAGGCACAGCATCTGGATGCAATATTGACAAGTACTGCCAGCTATGCTGATAATCTTTGGCATCATTATGCTGTATCTTTTGATCAATCTGTTCTCACTCTGTATGTGGATGGAGACATTGTTGATAGTGATCCATATACAGAAATAGTACCTGATCTTTCTGAAATAGTGATGGGTAGAGCAGCTCCACGCACTGCTGAAGATTATTTTACAGGTATTTTGGATGAAGTAAGAGTGTGGAATTTGTGCCGTAATGAAGCCCAGATAACTGGAGCATGGATGCAGTCTCTGGAAGGAGATGAACCAGGACTTGACAACTACTGGCGCATGAATGAGGGAGCAGATAGTCTGATCACTGATTCTGCTGGAAGTATAGCAACAGGCACCATACAAGGTGTTGTGGAATGGACAAATGACATCCCGCTGCTGGAATTATTTGATCATTACTATGAGCCGGAAAGCAGACAGGTAACATTAAATAATAGTAATACAGCAGTCGATATGGTAAATTTCTTAGATATTTCACTAATTCCTATCAGCGGATTTATACGCTATGAATCAACTGCTTGTTTCCAGGAAGGAGTGGAAATACTGGTAAATGGAGAATCTCTTGTTCCGCCTAATTATACAGACGCAGATGGAAAATGGATAATAGAACTGGAACCTGGAAGTACTGGGGATATAATCGTGCCAAATTATAACGATCATAATTTCATTCCGCCCTTAATCGAATTGCCCTTGATTTCATCACCACGAACCGGTCTTTACTTTTCTGATCAGGAGCTTAGGACTTTATCCGGAATAGTAGCTGGTGGAAATGACCATTGCACGATCACCCCGAGAGATGGAAATATCGAGGTTACCATCAGAGCAGTTAATGGCTGCCTTGAAAGCAGCGTTAGACCAAACTTAAATAACGGTGAATTTACGTTTGAAGATTTACCTCCCTTAATGTATCAGATTTTTATTGATCATCCAAATTCAGATATAGATGGATTCTTTAATGCTGACACTCTATCACTGGAAGACGCTGACGGTGTCTATGATTTTATATACTATTCTACTCCAGAAGTTACTATTACTGGTGATGGTATTTCTGACACATTGACATTATATCTTGAAGATGGACCACCGCTCAATGGAGTTAGTGTAATGCAGATGAGTGAAAGTTACCCATTAACAATAAATATTGATGAACCTTATACTTATTGGAATGGTGAGGAATCAATTACGCAATATACTCACTCTGATTCCGGTTCAGTACATATAATTGATGGGATAGGTAATGATATTGACAGCACTTATTTCTTTACAAATGGCAGTTTTGAATACATAGTTTTACCTGGAGAGCCGCGTTTTATAACAACAGGAGATCATCCTTATCAAAAATCAATCGAAGTACATGCCACAGATAATCATGGAAATATAGCAAGCTGCACAGAATGGGTGGTAGTAACTGGAACTAAGCCCAGAATTCCTGAATATACCATCACTACGCCGCAGATTCCCCTGTTGATTCTACGAGACCCTCCTGGGAACAATAGCTATAGCTCCTTTTCTACAACAGATACACATGAAACGAGTATCAGCATTAGTAAGAGAAGTAGTGAAAGCACATCTGAATGGATAAAGACGAACATGGGGATAAACATCACAACTGAACAGGGATTATTGTTTTCTACGCAAACTAATTATGATGTTACAATGGAATATACAAATACCGCATCATGGTCAACATCTAATGTATCCCAAACAGAGCAAAGCTGGAGTTTCTCTACCTCTAATGTAATAAGCACAAGTAATGAGCCAGCCTTTGTTGGTGAGGGTGCTGACCTTTATATGGGCGGAGCTGTCGTTCTGATAGTTGGAAAAAGCGATGATCTGTTTATTAGCAACGATTATTTATTAACTGATGTGAGTACGATTATGGCACCTGATAGTATTACTACTATATATTTAGAAACAGAGGATAATATTGAGAACGTAATTATTCCAGCCCTTCAGGCTGATGATGATACAATATCTGTTGCACGATGGCTAAATATTATAGAGCAAAATCATCAATTAAAAGAAAATGCCGCATACATTGATATTTTAACATTCAGTGGCGGTGCATCTTATGAATACAGCCAAACAAATGAAATATCTACAACGATTTCCTCGGAATTTGAAACGGAATTAGACTATGAATTTGCTGAGGCAGCAGGATTAGAAATCGATGGTATTGGAGATACTGGCGGAGCTATAGTTAGTTGGAAATTTACTACTGGTGGGAGTGAATCAACAACAACAACACATTCAACTACGGTGGGATACACCTTAAATGATGCAGATGATGGTGATGAATTTGTGGTTGATTTGAAATGGGATACAGTTTATGGAACTCCAGTATTTGATACTCAATCTGGTCAATCGTGCAACCCATGGGAAGAAAACACAATACCTCGTGATGCCCCTGTGTTGTCAATCTCTCCGTCAGTGATGGAGGATGTACTACCTGATGAGGAAGCTGTCTTTACCATATCTTGTGAAAATGCTAACCAGCTCAATGAGGATAGGACATATTTGTTTATGGTAAACAATGAATCTAATGAGGATGGTGCTAAAATTTCATTAAATGGGAATCCATTGATTTTGCCCATGGCATATACTATACCCCATGAAGGAGTTGCACAGGGAATACTCACCATTGGGCGTAACACTAATATACATGTATATGAATATGATAATCTGAAATTTGTCCTTTATGGGGAGAATGATCCGGCTATGGTAGATACTGCCACAGTATCAGTAAACTTCCAGCAACCTGCCAGTGAAATAAATATCTATGTCCCGGAAAATGAATGGCTGGTTAACTCCTCTGATGGAGATACGCTGGAAGTTAGATTGAATGGATATGACCTGGAAGCTGAAAACCTGGCAAGCATTGAACTGCAATATCGACCCTCTACTTCAACTCGTGAAGATGATAAAGTTAGGAATAAACCATTACTCTCCAGCAGTGTAAAAACTGAGTCAGAAAGCTCAATATTTTCTGAAAGTAAAACACACAAAAACATAAAAGAGAATGAAGAACGTGATGGTGACTGGTTCTCACTGGCAATTATTCCCAAAGACAGCCTGTTTGCAAATTACAAAATAATCTATTGGGACATTAGTCCTACTTATATAGTGAATGGAGCTTACCAATTACGTGGAGTTACAAATCCAACCAGTGGTGATGCTCATGGCTATTCTTATATAGTAGAGGGTATAATAGATCGCAATGGACCAGCGATACTTGGTAATCCTGAGCCGGTAGATGGAATTTTGGGTGCTGATGATAATATTGCTATTCATTTCAATGAAGAAATCAATGGTGAACTTATCAGTCAGGCTAATCAGGATATTAAGCTGAAATATTCTCCTGGTGAAAATATAGATTTTGATTTCACCTATGGAGATAACACAATCACTGTGGAACCGGCAGTCAATAATGAATGGATAGAAAATCAAACATTATGCGTAGTTATAGACCGGTTACAAGATATGCATGGCAATTCTATTGCCGAACAAATACGTTGGGAATTCTTTGTAAATCGTAATCCCATAGAATGGGTGGGACAAAACATCAATGAAGTAATCTATTTTAACGAAACCGTGCAAACATCACGAGTACTACGCAATGCAGGCGGAGGTAATAGAAATTTTGAGCTTATAGGTGGCAGAGATAATGCCTTGCCATCTGGGAATCCTCTTCCCCTGCCATCCTGGCTGGAAATTTCACCTATAGCCAGCACTCTCACACCTGGTGAAGAGATTTCAATATCAATCAATCTGATAGATGACATTTCAGCAGGTACATACTCGACGACTATTTATGCCAATGCAATAATGGGAGATGAGCCGCTGATAATTGATATTAGAATCCTGGATTATCCTCCCGAATGGTCGGTGGATATGACCGATTTTGAATTCTCTATGAACATGACTGCTGAACTTTTTGTAGATGGTATAGCTTCTGAAGATATATATGATCTGATTGGCGTATTTTTTGATGAAGAATGTCTCGGAGTGGGCGAGATATCTTATCTGCCGGAATTTACGGGTCACAATTATGAATCATTCATAACCATTTACAGTAATGAAACTCCTGAACTACCGGATTATGATCCCATTCATATTGATTTTAAAGTCTGGGATGCCTCTGAATCTACTATACTGGGAAATATAGTAGAAAACTATGTATTTGTTGCAGATTCTATCTATGGTAATCCAGCGGCACCTGCACCAATCACAACAACCAGTCAGATAATTCAGAATATCCCCATACATTCAGGCTGGAACTGGCTATCATTCAATCTCTGTTCGGATAATCCAGAAGATATGGAGATCAATAACTTCCTGGAAAGTCTTTCCGTAACAGACGGAGATTATATCAAAACCCAAACCAGTTTTTCCACTTATGTAGAGCTGGATTCCACTTTTGGAATCTGGACTGGCAGTATCACAGAAATAGACAATTCGAATGCATATTTCTTAAAATCTGCTAATGATGATGTTCTGGAGTTAACCGGCGATGCAGTCAATGTTGAGTTAGATACATTATTCATCGTCAAGGGATGGAATTGGATAAGCTATCTGCCACAATATGGCATGGAACTGGAATATGCGTTAAGTTCTCTTGATAGCTTAACCTCTGGTGATCTGATCAAAAGCCAATGTGGATTTGCTCAATATATTGAAAACATGGGATGGTACGGAAACATGGCTTTTATGTCACCTAATACAGGCTACAAACTGAAAAAGCTATACAAAGATAAACTGGTATATCCATTTGAGATTGTGCCGCTGGCAATGATGCCTGAGACTTATGAGCTTAGTCTATTTTCTGAAAATGATCTACGAGGCTTGCCTGAAAATGCTCCTGACTGGTTAGTTATTCCTGAGCAGTATCAATACAGCATGAATCTCATTGGCACTATCTGGCAGGATGAATTAGAAGCAGGCAGTGAGATGGATTATATTGCTGCATTTTGTGAAGATGAATGTATTGGTGCAGGGCAACCTGTCTATGTGGAAGATTTCGACAGACATATCCTTTTTATGACAATCTACAGCGATACAGATGATTGCCCAGTAACACTAAGATACTTTGACGGCACTAACTCAGAAATCAGAGAAATAGATGAATTGATAGAATTTTCGCCTGATGGAATACTGGGCAGTGTAGTCGAGCCTTATGAAATGCATACTTCTACCTGCACAGAGGAAGATATTGATGAAATCCCTGCTATGGAAACCAGACTGCAGAGTGTATATCCTAATCCATTCAATCCCGAGCTGCATATACGCTACAGTATCAAGAAAGAAACTCGGGTAGAAATAGATATCTATAACATCAGGGGACAAAAAGTGAGTTCATTATTAAATGAGGTGCAAACTCAAGGATATTATGATCTAACCTGGAATGCCCATGATCAAAAAGGGAATACTGTTTCCAGTGGAGTATATTTCCTTAAAATAAAAGCTGCTGATTACAAAGAAATGCGCAAAGTTCTTCTCATGAAATAACTTGATCAGGGCTGCAGTACTTGTGCTGCAGCCCCTTTAAATACTCAAAGGAGAAGAAAATGAATAAACTAATATATCTTGCAATAATACTGACTGTTGCAGTTTCACTTTATAGTGAAGAGCAGAGGGAAATACCTGACTGGCAATTTGATTATCATGATTATGAATTCAGTGCAAATCTGATCTGTAATGTGATGGTCAATTATGAACCAGAACCTGGAGAGCAAAATATCCTAGGTGCATTTGTGGAAGATGAATGCAGAGGAACGGCAAGCCCTATCATGATCTATGGACAGGCATATTATTTTTTGTCCATATATGCCAATGAGGTGGGTGAAGAGATAAGCTTGTGTTTCTACCTTTCCGATGAAGATGTGATTTTAAACATCACAGAAAACCTTGTTTTTGTACCTGATGAGATTTCTGGATCAGTTATGGACCCCATTATTTACAATGCTTTTCTGGAATATGATAATCCTCCCGAAATTACTTCTATTCCCGACCAGATCATAGATTTCGATGCTTCTTTTGATGATATCTATTTAGATAATTACCTCATTGAACTGGATGGTGATACTGTGGTTTGGTCATATTCTGGTGCTGAGTCGCTTGAAGTTATCATTTCTGAGGAAAACACAGCGTTTATATGTCCCTTTGATTCTCAATGGTCTGGTACAGAAACTATAACTTTTACTGTTACCGACCTTACTCCAAACGGATACTCTGATTCACAAGACATGATATTTACGATTAGAGGAGAAGATCATCATCCTCAGATAATTGACATACCAGATCAAACTATTGCCCTGGGACAGCAGTTTGAGGTGATACAACTAAATGGTCATTTGATTGAGCTTGATGGCGATATAATTGAATGGTGCTGTCAATTTACAGAAAGCAGCCTTACCCAACCAGTACCCGAATGGGATGTAAACCCTTCAGGGTATGAGCAAACCATGTCTGCGATTATTCAAATTATCTCCGAAGGTGAAACTGCCGAAGGTAGTGATCATATTCTGGCAGCATTTTGTGATGATGAATGCCGGGGTATAGCATCTGGACAATTAGTTTTTGATAAATGGATCTACTATTTGACTATATATGCCAATCAAAATGGTGAACATATCAGTTTTCGCTTTTATGATGCAGCAAAGAGCAAAGATCTGCCCGTACTGCAAAATATCACCTTTTTCCTGAATGGCATTACAGGTACTCCGCTCGAACCTTTGGTTTTGAGTGCGGGTCATTATATATTAGATATAAATGATAATAATGAAGCTACCGTAATTCAGGTGGAAAATAACTGGTCTGGAACAGAAACTTTATTATTTACAGTCGCTGACCAGGGTACTGCTGCTGGCTATTCTGCATCTGATGAAGTCACTTTTAGCATAATAGAAGATAACGCCCCTCAGATTTTATCTATTCCCCATCAGATTGTTACTCAAGGAGAAGATTTTGATGATATTGCTCTGGATGATTACCTGATTGAAATGGATGATGATGAAGTATTATGGTCGTGCTCTACTGTCGAACATCTTGAAATAGACATAAATAGCAGTAATATGTTAAGTATATCAGTAATCTCTGAGGATTGGGTGGGTACTGAAACAATTACTATAACCGCAACTGATAATACAGAATTTGCCGCTTCAAGCTCTATTGAGGTGAATTTTACAGTTACAGGAATAGACCACCCCCCTGTATTAGAAGGCATACCAGACCAGACTATAGCTTCTGGTATGGAATTTGAGCAGGTGCTGCTTAATGATTATTTAACCGAGTTAGACGGTGATGATATTGAATGGAGCTGCCTTATTCTGCCAGAAGATGAACCTCAGCCCCTGCCAATCTGGGCTGTAAACCCCAGTAATTATGAATTTACCATGACAGTTATTGCGGAAGTGATTTCTGAAGGTTATCAAGCTGTAGATGATAACCATCTGCTGGGTGTATTTTGTGAAGATGAATGCTGCGGAACAGCTCAAGCTATCTTTTCTTTGAATAGATGGCTATATTTTCTCACAGTATATTCAAATGAATACTATGATGAAATGTCATTCAAATTCTACGATGCAATTAAAGGCAGAGAAATTTATGTCCAGGAAATTCTCAATTTCTCCAGTAATAGTTCAATAGGTGAACCTCTTGATCCATTGATCCTGCATGCGGGAGACCTGAGTGTAGATATTGCCGAGAATAGCACTGCTTCTTTTCTTATCTGTAATCCTGGGTGGTCAGGATCATGCAATATACGCTTCATGGTGCAAGATATTAACACTATGAATAATTATATCGACTACAATGACGTATTATTTACTGTGATTGAAGACCACGCTCCAGAAATTTCACTAATTCCCGATCAGAATATTATGCTGGGTGATCAGTTCCAGAATATTACTTTAAATGATTATCTAATAGAATTGGACAATGATCCCGTGAACTGGAGCTATTCCGGCGATCAATTTCTGAATATTGTAATCGATATTGATAATATCGCTGCAATCACTCCTCTTTCACCTGAGTGGATAGGTTCGGAAGTAATTTGCTTCACAGCGCAGGATAATACAGAGTTTGGAGCCTTTACTACTCAAGAAGTATCATTTACTGTCTTACCAGAAGATCATGCTCCGGAAATCTCTGATATTCCCGATCAGGTTACTGAGGCTCAAATTGGTTTCTTGCCCGTTGAATTGCCTTTATATCTCTCAGAATTCGATGATGACCAGGTGCAATGGAGTTATGAAATTCAAAACTCTGACCAGATTGACCCTTACCCTGACTGGGAAATAAATCCCTCTGATTATGAATACACCATGACTATGACAGCAGAAGTCAATTCTAAAGGCTATACTGCTCATGGTGATGCACATTTACTGGCTGCTTTTACTGATGGAGAATGCCGAGGCGTTACTTCCGCGATATTTACCCTTGATAGCTGGATATATTTCCTGAATATTTATTCCAACTATAACGATGAAAACATTCAATTTAAGTTTTATGATGGCTCTTTCCAACAGATTATGCCAGTTGACCAAGAATTTTTATTCAATGCAGACCAGGTTTTAGGTTATCCCCTCGACCCTGTTATTTTATCCGCTGCATTTATTTCAATTGATATTGATCAACAAAACTCTGCCAGTTTCACTATTGAAGATTATAACTGGCTTGGTTCTGAAAACGTTCGCTTCACAGTCACAGATTTGGGAACAATGAACCATTTATCTGATTTTGATCTTGTTAATTTATCAGTTATTACAAATACTCAGTTTATTCTTCCCGAAAACATCTCTTTCAATGAAGATGAATCGTCATCTGTTGATTTCAGCCAGTATCTCATAAATGGAAATCCTGCTGAGTTCCACCTGTCTGCAAGTGAAAGTCCGCTCATTAATATTGATATCGATAGCTTTGAAGTAGCTTTTTCTGCTGAGGAAAATTGGTATGGTAATCAAAATGTATCATTTCATATTGATAGCCAACTGGAAAGATACTCTCTCCTGGACGAAATGATAATTACGGTGCTACCAGTTAATGATCTACCTAATATCCTTAGTTATTATCCTTTAGAAACCCAATTGAGCTTTTCTGATACTACCGAGATTTCTTTTACTGTGGAGTATGAAGATATTGAGAATGAAGTTCAATTTGCCTGGTATATTAATGACAATTTAATACCAGATTATAATTTGCCCCAATGCCCAGTGATTTTTGACCAAAACGGTAACATGGCAATCAAACTGGAGATTACCGATGGTGCTTTCTTTTGTGAACACACCTGGTATATTGCTATCTTTTTGATACCAGATTGGGAACCAGTCACATATCCGGATTCTACTTTGGTTTATTCCAGAATTACCTTGGATGGATTACCTGTAACCGAACTTGATATGCTTGCAGCAGTCGTTAATGATGAATTAAGAGGTTGTTGTCGCCCTTCTGTCAATGAAGCTGATAACCTTTCCTATGCTGTTATGCCCGTATATGGCGTTCAAATTGAAGAAATTGATTTTGTCCTGTATGATAGTTCTGCTAATCAGTTTCAATATCTGGATATCAGTTATACCAGTTATCCCGGACATATGATTGGTGAACCTTTTGATTATCTTGATCTTACCTTTTTTAGCAGCTTATATCCAAACTGGTCTCCAGAATATTATTCAAATGCCACTATTATCTATGCTATTATCCAAATTAATGGTGAACCAACAACAGATAATGATCGGATAGCTGCATTTTATGGCTCGGAGTGCAGAGCTGTTGCTGAGATAGAAGTTATTGATCAGATTGCCTATGCAACACTGATTGTGCAGGGAGACATACTCGAATATATCCATTTCAAAGTATGGGATTATAGTGAACAGTCAATTATTCCAGTAGAAAGCTCTGTCCTGTCTGATCCCGGCAGCGAAATTGGCTCTTCCCCAAATCAAATATTCATTGATGCTGATGATAATTTTAATATCACTCAATTAATTGATATGGAACCCGGATGGAATCTAATATCTTTAAATCTTTACCCTGAATCTTATCAGGTTACAGAGTTATTCGATGAATTTATCAATGCAGGTAACCTGACAAAAATTAAAAATATCTTTAATAGTTATGACCCACATCTGCCATCTTATTATAATTCACTTGCCAATTTTGATGACGGAGGCGGATACTATGTGCAAATTATTTATGATACTACTCTGGCTATTACAGGAACACCAGTAAATCTGGGGGAATCTTATATATCTCTTTCCACCGGCTGGAATTTAGCAGGATATCTTCCTCAATCTCCACAGACAGTTACTGACGCTATCTCTTCCATTTATGATAACCTGATCATTATCAAAGATAACCTAAACAGCTATAATCCAGCACTACCAAATCAATTTAACACTATGGAAGCTATGGTACCAGGTTATGGTTACTGGATAAAATTAGTTAGTGACGCTATTCTGGTTTATCCCCCACCAACAGGTAGATATTGTTATGAAGAAATATCCTGCCCTTTATGGAAACCCGTTATCTATCCCAATAGCACAGTTGTTTATGGGTATGCTTTGTTAAATGATCTGCCGGTATCTGGCTATATTGCTGCCTTTGTAAATAGTGAATGCCGTTCTGCTACTCCGATCTCAAACGGATACATCTCTCTGGTTATTAATGGTATCACAGTCGAAACGGCTGTGTTTAAGCTCCTGCATAACGGAGCAATCTATGATGCAATGAACCTTATCACAACAAATCCTGGAGAGATCATTGATAATGTGCAGCTTTGCTTTAATAATACAGAAGCTCCTGAAAATACTAAATTACTTGGCATATACCCCAATCCGTTTAACCCTGATACCACCATAAATTATGAGCTTGCTGAAAAATGTGAAGTTAAAATAAAGATATATAACCTTAAAGGTCAGTTTGTTCAGTGTTTATGTGACCAATATCAAACTTCGGGAGTGCATCAGATTACCTGGAAATCAAGCGATATTGCCAGTGGCATTTATCTGCTTCACTTTAATGCTGGAGATAAATCAGTAGTTAAAAAGCTGTCATTGATCAAATGATATTTATTAGTTGTTAGGTTGTTTAATGCGAGACTGTTCAATCTTTCTGGTTGATTTATCCCTGAAATGGATTTAATATTATAGCCCCAGGTTGGCACGAAATGACTATCTGGGGCTGATTAACTCCCTAGTGCCTTCCCTGTGGGTCCCCTGTGGGTTACAAGTGTATCATTTTCCACCTTCGCGTTATACGATATTAAAACTGCTATCAAATATTACTACAAAGTTTCTACATAATATAAGCTTTTTTCAATAAATTAAACTCCCAGTTAATCAATTTTCATCCCTTAATTATCTGTAGGGGGAACTACAATAATATGAACATCATAATCTTTGTATTCTATAAATCTTGTGGTTTCGAATAAATCCGGAAAACTGCTGTTAAATTGTATTTAGCTGCTGGCACTCCATCCCAGTGACATTCCAATAAATCGCTATAATGCGTTATCCAGGTGTGAATTCCGTCTTGACTTAAACCCCAACTGAAATCATATTTTTTCAGCAGATTTTCAATTTTATCATCATTCCTACCTAAAACATAATATTCTTCAATTTTGATGTTCGGCTGATTCCAGACCGGATATTCTTGATTATCTTTGAAGTGACTGATATAGTGAGAGTGGTAATCTGCGTTTGGCTCTATAAAGGCATAAGCCTTCCAGCCAAAACGATCCACCAGAAGATAACCCACACTCCATCCTGCCAAACCTTTACTATTCCAGATATCTCCATGATACTCTATCAACTTTGAATATTCTTCTGCACCCATACCTGCTTTCAGCAGCCTAGCACAATATATGGTGCAATCCATGCGAATGCTCTCAATATTATTTTTTTTCAGTTCCTGCTGATAATCATCAAGAGAAGAAATATTCCCGATATATTGATGTTTAGCATAATTATCTAACCAGAACCCACCGTAATATCTACTGATGCTGTCCTTATAGGTTTCCCAATGCTTATTTACAATATCATTGGATTCTTTAATTGCTGCTTCGGAATTGAACGTTGCCTGACAATATGCAACTACAAACAAAAACTGGAATATAAGGTATACAAATGCATATTTCTTTTTCATTTTACCTCCTCTTCTAGTCTCTCCAATAAATGATCACATCATAAAATCTGTCAAGTCTCAGGCATTTGAGAAGAATGGTGTTCGATGATCATCCAGCGATCATTAACCCAAGTATATGCATAAGTAAATCTTGCTCTTACAGCAGAACCATCCTGGAAAGTGAATTTATAAATACCGGAGTTGATCACAAGTTGACCATAATCTCTGATATTTGATTCCAATATCTCACCCACTGGTTTATTAGCTACAAAATGCACAAAATAGTCTTTGATCTCATCATGATTATGCCTTACCTTGTTTGACATGGTTGGTAGTAATATTGCTCCCGGTGCATACAGATTTGCCACATTCTCAGGGTCTCCGGTCTTCAAAGCATTATTCCACTCTTCAAATAATGTTAAAACTTCATTCTTATTCATATTACATTCCTTAATATTTTTTGTAAGACAATTTGTCACACAATTCATGTCAAATACTTTTACCCTATTCCACGCATCCCCTCGAAATTAAAACAATTTGTGTGACCAAGTTAGATGTGCACCGCCGGGTATTTCCAGGTGGGGCGCAGATAACGACAGTTATCAACCAATCCCTGAAGATAAAATTACTGAAGTGGAAAACATGGTTTACTGCTGATAACTGCACGTAGTTCTCGCCCCACTTCCGGAGTACCGTTAGCGGTGCAGGTCCTACTTATCTTGTTAATTACCTGTTCATAATATACTGAAATTTTGATAAAAACAGGGGGATGCCAGCTTTTAACCTATTCACGCATCCACTCGAAATTAATTGCAATTGTGTCATCATTGAGTTAGTGAGTGGTGTATTGATTTATATTAAATGTAATCCTTTTGTTTCAAGCCATTCCAGAATTCGAGCGATACAGTGTCCTTGTGTTTGTTATTATTTCTGTTATCTTCACTTTTATCATAAATAAAGGTAATGGTCATTCTTTTTGCGATTCCATAGCCATTTAATCTTGCTTTCTGAATAAGCGGAAGATAGGCTCCTGTATTGATATATCTTTTTGCTGGCTGGTCTTTTTCAGCTGTGATAACTGCTTCTTTGGAATAGTGAGTGTGTCCGTAAATCACAAATTGAATATCAGGATTTTCTTTAAAATCTTCCATCGCTCCTTCCATAAAGCTTTCATCTTTGAATTCCGGGAGTTTATCAATAAATCTGATCAGTCCAAGAGCTTTGATTATTGATTTAAAGCTATCCTTCTTGAGGAAATTTTTTAATAATTGAAGCTTGTCAACAATGTCACCACTGATAATTAGATCAGGGCTTAGTCTATCCCATAATTTAGCCAGTGAAGTATTTAAAAATGCTTCCAGCGAATTATAAATGGCAGTTGATATATCATCTTTTAGTTTCTGGCTGAATTTATCGGATAACGACCAGATAAGCCAGTCGAGTGCATAAGGTGCTGGTCGGACATTATTAATATACTTGATGCAATCAATAAGGTCATCATGAATGCCTTTCCAGTGATGCTTATAATTTAACCTGTAAATAATTCCACTCATTAATTCAGCAGTAACAATTTCACCAATACTCTGGACTTTGTAATATTCAGAATGAAATCTGCTTTCGTAGGTTTTATGAAGCACTTTTTTGGCAAACTCATAACCGAAACATATTTTATCCCATTCATTGCCATGCCGGCAGATAGTTGAATATTTCTCTGAACGCAGATTATTGGCAAACTCAAGGTGAATTCCCGGAAATAGTTTTCTAACCTTTTGTCTTAGTTCTACATAAAAGTTTATAGTGCGATCATGATTTCCGGCGATATAGGTTATCTTGAAAGGTATTTTATGAATGTCATTAAGTTTAAGAATTTCTGCGATGAACGCTTTACAGCCGGGTTTTACAATAATGCCGTCTAATACTTTTACATATTCATTTACTACTTCACGATCAGGATTCACAGCGTAATCGGGATCAAGATTGCCATTCCAGGGTCGTTTTGAATAAGGGATCATTAGAAATTTATCTGTACTGACCATATCAAAAGTATCACCTGCCAAAACAAGATGGATTTCGTTGATGTTTTTGTGTGCATCTGCTGAAAGCTTGGAATTGATCTGTGGGAAAAGGATCTTAGTAAACACTTCCGGTACTACATTTACTGAAGTAGTGCCATCACTGAAGTGTAGATCACTGAGTATTATCAACATTCTTATATTCCTGGTTCAATTTCTGCAGCCCTTTATAATTAACCTATCTTGTTAATTGAGCTTCTGGGGATTATATCCCTTTCCCTATTTCCTTAGCTTGCTGCAAAACAGGGTTATCAGGTTTTAATGAATTGCTATCAACCATGCCACCAACATGGAGTGCTGCGATTTTTTTCATTTTGAAAAAATCACTCAGCCAGCCAGTCAGATAGTCTGATACATACTTAAAAACATCTTCCGGGGCACCTGATGCCGTTACTGCGATATATTTCTTATCCGGCAGGATCCTGATGGAATATTCAGGAGTGATATACGTATGCCAACGATCAAACATTGTCTTCAGTTTACCAGTTATCTGTCCCATATAAACTGGAGAACTAATAATCAGAATATCTGCAGCATTGATACTCGGTATAATATCTTCCCGGAACCAGTCATCAAATATACAGAACTTTTCCCGGTGAATAGTTTTAGCATCACTGCAGGCAATACAGTCATGAAATTCTCTGTCATAAAGATAAATTCTTTCGATCTGGTGATTCTTATTCACTGAAGATAGTATTGTATCCACAATTGTTGCTGTAATACCCTGCTTTTTAGGACTTCCGTAAATTGCCAGTATTTTCATAAAACATCCCCTAATTAAATTATTTATTAATATCACCAATAAAAAAATGGTGGAGCATAGCGGGCTCGAACCGCTGACCTCTACACTGCCAGTGTAGCGCTCTCCCAGCTGAGCTAATGCCCCACATATTTGGATTTCACTATTTTGGTGACTCTTTTTCGGTCAAGAATTTTCTTGATATCCCCCTATCAGACGATTATAATTACATTTAATAGCCAAATACTACTGGTTTATAGCAAAAAAACCTTTACTCAATTACAGTGGTTCAGGAAAGTGTATTATCTAAAGGAATAAGCTTCGGAGGTTAGATGAGTAAATTACATCGGATGATCCTCATGTTAGGGATCATTATGCTGCCCCTGCTGATGTTAGCAGAAACTAATTATGGACAAATCCTCGAAATCAATATCGAAGGTAATAATCGAATTGAAAAAGAACTGATCAAATCACTTCTGGCATTTGATATCGGAGATAATCTGTCTGAAGATAATACCTCAAAATCAATCCATAATCTCTATCAACTGGAAGTTTTTGATGATGTTAGCATATCCAGTACCAGCATGAAGCAGGGCATAGTCGTAACTGTACATCTTAAGGAATTTCCTGTTATAAGAAGACTTAAATTCAAGGGCAATAAGAAGATCAAGGATAGTAAACTTGAAGAACTGATCATCGTGGAAACGGGGAATTATTATGCTCCTTATATCATTCCAGAAATCAAAAATAGGATAATGGCTGAATATCAGACAAAAGGCTATCACTATGCTCAAATCAACTTTGAAGATAAATTTACGGATGAATATGTGGATGTGACAATTAATATTGATGAAGGTGAAAAAATTGTGATCCGTAAGATCACTATTCACGGAAATCATGACATTCCCTCCAAGAAGCTACTTTCCAAAATGAGTACTAAAAAAGCAAGTTTCTTCCGCTCAGGCAAGCTGGAAGAAGAGAAGTATCAAGAAGATCTGGATAAGTTAATAATGTTTTATAATAAAAAAGGCTATATCGACGCTCATATAATTTCCCAGAAAAAGGAAATTCGCGAAGATGGTTTCTATATTAATATCTACCTTTATGAAGGTGACTCATACACCTTTGGTAATGTAAGTTTTGCTGGAAATACTGTATTTACTGATGAGCAGCTGACATCAAATTTCAAATTCAATGACAATGAGGTCTTTGATAAAGAGAAATTTGATGAGCAGATGTCTGCTGTAAACAGTATGTATTATGAAGAAGGCTACATTTATTCAGCCATTACTCCCCAGCAGATCAAGGACGGCAAGAAAGTAAATTTCAAGGTTGATATTATTGAGAATACCCGTGCTAAAATCCATAAAATTCATATCAGGGGAAATCGCAGTACTAAGGAAAAAGTAATCAGACGTCATCTTGTTCTTGCCCCAGGTGACTACTTTCAGCAGTCCCGCGTAAGACGATCTCTTTCTAATATATATAATACCGGTTTTTTTGAACCTGACATCTATCCTGATTATCAGGTAATAAATCGTAATGGCGATATTGACCTGGTAATTAACGTGAATGACAAGATATCAGGTACTGCTAATGGAGGAATTGCACTTAACAGTCAAGATGGCATTGTAGGACAATTGGGACTCAGTCATAATAATCTTCTGGGAAATTCCTGGGAAGTTTCTCTGGCATGGGAATTTGGTGGTTCAACCCAAAATCTTGATCTCAGTTTCACAAATCCATATTTCCTTGATAGCACCATCCTTACTGGATTTAATACCTATTTTGCCACCAAAGAATATGATACTTATGAACTCAGAAAGCATGGTGGGTCTGTTAAAGTGGGATTCCCTATCAGCTTGGTCAATCGCGCAAATGCCACCTTTGGTTATTCATATTACCGTAAAAAATATACTATCCTGGATGATACTGATGATGATGAAGTTTCCGATGAATTGCAGGATCTGGTTGATGATGGCTGGAAAGAAAATTCCGGCATCTCTTTAACATTGAGTCGTGATAACCGTAATAATATCTACTTCCCAACCTCTGGCACTCAGCTTGTGCTGTTCACAGAAGTTGCTGGCGGAATATTGCAGGGAGAAAATAGCTATATTAAGCAGATTTTCCAGGCAAACTGGTATGTTCGCACCTTCTTTAATTTTGGGTTGAGAACTAAGTGGAGATTTGGTTATGTGACTGGTTACGATGGTCATACTGTACCACCGGATGAACGTTTCTATCTCGGAGGTACTGGATCAGATGGTATCAGAGGTTATGCAGACAGATCTGTGGGACCCACTGACGTATATGGAAATAATGATGGTGGTGAAAGAGAAATGCTCTTTTCTACTGAATATGTTATTCCTATTGTGCCTGACCAAGTTGCTGTGCTTACATTTTTAGATGCCGGAGACTGCTTCAACAGCTTTGATAAATTTAATCTCTGGGATTTTAAAAAAGGAGTGGGACTCGGCGTAAGAATATTCAGTCCCTTTGGATTGATCGGATTTGATTATGCCTATAACCTTGCTGATGGCACCTGGGAACCACATTTCCAATTCGGTACCACATTCTAAAGCATAGAAATTATATATAAAAAAAACCGGGATTCATTCCCGGTTTTTTTTATCCTAATTTGTTAACAGTATACTTCAAAGCTTTTCCACCAGATAACGCTAATTCATACCTATGCCCATCATTATTAAGGGTATCTTTCATTTCTTTAACTACTATTATATATAGGTTTTCTATATTGTACTTCTCTTAATCTTCAGCAGTTTATTTACCATTAGTCTTGGGTAATTGATTATTTAATATTTATACCCAGCCGGATTTAATCTCATAATACTTTTGATAAAATAACCAGTTATAATTGAATCTCTATTTCACCAGTAACTGCCAAATTTATCAATATATATAGTAATTCCCTTAAATGTGTATTCTAATCCAATATAATGTCCACAACAATAAGCAAATTCATTCTCACGCAACCAGATAGCCTTAATTATTTTCTAATTATCAATTGTATCTGTAAGACAATTCTGTATATTTTTTTTACAAATAATTTTTTTATGATATACTTGTATTATTTTTGTTACTTAATAATGACAATCTATTAGTTCTGAATTCAAAATCATAGTCACGGAAACATTTAATCCAATAATCTTCACCTGACAGTTGATTTGAATTAAATACCCCAGCAAACCAACTCATCATATCCTCGCACTTAGAAAGTGTAAAAAAATAGAGAGCTTCAAGAAGGCGGCGACCTACTCTCCCAATCCGTCGCCAGACCAGTACCATCGGCGCAGGTGAACTTAACTACTGTGTTCGAGATGGGAACAGGTGTAACCTCACCGCAAGAACCACCTTCTGGAAGCTCTCATGATATGTTTGCGAGATAGAGCAATTATAAGAATTTATTAATAGAAGCCAATCGATTTATTAGTACCACTCGGCTGAACACATTGCTGCGCGTACACCTGTGGCCTATCAACGTCGTAGTCTTCAACGAATCTCATGGGAAATCTATCTTGAAGGTGGCTTCCCGCTTAGATGCTTTCAGCGGTTATCCATGCCGAACTTAGCTACTCGGCAATGCAGCTGGCGCCACAACCGATACACCAGAGGTTCGTTCACACCGGTCCTCTCGTACTAAATGCAAATCTTCTCAAATTTCCTACGCCCACGAAGGATAGGGACCGAACTGTCTCACGACGTTCTGAACCCAGCTCGCGTAACTCTTTAATCGGCGAACAGCCGAACCCTTGGGACCTTCTTCAGCCCCAGGATGAG
>Ga0307991_1000348_pt1 | contig 33962 bp, 30 predicted proteins | sample EllFjometagen131_FD_203146 | JGI IMG/M metagenome (GOLD analysis project Ga0307991, IMG submission 203146) | Marine microbial communities from Ellis Fjord, Antarctic Ocean - #131 | ecosystem: Environmental > Aquatic > Marine > Unclassified | place: Southern Ocean | collected 2014-10-08 | reverse complement strand
GACAAAGAAGCGATGGAACTGGCGGCTTTGGAAAATGCGACCTCGACTAAAAATATCGGCCAATTACAGTCGATTCTCAACGACCTCATGCAGAACTCCAAAATCAAGGAGTCGAGTCGTCTGGCTTGTTGCGTGCAGGAAGCATTGGTGAAAAGCTTAAGAAAGTCATATAGTGATGTTAAAAATTTAGGTGTCAAACAGGCGCCATTTTATGTCTTGATTGGGGCCCAGATGCCCAGTATCTTGGTTGAGGTCTCTTTTATTTCAAATAAAATGGAAGCCCAGCGTTTGGTTACGAAGGCCTATCGACAGAAAATCGCCGAAGGTCTGGCCGATGGTGTACAGAAATATATTAGCGAGATCAAACTCGCCCGCAATTTTAGGGCCCCGCTTTACTAAAGAAAGTAATTAACCGAGCCTTGCCGTAAATAAAATAGAGGTAAAAATGATCGAACAAAAATTTGTTTTACGGGACGATGAAATTCCTCGGCAGCGTTCTTAACCATGTTCTTTTGCACCAGACTATCATCGGTCTTGAGGCTAAAAAACAACTGGCTCTGGCCGGATTAGGTTTCCCAATGATATTGCCCAAAAATAATTGGTTGAGACGTTGGTCTCAGAAAAAACAGAGGCGCTTGAGGTTTCTGTTGATTTTTTGCATGATGGCTGGTGCCAGTTTACTTTTTGGTCACTATTTTCCTGTAGATCAGCCTTCCGCATCAATACCCGATGCGGCAACTTCCTTTTCACAAACGTCCCTTGGGGGCCTAGAGAAGAGCTTGGCAGTTGAAGATGAGCCGGTCAGCAAAGAAGAGCTTCCCGGTACCGTAAAGAGGGGCGATACCTTAACTTCTTTACTTGGTAATTATTTCAGTGACCGGGATATCTACCGTTTGGCAAAAGAGTGTGAAAAAACCTTTCCGGTTCGAGATTTCTGTGCCGGCCGGCATTACTGCCTATTCCTGGAAGATGGTAGTTTTAAATGTTTTACGTATGAAATTGACGGTGATGATCAACTGCTCATCAGTTATGAAGATGATGAGTTTGCGATCAGCAAAGAGGCGATTGCCTACCAGGTAGAGCGAAGTGCGATCAGCGGGACGATTGAGAGCTCGCTTTTCTTAACCGTTTCCCGGTTGAGAGAGGGGCCGGAGCTGGCTTTTCGCCTGGCCGATATCTTTGTCTGGGATATCGATTTTATGCGCGATCTGCGGCCGGGAGATGCATTTCGGGTGCTTATTGAAAAACGTTATCGAGACGGGGTTGCCGCCGGTTACGGCCGTTTGCTGGCGGCTGAATTTTTTAATCAGGGGGAGAGTTATCGGGCGGTCTACTTTGCCGATAAAGAGCTTGAAGCCTATTATGATACCGAGGGGCGAAGTTTAAAAAAAGCTTTTCTTAAAGCCCCTCTTTCCTACAGCCGTATCTCTTCGGGGTACAGCAATCGCCGCCTGCATCCAGTTTTGAACGTCTGGCGACCGCACCGGGCAATCGACTATGCTGCACCCGTCGGGACGCCGATAAAGGCGGTGGCCAATGGGGTTGTAACCCAGCGCAGTTACGACAAAAATAATGGCAACAAAGTGCGTCTCCGCCATGCCAATCAGTATGAGACGACCTATATCCATCTCAGTCGTTTTGGTCGCGGCATTAAGGTCGGTAAAAAAGTTATTCAAGGTCAGGTTATCGGCTATGTCGGAGCGACCGGACTGGCGACGGGGCCGCATCTTGATTATCGGGTCTTCAAAAACGGACAACCCATCAACCCTTTAAAGATTGAACGTATCCCGTCAGCTCCTTTGGCCGAGCCGGTGCTTCCCGAATTCAAACTCCGGGTTCAGGAGTATTTCGAATTTCTCGACCGTGAAACCTTTGGTTCAGCCTGTAATACCTCCAAGTAGCTGGTGCAGCCTTTTTTACTTCGTTCTTTAATTTGGGGTTGAGGTTGAGGTTTAAAGTTTTATAAACTACCGGGAACTTGTGGTGCATGTGGCACTGAAATTCCTGGGCTAACTTAAAAAACCCTGTAGCGAACTTCGCCACAGGGTTTTTTGTTGTGAAATGATAGTTCTGATGGTTTATCTGAGGAAACCCCAGATGATCAAAAACAGACAAAGGATGCCGACGGAGACGCCGGTAATACCGATTATCTGACCGATGGCTCCAGAAAGAACGCCATGGTGTCGGGCTTTATAGTTGTCGAGCAGGCCTTTCTCCTTGAGGCGTTTAAACTGGGCCGGGCGCTCTTTTTCCATCTCGTAACCGCTGGTAACTCCGGTGAAGATGACTTGATCCATGGGGAATTTTTCCGGTCGGATGTGGGCGTTGAAGAAGTGGAGCGTAAAGATGAAGGCCGCGGCCAGCAGGGCGACATCAGAGTGGACGATGATGGCCACGTTAAAGGTCCAGCCCGGCATGAATTGAGCGAAAAATTCAGGTATCCAGAGCATCAGTCCGGAAAAACCGATGGCTAACATACTCCATAAGAGGGCGAGAAAGTCAAATTTTTCCCAATATGTCCAACGGTCGAATTGTGGTCCTTTTCCAGTCCCGAAAAACCATTTACACATATCTACAAAATCTTGCCCGTCCTTGATGCGGGGAAAGAGCGAATCGGGTCCGAAAAGATTACCGAAGAAATTTTTACCGGTCTGTTTAAAGAACAGAAAATAGATGTTCCAAGTAATTGTGATGGTTAAATAGACGAAGGTTAGAATCGCACACCAGCGATGTATCGGACTGGCCATCTGGGGACCGCCCAGGATTTGCGAGAGGCCAATCGCGCCAAGGGGGGCATCGATAAACTTTAAGGGTAGGCCGGAGAAAGTCAGTCCCAGGAAGCTGATCATCATGATAAAGTGAAGCGCCTTTTCCAGCAATGTGAAACGCCGATAGAAGACCCTGGGGTTGTGGAATTCACGGAAGATACCCTGACGGATAAGCTTGTTTTTTTCAATGTAGCTGCGCATTAACCACAACAGGGTGTGGATCAAAAAAATGGCAAAAATGAAGCCTAATGGAGCAGTCATTGCGATAAAGGTCCAGTAAAGAATCGGATAGTTTTTGCGATCGTGATGGGTGGCATGAGGGGCGTATTTGACGAAATTTGCGCTTACCTGATCATGACATTGGCCACAAGTTTTAATCAGGCCTTCAGTTGAGATGGATGATTCAGGATTATCGATAGGCAGCTGTTTGTGGGCGGTATGACAGTCGGCACAACCGGCAACCGCATTTGTGCGACCTAAGTGTTCAACTTTGCCGTGGAACTCTTGGATGTATGATTGAAAGGCCTGGCTACTTAAGTTGTTACGTTCCATCATCTCTTTATTGTCATGGCACTGTTTACAGCTGTAGGTGCTGAATTTATGGGCCCTTAAGGCACTTGCCGAATTTTTATCTTTGACTTTAAGTTCGATAATATTGTGTAACCCATGACAGTCGGCGCAGGAGGGGGCATCGGGATTGCCGGCTATCAGGCTCTGGCCGTGAATGCTCAGCATGTAGTCGGCGTTATCGTGACAACCGCTGCACATCTGGACTGATTTGCCTTTGTCATTCATGAAGGAGGCCAAGTCATGGATGTTGGCGTGACAATCTGTACAGCAAACATCGTTATCAACATGAACCGATTGAGCATGCTGTTTAGCGGCATTCCGATGGCAGAAGCCGCAGTTGACCGGCTGCATGGGGACTTCGCATTCGGCATGTTTCTCCAGATCCCAGATATCACGGTGGCAACTGGTGCAGGCGTTGGCTCCATGGACGGATGCAGCAAAGGTTCCGGAATCTATTTCATCATGACATTCAAGACATTGGTCGACCGAAATACATTCCAGGCAGATATTTTCAGGATCGACCTGTTTGGCCAACGACTTTTTACTGATTCCAGTTCCGAGAATGAATGTGACAATCAGCAGTAACAAAAGGGGTAAGCGGAAGGATTTTTTAGGCGCTTTCATAAATTTTAGCGATCCTTAATCTACAGCTGATAGTTGGGTATTTGTTCTTGAGGGATTTTTTAATCGGTTTTAGATCTGGTGTAGTGGATCTCTTTGAAAAAGGAAGATGTGAGTTGTGTCTATAAGAAACACGAATCGTCGGCTAGCCGACCGTGTATTTTACAATACGTAACTAATCGCTGAGTTCAGAGTTGGAATTCAACGGCAGTGTATCTGGATATGTAATTTTCTGTACGGTATTTAGAGCACCGTATGCATTGATATGTCAAATTAAGGCAGGCACCGTCCGGTGCCTGCCTACTTTACTTAACTAAACTTTTAGGGTCTGTTGAAGAAACAGACAAAGAGATCCAAACTAAATTTTGAGAACCAACATCAGGGCGATAACCAGGGCGTAGATGACCAGAGATTCGATCATGGCCAGACCAATAATCATCGGAGTGGTAATTTTGCTGGCGGCACTGGGATTACGACCAATGCTGTCAAGGGCAGATTTAAGTCCCAAGGCCTGACTGATAGCTCCACCGAAAGCGGCTACGCCGATGGCGAAACCGGCACCATAAGCCAGGTTGGTTACATCATAACTGCCGGCGGCTGCTGCAGCTACTGTTTCGGCTGCTTCACTCGCCAGTGCGGCGCTGGCTACACACAAGGTTGCGATCGCGGTAACGATCTGGACTACTCTTTTCATGTTGTCACCTCCTTCTTGTTTTTCAGGTTATTTATTAAAACCTGGTATCTCTATTTGTTGTGATACCAAGGTTTGACGGTGAATGGGGTTTCTTCGGGGCTTAGTGGTCGTGGGAGATCGCCCCCTGGAAATAGGCCAGCGAGAGTAGAGTGAAAACAAAGGTTTGAACGATTGCCACGAACAAGCCCAGGAAAGCGATCGGTACCGGGACCAGAATGGGGGCCAACATGACGAAGATGGCAAACACCAGATGGTCTCCCATGATATTGCCGAAAAGCCGCAGGGAGAGTGACATGGGCCGCGCCAGATGGCCGATAATCTCAATCGGAAGCATCAAAGGTGCGAGCCAGGGAAAAGGGCCGACAAACTGTTTCAGGTATTTGACGCCATGCTCTTTCCAGCCGAAATAGTGGGTCATGCAGAAGACTGTCAGGGCGCAGGCAACTGTGGTATTGAGGTTGCCGGTGGGCGGATTGAACCCGGGAACCAGGCCGGCAAGGTTGGAAAACAGGATAAAAAATACACCACCTCCGATAACCATGAGAAAATTTCTTGCGACATGGCTGCCAAGGCTGTCGGTAATCAGTTTAAGGATTGCTTCGACTAGCGTTTCTAAAAAATTCTGGAGAGTGAATCCGGCTTTCGGGATGATCAGATCTTCCAGATTGCCGTTGCGGATCTTTCGGGTTCCAACCAGAACCATGATGACGATGATCAGTGCGACAAGAATGGCATTGGCAACATGTTCGGGCAGGGTGTTGAGGCCGGGGATTAAACCTACCCAGGTGATCGTTGGATCGTGATGCATGATCTTTCCTCTACTATTAAATGATGGTGGTTAATATTTTTTATTCATGGTGTTTTTCAGACACTGGAGAAATCTGAAAAAAACTTAGTTTTCGGACTTGATTTCGTTTCTGGGCTTACTGAAGACCAAACCCGCCATGGTTTCAAAGGCAATGCCGCCGAAGAGGGCGGAAAAGCCGATCAGAAAACCAATGGGCTGACAGAGCTTGGTCAGGATTACGGCGATTGTTAAAATTGCCGGCCCTAAGGTGATGAGTAACAGCTTAAGGCCCAGTTTTCCGGCCGCCTTGAGATCAATTGCCTGATTAGTGATTCCCGAGAAAGCCTTGCCGAGAAAAATAGTGAGCAGCAGGAAATAGACAAAGGCCAGGAGCCCGCCGATGGCTACTCCCACAAAGTCAATCTGCTTGATATCAAGCAATAGGGCGATTAGGGTGAGGGCTACGGTTATGACGAGGATGAAAATATTGATACGCAACAGTTTTCGGTCTTTCATCTTGTCAGTTGCCTATTGTCCTTCGGCATCCTCTTTTTCCTGCTCCCGTTCAAGACTTTTCAAGGCCAGATAGAGGCGTTTGAAGCCGGCTGCAACCCCGCATAACAGAAGAAAGATTGTCAACCATGGTGAGGTTTCCAACCAGCGATCCAAGTAGTATCCGGCAACCACTCCGATGGCTACCGAAAACCCCAATTCAAGACCTACCGTGCTATAGCGGCTGACTTGGTTAAAGACCTCTTTGAATTTGGGTTCAGGTTTCACTGGCACCCGTCTTCCTCACTCTTTTTTGCGATTATCGGCCACTTTAGAGGGGGCGGCGCCGCATCTTCATTGTTAAAGAGCACTCATAACTAAATTGTGCGCTCCATTAACATGGCCTTTAAAGTGAAGTCAAGTTCAAATCTCAGCAAGGCTCATCTTGACCGCTTCAAGGGTCAGATCGAGGTCGTCCTGGCTATGTGCGGCCGATACGAATCCAGCCTCAAATTGTGACGGCGCCAGATAGATATGGCGTTTTAACATGCTGGCAAAAAATCTTGCGAAACGTTTACAGTCCGAGGTCTGGGCCGCCTCATAATTATAGACCGAAGCGGCGGTAAAATAGGTGCAGAGCATCGAGCCGACACGGGTGCAGTAGTGGGGGATGCCATGTTCAGTCAGGAGGGTGTTAATGCCATCGCCAAGATAGGCTGAACTCTTCTCAAGTTCGGGATAGGGATTCTCTTTTTTCAAGATTCGCAGAGTTTCGAGCCCGGCCGCCATGGCCAGCGGGTTGCCCGAGAGGGTGCCGGCTTGATAGACTTTCCCTAAGGGGGCTAAATGCTCCATAATCTCACGGCGACCGCCAAAGGCTCCAACCGGCAGGCCGCCGCCGATAATCTTTCCGAGACAGGTGAGGTCAGGCTTTATGTTGTAGAGGGTCTGGGCGCCGCCGTAAGCGACCCGAAAACCGGTCATGACCTCATCAAAAATGAGAACAATGCCGGTTTTTGTGCAGCGTTCCCGCAAACCTTCCAGAAAACCGGGTTGCGGGGGAATGGTTCCCATGTTACCGGCAACCGGTTCGACTATGATTGCGGCAATTTCATTGCCGCAGGTCATCAGTAATTCGTCGATTGAGTCCAGATCGTTGTAAACCGCTGAAAGGGTATTGCTGGTAAATTCGGCCGGGATTCCGGCACTATCGGGAACGCCAAGGGTTAAGGCCCCGGATCCGGCCTCAATGAGAAGGGCATCGACATGACCGTGGTAACCGCCAGCGAATTTTATTATTTTCTTCCGGCCGGTAAAGCCCCGGGCCAGGCGGATAGCGCTCATGGTGGCTTCGGTGCCTGAATTGACCATTCGTACCATCTCCAGACTTGGCAACGCTTCGCAGAGCTCTTCAGCCATCTCGATTTCAAGGATGGTCGGGGCCCCGAAACTAGACCCTCGGGCAACTCTTTCGCGGACTGCGTAGACGATTGCCGGATGAGCGTGACCCAGAATCATCGGGCCCCAGGAACCAACGTAATCGATGTATTCGTTGCCGTCGACGTCATAAATCTTGCTTCCTCGCCCCCGAATAATGAAGGGTGGGTCAAGATTAACTGAGCCATAGGCGCGAACCGGACTGTTGACCCCACCGGGAATTACTTTACGGGCGCGAGCAAAAAGTTTTTGGGAAATTATCTGGGTCATATTCTGTTCCTTAAATACATATAGTTTGTTGTTTATGGGGGTAATCAAAGATTGTAACCGTAGCTTACTTTTAATCAACAATTGAAGTTTTGTCAAATATGAGAATAGAGGGCTGGAATCCCGGTATCTCGTCACTGTATTTAGGCCGCTGGCCAAGTTGTATTTTACAAGGGCATCATCCCGGCGAAAGCCGAAAATCTAATGATTTCAACATGCTTCGGAGGTTGGGCCAAGTTCGGGATGCCATTTTTGGACTTTTTGAGGTAGTATTACATATACAAAATAAAACTGTTGCATTACGAGGAAAGAAAGTGTAATTGGGCACAAGATAATGATTACTCTGTTGCACGCCCTTGCCGGAGAAAATTTTCGATCACTTTCTCAGTCTGCTTGACGTGGAAGATCGCGACGAGATTTGTACGACGGTCGAGGGTGCGTAACAGTTGTTTATATTCTACGATGCCGAGCCCCTTCGGCTAATCAAGTAAAGGAGTATTTTTTGTGTGGAAAATTGATGTTGTAAGGCAGTGAAACTCTAAAATATTTTGAGGAGCAAAGCATGAAAATAAAAACTTTTATTAGCGTATTGACCATAACTTTTTTAAGTACAGCTACTTCTGTTATGGCGGAAACCGCTGTCCGGGAAGATCACAGCCTTTTTTTAACCTGGGTATTTTTGGGAATCTGTGGCCTGATCATCGTACTTCAGATCCTCAAGGGGATGCAAAATTAAAGTAAGTCGAGCAGATTATTTATAACGACATGTTTAGGAGGTTGCGTAGTTTTCATTATTCCCTGGTTAGATGGAGCATCTATTTATAGGGGCTTTGCTCGGGGTGGTTGCGTTGACTGGTTTTCGCAGACTATGATCGTTGGACAAGAGAATAAGAATATAAGTCTCTAGTTAAAGGAGAAAAATATGCCAAGCACTAAAAAATCACGTTTTCTGCAGCTATGTATCATCGTTATGCTCTTTGCGGTGCCGGTTTCCGGGTATAGTATGGACGATGATGATTGTCTAGGTTGTCACGGCGATGAAGATTCTGTCGCGGCTAATTTATTTATAGATCAGGTTTCGTACGGTGTAACGGACCATGCTGAGTTAGGTTGTACAGGTTGTCATGAAGGAATTTCCGATGAGCACCCGGATGACGGATTGATTCCCGCGCTAGTGGTCTGCGCGGATTGCCACGAAGATATCATGGAAGAGTATCAGGCAGGAACTCATTCTGATCATGCAAAGTGTGGAGATTGTCACAACCCTCACCGGGCATTTGGCTTTGCTGATGTCTGTTGTGCTGACATGAATGATCAATGTGCAGGCTGCCATGATGCCGAAGATATTTACAAGGCTCATAATGAGTGGTTGCCGCAAACTAAGCTGCACCTTGCAATGCTCCCCTGTATTTCATGTCATACTGACTCCGAGTGTCAGATGGTTGTCTGGTATATAGTAAAAGATACTAATGTGGCAAAAATTGCCGACTTTGAATTTGTTGAATATGGTGAACTTGAAAAGTTGGCCATGGGTAAAACTGTTCAGTCTCTGATCGATCTGGATGACGATGATTTTATCTCTAAGGCTGAAATGAAGGTCTTTAATCAGAATCCAAAATATAAGTCTTTTCGTTTACAGGGGAGGCTCTCTTCTGAGTGTGCTTCGCACACCTTGACAACCCTTGATAATCGTTGGGATTGTTGTTTTTGTCACTGTTCAGGTCCGGAATCGATGCAGAAAAGTGTGGTTGCTCTGCCAACCGAGATTGACACTTTTGAAAGAATTGAAGTGGAAGATGGGGCTGTCCTGTCGATATTGAATAACTCACCCGATTTTTATATCATTGGTTCAACCAGGAGTTTTTTACTGAATATAATCGGCCTGTTGATTATATGTGGAGGATTGGCTCTGCCGGTTGGCCATGGTTTCTTGAGATTTTTGACCCGCAAAAATAGACTCGGAAAAGAGGAATAGTTATGGAAAAGAAAAATATGGTCTATCTGAACACAACCACCATTCGCATCTGGCATTGGCTAAATGCTTTAGGTATCATAACTCTATGTCTTTCAGGAGCTCAGATCCGTTTTCCTGAATATATTACCCTGCTGGGAAGCTATAAGTCGGTGATCCTTCTGCACAATACAGCCGGTTATGTTGTTACGGTTTCACTTTTTATCTGGTTTATCTATTACACCTTTGTGACCCGGACTCTGGCCAAACTTTATGTCCCGACTATGGATGACCTTAAAAAGGGAGTAATTAAACAGGTTATATATTACTTCTTTAATTTCTTTTTAGGTAGGGGAGAAAATCCGCATCATCCAACCCCGGATAGTAAATTTAATGCGATGCAAAAGTCAGCTTATCTGGCAGTCATGGTTGGCTTGATGCCACTGGTCTGTGTTACCGGGATATTGTTAACCAACGTCGAACCCGTGCGGCAATACATTGTCGAGATGGGCGGACTGAAGATTTTGGTTAGTTTGCACTTTCTGGTGGGGAGCTCACTGTGTGCATTTCTCTTTACCCATATGTATCTGTCAACCTTGGGACATTCGCCGATGGCCCATATAGTGACAATGTGGACAGGTTGGGAAGAGGAAGTCGAAGGGCACGGGAGTTCAACCGATAGCCACTGATCTGGTATCTATGAGAGGTAAGGCAAGCATTACCTCTCATAAATGAAATAAATTCAGATAAAAATATTCCACCCCAAACCGCTGCTGGCCAGTAGTGGTTTGGGGTGGAATATTTTTATAGGCCTATAATTTTTTTGGAACATTCTCCATAACTAGGCACCCTATTAGTAGGGGACTGGAGCGTAGATTTTGTTTCGACGTTAAGCCACTTCCTTTGTTAAGCCACTTCCCTTGATTTATACTTGAAAGGTATACCTTCCAGCGCCAAGATCGTTTTACCTCTCTTTTGTGCCCCACTACACTTTCTTCCCTCGTAATCCAACAGCTTTATTTTGTATATGTAATACTACCCCGAAAAAGGTATTGCAACTTTAAGTTTTTTGTTGTAGTTAGCACAGATTACTAGTGGGGGTTAAAGGTCATAGCCTAAGTAAGAATCTGGCTGGATTTGGCTCTGCTCTTTACGAAAAGCTTGCCCCGTTTGACCGCAATTTGATTTGTGGAATTGTTGTGGTATACTTCTCATAAAGAAGTATTGGTGTTTTAAACTGAATTTTATTTGTTAAACGGAGAAGATAAATGCAACTCGATTTCCAGGTTCTGCCCCTGATTTCCCGGAAAAATGTTTTCTGGTCAGCATGTTTGTTTAGCTTGTTTTCAGCACTGGTTTTCGGGCCGGCAACGGTATTTTCAAAAACCGTAACCATTAATGTGAAACATGATAAAATTTACGATGAAAACCAGTGTCTGGAGTGTCACGATTCTTTTTCTGCGGAGCAATTTGCTGATTCCAGTCATGGCTCAAACTCCTGTACTTCCTGCCATGTGGATATAATCGATATCGAAAAACATTCCGAAGGTATTCACAGGCCTATGCCGGTTGACTGCGGTATCTGTCATGAAAGAATCGCGGCAGAGTACGAAACCAGCTACCATAAACTCCACCAGGATATGGATTGTAGTGCCTGTCACTCAGACATTCATACTGCCGGGATCTGGAATCAGGACAAAACCAAGATCATTGAGAAGTGTACGGTATGTCACGAGAATGATGACTATGTTGCGAGCGGACACGATGCTGCGGTGCTCAGGGGAAACCGTGATTCCGCAGTTTGCTCTGACTGTCACGGGTTGCATAATACGCGTCGTTTGCATACCGATCTTGGTCGCTACCCCGAAGAAGCCAGGGTTTTTTATAATGTGACTTGTATCCGTTGCCACGCTGACAAGGAGATGATGAAACGCAACAATCTTTCAACGACAGTGGTTAACACCTATGAGCATACCTATCATGGTAAAATCCAGAAACTTGGTTATGCAACTCATGTTGCTGGTTGCTCAGACTGTCATACTTATCATAACATTCTTCCTCAATCAGATCCGAAATCTTCTATTCATCCCGATAACTTGGTGAAAAACTGTGGCAAGTGCCATCCGAAAGCCAATGCTAACTTTGTCTCCTATAAAGCCCACGCTGATTTTCATGATAGAACAGAAAATCCCGTTCTTTTCTGGACAGTTGTGGCGATGACCACACTTCTTGTGGTGGTCTTTGTTTTTTTCTGGGTACACACTCTACTCTGGTGGCGCAAAACCTACTGGAGGAACCAGCGTTTGCGGGTTCAGGGGCACATTATTGATCCCCATGTTGCAAAAATTGATAAGCCCGGTGAGTACTATACCAGGTTTCCGGTGTCCCACAGGTTCATGCATTTTATTTTGATCGTGTCATTTTTCGGCCTCGTTTTGAGTGGCCTTCCGCTGAAATTCTCGAGTGCCCCATGGGCTCAGGCCGTAGTTGGATTTCTTGGCGGGGCCAGCACCGCTGGATTCATCCACCGCTTTATGGCCGGTATATTGATTATACTGTTTTTGATCGCTTTCGCCCTTTGTATCCGTTTCCTCTTCGATAAGAAAAATGGAGAGACCTTTTGGAAAAGGCTTTTCGGACCGGATTCGTTGTGTCCCCGCTTAAAGGATTGGGAAGATTTTATGGGGATGGGGAGATGGTTTGTCGGCATGGGACCAATGCCTAAGTTCGACAGGTGGACATACTGGGAGAAATTCGACTTTATTGCGGTCTTCTGGGGGATGTTTGCAATTGGATTATCGGGCTTAATCCTCTGGGAGCCGGATGTAACGGCCCGCTTTCTGCCGGGATGGATTTTCAATATAGCGATTATTATTCACTCCGACGAAGCCATGCTGGCCGCCGGATTCATTTTCACCGTCCACTTTTTCAACACGCATTTTATACCGTATAAATTTCCTCTGGATACGGTCATCTTCTCCGGCAAGTTTCAGAAATACAAGTTTATTGAAGAGAAGCCTTTGCATTATGAAAGACTTGAAAAATCAGGCGAGCTTGAGAAGTACAAAACTGAAGCCCCCGATATCATAACGATGCTCTTTTCGAGTGGCATCGGTCTCTTGTTTATTGCCATTGGATTGACTATGCTGATCTTTATTTTTGTCGGACTGTTCTTTTCAGCATAGTCGGGTATTGTCGATAAAATAACTGGTTTTGGGTGTCGAGTGAAACCTGAAATAGTGAGAGTGCTTGATGAAAAAAATAATCATTGGTTTAATTGTTTTTGGGTTTGTTTTCTGGGGCAGGTGGGGGGTCTCCACGGCTTTTTCCGAGGTCTCCGGAAAAGGTTTTTCGATTGTCTACTCGTCGGATGAAAGGGGTGCTATAATCCCTTGTGGTTGACATAAAAAACCGCGTGGCGGTCTGGCCAAGCGTGCAACTTTTCTCGAAGAGTTACGTAAGGAAGGCACTCCTTACCTGGTTCTTAATGGTGGCAACCTTTTGTTTCGGCGGCAAGCCTTGAGACCTAAAAAGGTTGTTGCCGGTAAATTACGGGCTGACCTGATTATTTCATCCTACAATAAGATGGGTTGTGATGCGATAAATGTCGGGGCTTATGATCTTTCCCTTGGGGTAGATTACCTGCTCAAAAAAGAGAAATCAGCCAACTTTCCTTTTCTTTCCGGAAATATTCTCGATAAACATGATAAATATATCTTTACACCATCGATAATCAAGTCAGTTAATGGGGTTAAGGTTGGTATCCTGGGACTTTGTGATGAGAAACTTAAACTTAAAAAAATTCCCGGTTATGACAAATTCAAGATCGTAAATTCCATGGATAAAGCTGAAGAGATCACGGCTCGTCTCAAAAAAGAGGGGGCCGATTATGTGGTTCTGCTGACTAATCTGAAAATTAGTTCTTGCCGGCGTATAGCCCAGCGCGGTATGCCGATCGATCTGATTGTCGGTATCAGTAAGAAGAGTCGGATATCCCTGCCGCTTCTGGTTAAGGAGACTTATATCGCTCATGTCGAACGAGGTGGGAAAAGAATTGGGCAACTCGATGTCAGCTTTCTCGATTCGGCCGGGGTTGAAGCGTTGCCGTTAGCGACCCGCATGAAGGGCAAAACGGTTGGTGAAAAGCTCTTTCTTTTAAATCACTTTTTTCCGCTCAAAAAATCCATTCCCGATCATCCCGAGATAGGTCCTCTGGTGAAGGAAGTAGAAAATGAATTGAGTCGCTTGCAAAAGGCCAATGTCGAGGCTGAATTGAGTCGCTTACAACAGGTTAGCGCGACTCCATTGATGGCCCTGGGTGGCAATGGTAAACCGGCAAGTAAGCAGGAGAATAGTTATGTTTTTGCCAAAGCCTGTGCTCAATGTCATCCTGACCACTATCAGCGTTGGTTAAAGACTGCCCATGCTCGGGCTTATCATTCACTGGTCGAGCAGGATAAGCATTTTGACGAAGATTGTATAAGATGTCATACTGTAGGTTTTAGAGATCCAGGGGGTTTTTCTGATATTAGTCTGGCTGGTCATTATGCCAATGTTCAGTGTGAATCATGTCATGGTCCCGGCCGTCTGCATGGCGCGGCAAAAGGTCAGGTGAAGACGGTCAAAGAGCCGTCTGGAGTTAAGATATGTCTGGATTGTCATATCGAGGAGAGAAGCCCGGAATTCAATCGAAAGACTTATTTTCACAATGTTTGTGGGTGTGTGGATTGTAAATAAGCAGTCGATTAGCTCAGAGGGGGGCTACTTTGAGATGTTAAAAACGCCTCTTTGAGTTGCTGGAACTCAGCTTTGCTGATCAGGTCGCGGTCGTAGAGATCGGCCAGTCGTAAAAGTTCATTTTGGGGCGCGGGTGAATGGGGAATGGGCAGAGCCTGGATGGTGGGGGACTGATTATCAAGTATCAGCTGATGACCCTTTTCCGGACTGTTAATTGAGACTGAGGCGAGTCCGCCGAGTAGGCTGATTTCAATGTTTTGACCCTGAAAGGCCGGATTTTTCAGGGTGTTGATAAGCTCTTTGCCGTTTCGTTTTAATATTCGGTAGAAAAAAACCGCCGACCCGATAATCAGTAGCAGTCCTCCAGCCAGAACATACTCTATATACTCCGCCAGGGCCTGGATGAAAACCACCGCTGTCGCTAGAATGATGATGAGCAGCAAGTGGGCCAGGAGGATCAGGTAGCCAGCCATAATTCCGCTTAATAGTGGATTTTTTTTGTCTTTCGCCATCACCTTTCCTTGATCTTTTTCAGTCCATCAAAACCTGTATGCCTTGTCGCTCAGGGTTTTGATGGTGCTGTGCTGTTGTAACTGTTTACGGGCTTTCTCGGTTAAATTCTTGACTTTAGCCGCCAGATCTCTGGAGAACTCAAGGTTGTGGATCGGGTTGCCGTTGAGAAGCAGCTTAAGGTTTTTATCGGCATTGTTAATCAAATCCTGGGTATCGTAGGTGTAAGCGCCATTCCGAATCGCCAAGAGGACTGATTTCTGAACCTGGGCAAGCTCGGTTTGGAGGTTTTTGATACCCAATGCTTCAACCTCCTGACGCCACTCATCGACCATTTTACCATAAGCCGGATCGTCATCGTGGCATTCGATACAGGCTTGTTTGAGAGTTGTATCGGTCATTGCTTGGCCCTCTTCAACCTGGGTATGGCAATCTTTGCAAGCGACATCTGCGGTCATTGAGTTGGCTGTGCCACGCACATCGCAGCTCGTTTCATCGCAGGCGTTCTGGCCTTTGTAAAGGTTGAAGGAAGCGCTATGACAGTCCGCACACTCGACGGCACCCATGCCGGAACCATGGTGACAATCTTTACAGTTTTTAAGAATTGTTTGGCCATGTTGTTCTCTGGGGCTGTGGCATTCAAGACAGGTGAGGCCTTCATCAACGACATGGACATCATGCGGGAAGTCTACTTCACCAAAGCGTACCGGTTTGGTTTGAATGCATTCGACACATTTGTGACAGAGATTGGTACAGCCTGAAGGCGAAGTGATGCGGGCGGCTTTGTAAGCCGGGTTGACCATGGTTTTGGCTTTTTCACAGCGTTCCCGGCAGTCAGCCAAAAGGCTCAGAGCGAAATCGATGTTATGGATACCGTGACTGTTTTTGACGAAAATGAAATTGTTTTGAGCAATTTCATAGAGTCGTGTCCCCTCCGGTGATTTTTTATTGCTCAGAAGCTGGTTGGTTTTACTTAAGGTCTCGGCGGTTTTGGTTAGTTCCAGGTCAAGAACTTCCTTCCAGTGTCTGGCCATATCGTCATATTCGGGACCATGGCAGTCGGAACATGATTCGATCATTTCATCAAACCCGCGGCGTATGAGTTTGCGGGTTTTGCCGTTGACTTCATACATCTTTAGATGGCAAGCGGCGCAGTCAAGGTGGGCCTGATACATCGGGCTCGGCATCGCCTTGTGTTCAACACCACTTTCACCGGCAAACATCTGGTGGATGATGGTATGCTGGTTGAAGGTGTGGCACTTGGTACAATTGCTGTCATAATGGAGGCCGCTGTTGACCGCTTTACTTTTCAGCTGGTTCTGGAGCTTCTGGTATTTAGTTGATTTTTCACGTGGTATGTAGTGTTCAATGCCGGCGTGGCAGCGGAAACATTCAACCTTGTGGGTGGTGACGTGGCTGAAGTGCATTTTTTCGTGGCTGTAACTGCCTTCGAGCAAGTGGGGTTCAGAGTGGCATTGGACGCAGACGTTGTCCATGATGTGGCCATCGCCATAGATAATGTCGAAGTGGCACTGTTCACAATTTACTCCCCGATCGAGGTAGTCTTTATGGACGAAGGGCTGGTTTTCATTGGCATCGATAAATATTTTGGCTTTGGTCTGGGTGTGGCAGGTTTGGCAATCAGCAATCTCCGGATGGTTTTCTTTGTCATAAAAGTGGCAGTTGAAACAGGTTGTCTCGGTAACCGTGAGATGTTCTCCCTGAACAATTTGGGAGTGACAGCTAACGCATTTAAGTTTCTTGCCGCGGCGGAGCTCGCTCAAGTGGGTGTCATGGCTGAAATCAACGCCTTTGAATTTGATTGAGTTATCCTTGAGCTCCTGGGTCGAGTGGCAGCCTTCCCGCAGGCAGCTTAAATCACTGATTGCAGTATGGGGGCGGGTCGGGGCCGTGCCCGTAATCTTCATGACGACATGGGCTTGGGCTTTCCACTTGCCTTTCAGCTCACCCCAGACACCGGGTTCGAAATGGCAATCCAGGCAACTGACATCCTTATGAGAGGATTGTTTCCAAGACTCGATGTAGGTGTCCATGTTGTGGCACATACCGCAGAATCTGTAATTGGCCGTGGCTTTAAGCATTAAAACGATTAATAAGATGAAGACGCAAAAAGAAACAGCCCCGAAAATAAGTAGGCCCTTCCAGTGTTCGCGGGTTCCACGGGCCGCTTCGTGACCGAAATCTCGGATGAAGTCAATGAGTAAATTCCACATTCTGCGAATCATTAAAAAAACTCCTTAAAAAGGTGATCTATCATTGACGGGTTAAAATTATCACTGGGTTGTCAGTGGGGGTTGGGAAGAGTTCTGGGTGTGTCGCTATCATTAGGTTTGCATTTTGGGAGTTTGAGTTACAGGTTATGGGCTGGTGTTAATGATTGTAAATTATATATTATTCTGTTGTGCAAAAAGTAATTAAACGCCATTATAAACAAGGTTGTTGTTTTTGCAACTAGTGATCTCAAAGAGACCAACTCTTATCATGGACGGGGATTGAAAATCAAGGGAATATCAAATAATCGATATATTTATAATGAATATTAAATGATGAATATAGTATATTTTGCTTATCTCTGAACTAAGGAAATCGAGTCGTTGGATGTGGAATGAAATAGGGATATGGGTTGGCGTTGGACTCGGATGTGGTAGAACGAGGTTTGTTGTTTCGCGATGCGTGTTGTGTGGGCCGGTTCGGAGCGTTTCTGAAAGTCCGAAATGAGGCATGGATCTGTCGATTGTATAATATTTTAGTCCATTTTTTTTCTTGACATAGGTAAAGGGGGCCGGTATATAAGCCGCGCTTAATAAATGCTTCACATAATAATTATCTCGGACTAATCCGATTGTTCACTTAAGGTGATGATCGGTAGTAAGTCTGGCGCAATCAGGGGTGAAGAAATTATGTTGCAAGATTATGTTCCCGTACTGCTGATGATGATTATCGGTGTAGGGTTTGGGGTTGTTGCCGTTGTGCTTTCCAGTGTTCTGGGGCCGAATCGAAAATCCCGGGTAAAAAAAGAAACCTATGAGTGTGGTATGACGACGATCGGTGCAGCTTATGTGCAGACGCCAATCAAGTTTTATGTCGTCGCTCTGCTCTTTCTGGTATTTGATCTGGAATGTGTCTTTCTTTACCCCTGGGCAGTTCATTATAAAAGCTTAGGCATGTTTGGTTTTGTTGAGATGGCCATTTTTATGGTGATCCTCTTTGTGTGCTATGTTTATGTTTGGAAAAAGGGAGCCTTGGAATGGGAATAGAGAGTGCCTTAAAGGGCGACGGATTCCTGGTTACCAACCTTGAGGGTCTGGTTAACTGGGGGCGTAAGAATTCGATCTGGCCCTGTACTTTTGGTTTGGCCTGATGCGCTTTGGAGATGATGGCTACTAGTTTGAGTAGCTACGATATCGCCCGCTTCGGTTCCGAGGTTTTTCGGCCGTCGCCGCGCCAGTCCGATTTGTTGATAGTTGCCGGGACCCTGACCAAGAAGATGTCGGTCATGGTTAAGCGCATTTATGAGCAGATGGCTGAACCTCGTTGGGTAATTGCCATGGGAGCCTGTTCCTCTTGCGGCGGGATTTTTCAGAGTTATTCGGTGGTTCAGGGCGTCGATCAGATAATCCCTGTGGATGTCTATGTTCCCGGATGTCCTCCTCGGCCAGAGGCCCTGTTGGCCAGTATTATGAAGCTTCAGGACAAGATCATGCAGGACAAGTTTACTTCACGGCCCGATTATAATGAGCCTTCAAGCAGCAAGTCTGATATTGTCAGTTTGTGTTAGCAGATCAGGAAGAGTTTAAATCATGACTATGGATAACGCTAAAGTGCTGGAGCAGTTGAGGGGTGAATTTTCAGATGCAATAGTTGGCGATGTTGATTTCAGGGGTGACCTGACAATTGTTGTCAGCCTTGAAAAGTTGCATGATATCATGCTCTATCTGCATGATGATAAAACCCTTCATTATGACCTCTTGTCGGATGTGGTGGCGATAGATAAAATGCCTCGTGAGCCACGTTATGAGGTTGTCTATGTTTTGCATTCAATGGACGACTTTCGCCGTCTCCTGATTAAAGTAATGGTTTCTGAAGACACCCCGGTGCCGACTGTAACCGATATCTGGAAATCGGCAGATTGGCCGGAGCGGGAAGTTTATGACTTGATGGGGATTAGTTTCAGTGGTCATCCCGATCTGCGGCGGATTTTGATGTGGGATAATTTTGATGGACACCCCTTGCGTAAGGATTTCCCCTTGAAAGGGAAGGACTTCGATAAAAAATGGGATCCCGATACGATTCAGGTGCTCTAGGTTTACGGTTTTACGAATACTAATGTTAGAGATAACTTTTACTGAGGTTGGTAGCGATGGCTGAGGGAAAATTATTGACCATCAACATGGGTCCGCATCATCCTGCGACCCACGGGGTCTTGCGTCTGGTTCTGGAGCTTGATGGCGAAACGATCGTCAAGGTCACGCCCCATGTTGGGAACCTGCACCGGGGGATCGAAAAGATCGCGGAAAATATGAACTACCAGCAGGTCATTCCCCTGACCGACCGTTTGGACTATACTGCGGCGACACTTTGTAATTTGGGTTATTGTACGGCCGTTGAGAAACTGCTTGATATCGAAGTGCCCAAAAGAGCCCAGTATATCCGCATCATTATGAGTGAGCTAGCCCGGATCATGGGGCATCATCTCTGGATTGGCAGTCATGCTCTCGACATCGGAGCCATGACGGTGGTTTTCTACACTTTCCGTGATCGTGAAATGATTATGGGTATTACTGAAGAGGCTTCCGGCTATCGTTTGACCCCCTCTTACTTGCGTATCGGGGGCATCGCCCGCGATATTACCCCTAAATTTATAGAAGATTTACGGGCCTTTATCAAATGGTTTCCGACGGCAATAACAGGCTATAATACCTTATTGACGGATAATATAATCTGGCGCAAAAGAACCATGGGAATCGGCAAGATTTCCGCAGAGGACGCGGTTAATTATGGGCTTACCGGTCCTTCGCTCAGAGGCTCCGGGGTTCCTTATGACCTGCGTAAAGCGCTGCCTTATGGGGGTTACGATGATTTTGATTTCAAGGTTCCCGTAGGCGATAACGGTGATGTTTATGACCGCTATCTGGTGCGCATGGAAGAGTTTACTCAATCCCTTAATATCATCGAACAAGCCCTTGAAAACCTGCCTGAAGGGCCGGTTAATGTAGATAATCCTTTGATTACCAACCCCGATCTCGGTGCCGTTCAGGAAGATATTAGTGCATTGATCCGGCGTTTCAAGATTCAGTGTCAGGGGCCGGAAATTCCTGAAGGTGAGATCTATCATGCGGTAGAGGGCTCAAAAGGTGAGCTTGGTTTTTACCTGGTTGGTGATGGTACGGAGAATCCTTATCGTATGAAGGTGCGCTCACCCTGTTTCATCCTGGTCAGCGCCCTGGAAAAAATGATGAAGGGTCATATGCTTGCGGATGCTATCTCGGTTATCGGGAGTATCGATATTGTGCTGGGTGAGATTGATCGTTAGTTTTTAGTTATAAGCGAATATATTTCGAGTTACTTTGAATGGGAGTCGGTTAATGGCTGAGATTTTATTTAGTTCCTGGGGCGGTGAGGTGGTTGACAACCGCGGCAAAGAAGGCCAGGACTTTGAGCCGGTCAACAGTCTTGAACTACCGGAATATTTCAGACAGGATGAAGCGGTTAAAGCCCTGATGGGCTGGTACGGATTGGTAGTTCGTGATCATGAAACCGATATTGTCGATTTAAGTCGGGTCTACATGCAGGAGATCCAGAAAAGATCCTGTGGTAAATGTTTTCTTTGTCGGATAGGTACCCGAGTAATGGCGGAAACTCTGGAAAGAATTTGCGTTGGACAAGGAAAGCTCCAGGATCTTGAGATCCTGGCCCGCTTGGCCGAGTCGATCCGGGAATCTTCAAAGTGTAACATCGGTCAATCCGGACCTTTGCCCATACTGGATGCTTTAGAGCATTTTTCAGCCGATTTCGAAGCTGTAATTAATGAGAAAAGAACAGTTCCGGTCGGTTCCTACCACTCCAAACTGACGGCCCCATGTATAGATGCCTGTCCGATTCATCTCGATATCCCCACCTATGTAGAGTGTATAAGAGAGGGTCGATTCCAGGACTCTCTGGATGTGATCCGTGAAAAATTACCTCTGCCGGGGGTTGTTGGCCGGGTCTGCGTGCGCCCCTGTGAGGAACATTGTCGGCGCATGAATCTTGATGCTCCGATCTCAATCAAGTTTCTTAAGCGTTTTGTTGCCGACTATGAACTCAGTAAGGGAAAAGAGCCTGAGTTTCTAATCAAACCTTCGGAAAAAACCGGTAAAGTAGCAATTGTTGGTGCCGGTCCCAGTGGTGCGACCTGTGCTTATCATCTGACTCGTATGGGTCATGAAGTTACCGTTTACGAACGTTTTGACGAGCCTGGCGGGATGTCGGCTATGGGCATCCCGGACTATCGTCTGCCCCGATCCATCCTGCGTGAAGAGGTCGATCGTATCGAAAGAATGGGCGCCAAGTTCAATTACGAGACGGCCGTCGGTACGGATGTCAAACTTTCACAACTGGAAGCCGATAACGATGCTGTTTATATCGCCATCGGAGCTCAGCTTGGCACCACTATGGGAGTCGAAGGTGAAGAAGAAAATTATGACGGTTATATTTCCGGGGTGCAGTATCTGTTAGATATTAACCAGGGTCGTGATCCCTATCCGGCCGGGAAAAAAGTAGTCGTGGTTGGTGGTGGTAACGTGGCGATCGACTGTGTGCGTTGCTCTTTCAGGATTAATAAGCCTGATGTTAACCTGGTCTACCGGCGCACTAAGAACGAGATGCCGGCTGATGATGTAGAGATTCACGATGCTGAAGAAGAGAAGGTTAATTTCCATTACTTGACCCATCCTGTGAAAATCATGGCAGAAGATGGTAAAGTGGTAGGGCTTGAATGTGTTCGTATGGAGCTTGGCGAGCCCGATGAGAGTGGCCGTCGCCGTCCGGTTGCGGTGGAAGGTTCGGAGTTTGTTCTAGAGTGTGATATCGTGGTTCCGGCGATCGGTCAGACCATGGATCTCTCACTTTTGGAAGGCCGTGAGGATGTCAAGATCACGCGCTGGAAAACTTTAGTTGTCGATGAGTTGACCAAGCAGACTGATCAGCCCAAGATTTTTTCCGGTGGTGATTGCGAAACCGGTCCCGGAGCTTTGATAACTGCATGTGCGGGAGGTCGTACAGCAGCTTTTACTATCGATAAGATGATCAATGGCGAGTCTCTGGAGTATACAGAGGACGACTATTTTGACAAGTTTTTTCAAAAGGTCAAGGTTTACGATCAGGCTGAAGATCTTGGTTTTCTTGGCGGTCGGGAGCGTAAAGAACTTGAGATGCTCGACCCCGAAACCAGAAAATTCACCAATGATGAAGTTGAGCAGGGTTTTTCGATACGGGAAGCGATGGCTGAAGCCGACCGTTGTCTGCGCTGTTACCGGGTTGCGACAATCAAGGTTTAGCAGTTTTTAGAGTCGTTTTTAATATTTTCGAATCATTTGAATCATAAGATAAATTCAGTAAATTTATTAAGCAGGGAAAAATAGTATGGTCACGTTGACGATTGACGGTAAGGAAGTCACCGTCCCCCAGGGAACGACCATCCTTGAGGCGGCCAAGGGTGTCGATATCAGAATCCCGACTCTCTGTTATCACGAACGCATGAATCCGATTGGTTCATGTCGGATGTGTGTGGTCGAGATCGAAGGGTTTACACACCCCATGGCGGCGTGTACAACCCCGGCTGAAGATGGCATTGAGGTTGTAACAAATTCAGAGAGGCTGACCCGGATACGTCAGGATTCCCTGAAGTTGATTCTCGTAAATCATCCTTTAGATTGTCCGGTTTGTGACAAGGCTGGCGAATGTCTTTTGCAGGATCTGGTCTATGAGTATGGTATTGACCAGGTTGAATATTCGGCCGCTAAAGTGGAGCGTGATTCTCTTTATGCGAGCCCGTTGATTCGTTATTGGCCGGATCGCTGTATTATGTGTTTACGCTGTGTGACCGCCTGTCAGGAGATCAAAGGGATCGGCGCCATCAGTATCGAAGGTGATGGTTACGGAGCCCAGGTGGTTGCTATAGACCCGGAGAAATGTCAGTCCTGTGGTGAATGTCTCCAGGTCTGTCCGACCGGAGCTCTGACTGAGGATTTGGGTCGTTATAAAGGGCGTCCCTGGCTTATCGAGAAGGTGCCGACGACCTGTACCTATTGTGGTTGTGGTTGCCAGCTCGAGCTCAATGTTCAAAACAACCGGGTTATCGCCGTGACTGCTCAAGATGGTGTTGGGGTTAATCAAGGCAGTCTTTGTGTGAAAGGGCGTTTTGGTTACGAGTTCATCAATAGCGAGGAACGCTTAACGACGCCGCTGATTAAAAAGAATGGCGAGTTTCAGGAAGCGAGTTGGGATGAAGCTTTAGGTCTGGTAGCCGATAAGTTTTCAGCTATTAAGGCTGAACATGGTAGCGATGCCATAGGCGGTCTGACCTCGGCCCGCTGCAGTAACGAAGAAAATTATCTTTTTCAAAAATTTATGCGCGCTGCGATCGGAACCAATAATGTCGATCACTGCGCCAGGCTCTGACACTCCTCTACGGTGGCCGGACTGGCCGCCACATTCGGAAGTGGAGCGATGACCAACCCGATCGCAGACGTCTTGAAATCAGAGACGGTCTTGGTGACCGGAACCAATACAACTGAAAATCATCCTATCTTTGCCAATTATCTCAAAGAAGCGGTTTTAAAACACGACACTAAAATTCTTGTTATTGACCCGCGGCGTATCGATCTCGTTGACTACGCCACGCTTTATCTGCAGCCCAAACCGGGAACTGATATCGCTTGGATCAACGGTTTGATGCACATTATCGTCAAAGAGGGTTGGGCTGCTCAAGACTATATCGATGAGCGTTGTGAAGGTTATGAAGACTTTGCCCAAAATCTGGAAAAATTCACACCAGAATATGTTTCTGGAATAACCGGATTGTCCGTAAAAGATCTCTATGCGGCGGCCAAACTTTATGGTCAGGCGCAGCCCGCATCAATTCTCTACGCCATGGGCATCACTCAGCATAGTTGCGGTACCGATAATGTCAAATCCCTTGGTAATCTGGCCATGCTTTGCGGTAATATGGGGGTTGAGGGTGGTGGAGTTAATCCTCTACGCGGTCAGAACAATGTCCAGGGAGCTTGCGACATGGGCGGTTTGCCTAATGTCTATACCGGCTACCAGAAAGTTGAGATCCCTGAAATACGGGAAAAATTCGCCAAAGCATGGGGTCTCGAGGCAGATGTCCTTAATGCCAAACCCGGCTTAGTGTTGACCGAGATGTTTCCGGCAGCCGCTGAAGGTACACTCAAGGCCATGTACATCATGGGCGAGAACCCGTTGGTCAGTGATCCTGACCTTACCCATATAGAGCACGGTGTTAAAGCTCTCGATTTCTTCGTGGTTCAGGATCTTTTTTTGACCGAGACAGCAATGCTGGCTGACGTGGTGCTGCCCAGCGTCTCTTTCGCTGAAAAAGACGGTACTTTTGTCAACTCTGAACGGGTTGTACAGCGTATTCGTAAAGCCTTGACAATCCCTGGCGAGGCCCGCGAGGATCGTGAAATTATTGCTGATCTCTCGACCCGCATGGGCTATGAGATGAACTATGAAAGTGCTGAAGCGATCATGCAGGAGATTAATCAGGTGACCCCCAGTTATGGTGGAATAACCTATGAGCGGATTGCTGAACAAGGCTTGGCCTGGCCGTGTCCCGCCAGCAATCATCCCGGGACCCCGATTCTGCATATTAATACCTTCTCGCGGGGCAAGGGGCTTTTCTTTGTCATTGATCATCAGCCCCCGGCTGAAGATACCGATGCTGAATATCCCTTTATCCTGTCGACTGGAAGAGTTCACTCACATTTTCATACCGGAACCATGACTCGTAAAGGTGAGGGCTTAAACAAAGTCCATCCTGAGATCAAGGCCGAGATAAATCCGCAAGATGCGGCCCGCTTGGAAGTCGAGGATGATGATTTGCTGACTATCACATCTCGGCGGGGCTCCATTAAAGTAAAAGCTTGGTTGAGCGAACGGCCTGTTGCCGGGATGGTTTTTGTACCCTTTCACTTTCACGAAATAGCGGTTAATCGTCTGACCAATGCGGCTCTTGATCCGGTGGCGAAAATACCGGAGTATAAGGTCTGCGCCATCAAGGTTGAAAAGGCTTAATAGCTAAGCTGATTCCGGTGCCTGAGGGATCGGATTAATCGAATATGCAATTTCACTGTTCACCGTTTGAAGAGGTATGACGGATGCTGGAATTTATGACCATACTGATAGTCAAAGCATTGGTGGCTTTTACCGTAGCCCTGTTGATTGTGGCTTATTCGACTTGGATAGAACGAAAAGTCTTGGGGCATGTCCAGTTGCGGCACGGGCCGTACCGGGTTGGTTACCATGGTCTGTTGCAGCCTATAGCGGATGGCGTCAAGGGTTTTTTTAAAGAAGAGTTAATCCCTGATAATGCCGATAAGCCCATTTTTATACTAGCTCCAATTATTAGCATCGGGGCAGCTGTTACCCTTATAGTAATCGTTCCTTTTGGCGATAAAATTACGATTATGGGTCGTGAAATAAATCTCTATATGACTGATCTTGATGTCGGTATTCTTTTAGTGCTGGCGATCTCGACGATTGGTTCTTATGGGTGTATTCTTGGCGGTTGGTCCTCTGGAAATAAATATGGTGTGATCGGCGGATTGCGTGGTTCAGCCCAGATGATCAGTTATGAGCTCTCTTTGGCCTTGGCTGTAATCGCGGTGGTCATGGTAAGCGGCTCATTGAGTCTGATCGATATTGTCAATTCGCAAACCGGACTTTGGAATATTATCAAGCAGCCCTTTGCCTTTATTCTTTTCATTATCTGTGGATTGGCCGAGCTCAACCGAACCCCGTTTGACATGCCCGAAGCTGAGGCCGAACTCGCCTGTGGATTTAATGTCGAGTACAGTTCGATGAAGTTTGCGCTCTTTTTCATGGCTGAATATTGTCACATGTTTGTCTTTGCCGCCTTGGTAACGACGTTGTTTCTTGGTGGTTGGCACGGCCCCATTGTTGACGGTCCGCATTGGTTCTTCATCAAAGTTTTTTTGATTATTTTCTTTTGTGTCTGGGAACGGTCCACTTTCCCACGTTTACGTTATGATCAGGTGATGAGTTTTGGATGGAAGATCCTGCTACCCTTCGGTTTGCTCAATATTCTGCTTACCGGACTGTGGATGTTGGTATTCAACCTGTAAAAGAGAGGAACCGTTACTTTAATGGTCTAATGTCTACAAATGGCATCAGGGTTTCGATGAGGATAATATGGCAGTTAAAGATTATATATTGAATATCAGCGACCGGCGTCCGACTGGAAAGTTTATCGCGCCGATCTTAAAAGGCCTGGGCTATACCTTGAAGAATTTCTTCAGTAAGCCGATTACGATCATGTATCCGACCGAGCGGCGTGAGGTCAGTGACCGCTGGCGGGGGTTGCATCGTTTGAAAGTTGATGAGCAGGGAGAGCTCAAGTGTGTTGCTTGCGGACTCTGTGCCAAGATCTGTCCGCCTCAGGCAATCACCATTGTGCCCTACGAAGAAGCTGGTGGAACTCGTTATCCGAAAAAGTTTGTAATAAATGAGCTACGTTGTATCTTTTGCGGTTTCTGCCAGGAGGCGTGTCCCAAAGATGCGATTGAGTTGACAAAGGTTTATGATTTTGTTGATTACCATCGTGAAGATTTCATCTTCGATATTGAAAAATTGAAAAATCCGGAAAAATATATCTTCAACGGCAAATAATGTAACTTGTTCAGGAGTGAATTGATGGAACTGGTATTTTTATTGATATGCGGCGGACTGGCGGTTATCGCCTCGTTGCTGGTTATCTTTGCCCGCTCTACGTTGCATAGTGCCTTGTGGATGGTGTTGTCTTTTTTTATGGTGGCAATTATTTATGTTCTTCTGCATGCCGAGTTTTTGGCCATGTTGCAAGTTATTGTCTATGCCGGGGCTATCATGATGTTTATTATCTATGCCATCATGATGCTTAATTTGCGCCAAGAGAGAGATGCCAGGGTAACCGTCAGGATTTCTAAAGTGGTCGGCATTGCTGCGTTGATTGTGCTCTTTCTCGAGCTTATGTTGGTGGGCTTAGGTCATAGTCTGACTGCCATGCAGGGGCCGATTACTGAAACACTGGTTGCAACCCATGGTCGGGTAGCAGTGATCGCAAATTTTCTTTTTGCTGACTACCTGCTCCCTTTTGAAGTTGCTTCAATTCTCTTGACTGCCGGCGTTGTTGGCGCGGTAGTCCTATCCAAACGCGTAAAGTAGAGGTGAGGGAGCAATGATTGAAAATCAAAGTATCTATCTGGCACTTTCGATAGTTCTTTTTATTATTGGTGCAGCTGGTGCAATCTGCCGTCGTAACGCTATAGTCGTCTTTATGTGTATCGAGATAATGCTGGCCGGAGTCAGTATCGCTTTTGTTACCTTCAGCCGGACTAACCAGTCACTTGACGGCATTTTTATGGTTCTTTTCATCATGGCCGTAGCGGCGGCTGAAGCAGCCGTAGGATTAGCTATTTTTGTGTTGATGTATCGCAAACATGGATCGATTGATCTCGATAAATTTAATCTCTTGAAATGGTAATGGTTTCGTAAAATGTGCACTGCGCCCTGAGCGTTAGTGGGGGGCTTTATTGGTAGGTTATGCGGGCCTCGCACCGGGACATTTTAGTTTACCATCTCAAGGTAAATTTTCAAAAGATTTGCTCTAAAGTAATAATTATCATCTGGAATTTTAAGGAGATATAGGTATGTTCGATTATATCTGGTTGGTACCGGTTTTTCCGGCCATCGGAGTTTTGATCAACGGTCTGTTCGGACGCCGTATTGAAGCGATCAATAAGAGTTTGATCCACTGGATTGCTTGCGGTATGATAGCTCTCTCCTTTATTGTTACCTGTATTATATTCTTCCAGCTCCAGGGTTTGCCGCCGACCGAGCGCTTCTATCAGGTAATCTGTTTTCCATGGATTAACAGTGGCATTCTCCAGTCCAATATTGCTTATCTGATAGATCCTCTTTCAATGATGATGGCGATGTTCGTTATCGGAGTTGGTTTTCTTATTCACGTTTATTCTATCGGCTATATGGATGGTGATCCGGGCCGTTACTATCGCTTTTTTGTCTACCTGAATCTCTTCATGTTTTCGATGATCAACCTGGTTTTGGCTAATAACTATCTCTTGATGTTTTTGGGCTGGGAAGGGGTTGGACTTTGCTCGTATCTGTTGATCGGTTTTTGGTTTGATGATGAAGCTAATGCGATTGCCGGTAAAAAAGCTTTTATAACCAACCGGGTTGGTGACTTTGCCTTTCTTATCGGGATGTTTTTACTATTTACCGGGATCGGCGAACACGGCGTCTGGAGCTTCCAGTTTAGTGAAGTCTTTAGTAATGTTCATCATCTTTCTACCAATCAGGCAACCGCTATCTGCTTACTCTTTTTTATCGGTTGTACGGCTAAATCGGCCCAGATTCCGCTCTATGTCTGGCTTCCTGATGCGATGGCCGGGCCGACTCCGGTCAGTGCCTTGATCCATGCTGCAACCATGGTCACGTCGGGTGTCTATATGATAGCCCGTTCCAATGTTCTTTATTCGATGTCTCCTTTAGCGATGGGGGTGGTGGCCACTGTCGGAGCCCTGACAGCCCTTTTTGCCGCCTCTATCGGTTTAGTGCAAAATGATATTAAAAAGGTTCTGGCCTACTCTACGGTTAGCCAGTTGGGTTACATGTTCTTGGCGTTGGGGGTCGGGGCCTTTACTGCGGGAATGTTTCATGTCTTGACTCACGCCTTCTTTAAAGCCTTGATGTTCTTAGGTTCTGGTGCGGTTATTCACTCGATGCATTACGCTTACCATAAGATTCATTGCCCTGATGATGCCCAGGATATGCGCAATATGGGTGGCTTAAAGAGTAAAACCCCGATTACCTTTTGGACCTTTCTCGTTGGTACCATAGCGATTGCCGGAATTCCGGGTTTTTCCGGGTTTTTCAGTAAGGATGAGATCCTCTGGAAAGCTTACAGTAGTCCCCAGGGCCACTGGCTGCTCTGGTTGATCGGGGTGATCGCCGCCGGAATGACCGCTTTTTACATGTTTCGCCTGCTCTTTATGACATTTTTTAATGATTGTCGGTCCGAGGAGGCTGCAGAACATATTCATGAGTCACCAAAAACTATGACTGTACCGCTCATTATTCTTGCCGTCTTGGCGGCTTTGGGCGGTTATCTTGGTGTCCCGCATGCTTTGGGGGGCAGCAATTTGTTTCATCAGTTCCTTAATCCCGTAGTCGGTCTCGGCGATGGTAAACTCCTGCAAGATGCGACCACCGCAGTAGCTCACGGTGCTCACCAGGCTGTACATGTCGCCGGCCATATGGCCGCTGCCGCCGGGCACCACGGGGCTCATCATCCACCCTTGTGGGTTGAGTATTTGTTGATGGTGATCTCGGTAGCAGCTGCCTGTTTTGGTATCTTAGTGGCTTACTTTATGTATATAGTAAATCGTGAGATTCCGGTTGCTCTTGCTGAAAAATATGCTTTTGTTCACCGTCTCTTGCTCAATAAATGGTATATCGATGAACTCTATGACTTGGTTATTATTTCGCCTTTACGGGGCTTCAGCTATTTCCTTTGGAGAGGGGTCGATGTCGGCGTTATCGATGGCATAGTCAATGGGGTTGCCCGGATTGTCGGTTGGAGCTCGTCGGCGGTACGATACATACAAACCGGTTATATCCAGAGTTATGCCGTTTCTATAATCTTCGGTACTGTAGTACTGCTCGGATATTACTTCTTAAAAGCTCTTTAAGCAGAATATAAGACATTTTAACTTATTTGGATTTAGATATAATTCCCAGACTACACTAACAGCAGGGAGAGCGATAGATGAATGAACTTGGTTTTCCGATTATCAGCCTTGTGACCTTCTTTCCGATCTTCGGGGTCTTGATCCTGATGTTTATCGATAAGGATGCGAAAGATACGCTTCGAGGCACAGCCATGGTCTTTGCCATGATTGAGTTCTTTATCTCGTTGCCGCTCCTTTTCAGCTTTCAGAATGGCACCGCTGACATGCAGTTTGTTGAACGTTACACTTGGATTAAAAGTGCCGGCTTAAGCTATTTTGTCGGGCTTGACGGCATCAGCATCTGGATCATTATCTTAACTACCTTCCTGACGCCGCTTTGTGTGCTCTGTTCTTGGACCTATATTGAAAAACGTGTCAAAGAGTTCATGATTTGTTTGTTGTTACTTGAAACCGCGATGCTCGGGGCCTTGGTCTCTCTCGATCTTATCCTCTTCTATGTCTTTTGGGAGTTGATGTTGGTTCCGATGTACTTTTTGATCGGGGTTTGGGGTGGTGATAACAAAATCTATGCAGCCGTTAAATTTTTTATCTATACGGCAGCTGGTTCAGTCTTCATGCTTCTTTCGATCTTCTTCCTTTACTATTTGAACCATAAAACCACTGGGGTCTATACTTTTGATCTGTTGGAACTCTATAAATTAAATATCCCTGTTTCGATCCAGTTCTGGCTCTGTATCGCTTTTTTTATCTCTTTTGCGATCAAGGTGCCGATGTTTCCCCTGCATACCTGGTTGCCGGATGCCCATGTTCAAGCCCCGACCGCTGGTAGTGTTATCTTGGCTGGTGTCCTCTTGAAAATGGGAGCCTATGGTTTCATGCGTTTTGCGATTCCTTTGTTTCCTTATGCCAGTCATAAGTTTACCCCAGTAATTGCGGTTCTTGCGGTCATTGGTATTATCTATGGGGCCCTGGTCGCCATGGTTCAGCCGGACATGAAAAAATTGGTTGCCTACTCAAGTGTCAGTCACTTGGGTTATGTCATGCTCGGCATCTTCGCCTTCAATATGCAAGGCGTTGAAGGTGGCCTCTATCAGATGCTCAATCACGGGATCAGTACCGGCGCTCTCTTCCTTATTGTGGGAATGCTCTATGAACGCCGCCATACCCGGATGATCAAGGATTTTGGCGGCATTGCTAAGGTTATGCCGATCTATGCAACCTTTTTCATGATTGCAACCTTATCATCAATCGCGGTACCCGGTACCAACGGGTTCGTCGGTGAATTCATGATCTTGGTCGGGGCCTTCAGAACCTTTCCCATTTTCGCTGTCCTTGCAACATCAGGGGCGGTATTGGGGGCTCTGTATATGCTTTGGATGTATCAGCGGGTGATGTTCCAACCGCTTGATAAGGAAGAGAACAAAGTACTGAAAGATCTTAATGCCCGTGAGATAGTTACCTTGTTGCCGCTGGCAATATTGGTTTTCGTCATGGGCTTCTTTCCGGGATACTTCTTGCGTAAAATGGATGCCTCCTGCGAACACTTCTTAAAGACCTATCAACAGCAGGTTGCCATGTACGAGCAAGGTTTAGAAGAGTCCGGGACTGCCAGATTGACAGCGGTTCTTGAAGAATGTAATTTAAAGAGTACGTTACTCGATTGATTTTCACGACTAGATTTACCGTTAATAGATTTATTTAATTACTTTTATACATAAATTTGGAGGAGAGTGATGGAAATGCTGGAATTTGTTGTCCCGGCACTCAATCTTAAGGCGATTATGCCGCAGCTATTACTGGCTTTGACGGCATTGACCGTATTATTAGTCGATGTCTTTGCCGGAAAAGAGGGTAAGACCTCTCTTGGGTCTTTGTCGTTGGTAGGGGTTGCCTTCGCCCTTATCGCTCTCTTTATGACGCGCGGCAGTTTTGAATCAGCCTATGCCGGGATGTTGATGGCCGATGGTTTTGGCTTCTTTATTACTTTAATCGTCTGTTGTGTTACCTTCTTGACGATTCTTGCTTCAATGAATTATGAGCGCATCTGTCCAGATATTAAGGCAGGGGAGTATTATTGCCTACTCCTGTTTGCCGCTTTAGGAATGTCCTTTATGGGCAATGCCGGTAATTTGATTATGGTTTTCGTTGCTCTTGAAACCATGTCGATCTCGATTTACGTGCTTGCCGGTTTTAAACGTGATAACCTTAAGTCGATTGAGTCCGCACTCAAGTATTTCCTTCTGGGCGCTTTTGCCTCCGGATTCCTGCTTTTTGGTTTTGCTCTGGTTTATGGTGCCAGTGGAACCCTTGATATCGTTAAACTCGGAATCTTTTTTACGGCCCATCCCGAAACCCTGCACCATCCCATGGTCTTGGGCGGTATCGCCTTGATGACTGTCGGTTTTGGCTTTAAAATCGCGATGTTTCCCTTTCATATGTGGACACCTGATGTTTACGAGGGAGCTCCGACCGTAATCACCGGTTTTATGGCAACCGGGGTTAAGGCTGCCGCTTTTGCCGCTTTAATCAGGGTTTTCTTTGTTGGATTTGGCGCATTACAGGTCGACTGGACGGCAATTATGTGGCTTGCTGCCCTCTTGACGATGACGATCGGTAATCTGGTCGCGATATCCCAGACTAATATTAAAAGGATGCTGGCTTATTCCAGTATTGCCCATGCCGGATACATTCTGATCGCTTTTGTTGTCGGTACCGACTTGGCCCGTTCGGCCGTACTCTTTTACCTGCTCGGTTATGCTTTTGCCAATATCGGTGCCTTTGCTATTGTTTCGGCGATGGGTAAAAAAGGTGAGGAGTACAGCAAACTCAGCGATTTTTGCGGGGTTGGTTTCAAATACCCGTTTCTTGGTTTGATGATGACCGTTTTTCTGTTCTCAATGGCCGGGATCCCGCCGGCGGCCGGTTTTATGGGCAAATTATTTATCTTCTCAGAAGCCATTAAATCTGGTTACATCTGGCTGGCGGTCTTTGGGGTTATCAATAGTGTTATCTCGCTTTATTACTATCTTGGAGTTGTCGTGCGAATGTATTTCCAAGAACCCGAACGCGAAATTAGTATTATCACACCGGCTGGGACCATGATTGCGGCGCTTTCACTCGCGGCTTTCGGTGTACTGCAGATGGGTATGTTTCCTTCATATATCTGGAACTTAGCTCGTGAATCAGCCAAAATGATCATGTGACAACGATATAAGTTTAACTCACAAAAAAGGGTATGGAATTTCCATACCCTTTTTTTTATTTTCCTTTATTTTATGATTGTTCCATTAAACCCGAATTCCCGGCGCTAATGTAACGAGGCTGGCTATTTACAAGAGGTTTGTGGTGGCAATATCAATACACTGTAAAGCGCTGCCGACTACAATCAAGATAATAATCAGGAAAATTAAAAATCGTTTAACTGGATAAAGCCTTACTGACACACTCCTTCAGCTTGCGTAGTTGAAAAGGTTTAGCCACTGCATCACAAAAACCATATTTGTTGAAATCAGACATTACCGGATCGTTAGAGTAACCGCTGGCGACAATAACTTTGGCCTCCGGATTAATTTTATGAATCTCTTTTACTGCGTCTCTGCCGCCCATGCCACCCGGAATAGTCAGATCAAGAATAATAAGATCAATCGCTGCATCAGCATCCATCGTCTCTTTATAAAGCAAAACAGCTTCTTCTCCATCTTTAGCCAGCACCACTTCATAACCGCTTTTTGAAAGTACTCTTTCAACCAGAGATCTAATCATTTCTTCATCATCCATGATCATTATTTTGCCCTGGCAAGTTGCCGGCGGAACAATAACATTTTTCTGCTCAAGAACTGGTCTACTTTGAGATGCGGGAAGATAAATTGTAAAAGTCGCTTCTCGACCCAATTCAGAATTTACGGTGATGTAGCCATCATGTTTGGCGATGATCGAATGAGTTATAGCCAGCCCCAGGCCGCTGCCTTTCTGTTTAGTGGTAAAGTAAGGATCGAAAATCTTGTCAAGTATCAGCCATTCCCGTTTTAAGACTCGTTGCCTAAAGAGAGCTGAGCCAATAACTTAATTTTCACGAAAACGATATCTTTTCCCGATGATTTAAGTTTCTTTTGGT
>Ga0307991_1000347_pt1 | contig 33979 bp, 29 predicted proteins | sample EllFjometagen131_FD_203146 | JGI IMG/M metagenome (GOLD analysis project Ga0307991, IMG submission 203146) | Marine microbial communities from Ellis Fjord, Antarctic Ocean - #131 | ecosystem: Environmental > Aquatic > Marine > Unclassified | place: Southern Ocean | collected 2014-10-08 | reverse complement strand
CTCTCAAGACAGCCGGATTCTTATAATCAATCTTTATATTTGAATCTACACAAAACCTGCAAACCTTCCTTTTATGAAAAAACTTGGGCTTGGGACGTCTTGTACTTGTACGATTAGTTGCTGCACGGTTATTCGGTGTATATGCCATTTCTTATTCCTCCTCCGCCTTTTTTTCATCTGTCTTAGCAGATGAAGTTTCCTGCACAACCTTCTCATCGTCCGTTTCAACCTCTTTACTATCAGGTTCTTCGGCAACGGCTTCGGAAACAGCAGGCTCGGAAATAACTTCTCCTTTTCCCGGTTCTTCGGCAACGGCTTCGGAAACAGGTTCCTTCTTTTTCAGTTCTTCTTCCTTTTTCAGTTCTTCTTTTCTCTGTTTTTCTTTTTCCAGTTCTTCTTCTTTTTTCAGAGTGTCCGCTATCTCGCGCTCAATCTCTTCCAGGTCAACCTTGTCACTCAGTTTTACAGTCTGAAATCTCAGTACATTGTCATCAATCTTAAAGTTTCTCTCTGCCTCCGTGACAACCTTGTACTGTGCAGCAAAGTCAATCCTTACATAAACGCCCTCTCGCCTCTTTTCAATGGGATAAGCCAGCCTCCGCTTACCCCAGTTCTCAACCTTGATTATCTTACCATCCATGTCTGTAATAATTCCGGTATAACGGTCAATCAGGTTGCCCATCTCATCCGACTGCAAGTCGGCCCTCGTAATAAATATTGTTTCGTACCTTCTCAACATAAATCCTCCTCACGGCTCTATAGCCCGAACGCCGGGTCCGGGCAAGGAGTCCTTTTTTGTATTCAGTTTCCATTCTGCTGAAAAATCTGTTCCTGAATGGACACTGTCTGGGAAAAATTGTGTTTTCACTATAATATACTTCTACATAAATCAAGCTATTTTTCTTATTATACCTCAAAGATTCACTCTGCACAATTGATGGCTTCGTAAAAAGTCCCTGGTCCTGGATCTCTGGTTTCTAAAACCATGGATTATGAACCATGATATATCACCAGATTAATTTATCATGATACGCCATAATGCCGGCAAGTCTTCGGGTTTTTTACTTTAGAATTAAGATGTTAGACATTTTAATCAAAAGAACTCAGAAAACTTCATATTTCTTGAAAATAGTAAAAAAATAATGTATGGTGCTTCCGGTTCCCGGCATATGGTCTGGTCCCGTGAGAGATCAGACATCAGCAACCGGAATACAATTTCAAGCAGGTGAAGTCTGAAAAACAGCTCAGAGGCAAATTCTCTGCAAAAGCGGGATTGCCACTGTTATAAATACAGAGGTAGAGTAAAGGAGTACAAAATGGATCAAAACATTTCTTTAACCATTGATGGCAAAAAGCTGGAGGCATCTCCGGGACAGACTATTCTCGAAGTAGCAAGAGAAAACGGCATACACATCCCCACACTCTGCTATTACAAGGGAACCACTAATGTAGGCGCCTGCAGGGTATGTGTTGTGGAAGTGGAGAATGCCCGGACTCTTGTGGCGTCATGCTGCATGCCCGCAAGCAAGGGAATGGTAGTGAGGACCAATACGGAGAGGGTGATGAATGCCAGAAAACTGGTGGTAGAGCTTCTGTGGTCTTCCGGAGATCATAATTGTCTCCAGTGTGAAAAGAACGGAAGCTGCGAACTTCAGGACCTTGTGTATGAACTTGGTATTGAAAAACCCCGTTTTGATATTAAGTCCCCGGGATATGAAATAGAAGACACAAACTCCATGATACAGCGGGACCTCAACAAATGTATCCTCTGTGGAAGATGCATCCGGGTCTGCAACGAGATACAGGTTCACGAGGTTCTCGACTTCTCGATGCGCGGCTCCAGCGCCAAGGTTGGCCCCGCATTCGACGCGGATTACATAGATTCCGAGTGTGTATTCTGCGGCGCATGTGTCGATGCGTGTCCCGTCGGCGCCCTGACATTCAAACAGGCAAGATTCAAAGGGCGTCCGTGGGAAATAGAAAAGGTGCACACGACTTGCCCCTATTGTGGAGTGGGATGCCAGATGGAGCTGAATGTCAGCGATGGAAAAGTTATTAAAGTCACAGCGAACAGGGATTATGGCAAGCCCAATGAAGGAATGCTCTGCTCAAAGGGCAGATTCGGAATGAACTTCATAGACAGCCCCGATCGCCTGAAAATGCCCCTTATTCGAAGGGATGGTGAGCTGAAGGAGGCGAGCTGGGAAGAGGCCTACAGCTACATCGCAGAAAAATTTGCCTCCATAAAAGAGAAAAACGGCCCCGACAGCATTGCGGGGCTCTCCTCGGCACGCTGTACCAACGAGGAAAATTACCTTTTCCAGAAATTCATGAGAGCGGTGATTGGGACAAACAACGTCGATCACTGCGCCCGTCTCTGACACTCCGTCACGGTAGCCGGTCTGGCTGCCACATTCGGATCAGGAGCAATGACCAATTCCATCGAAGAGATAGAATTCACAGATGCGATTCTCGCGATAGGAACGAATACTACAGAAAATCACCCGGTGATAGGATCGTGCGTGAAGAGGGCTGTCCGCCGGCATGGCGCCAAGCTGATCGTGATCGATCCCAGAAAAATCGGCCTTGTGAACTATGCCGATATATGGCTGCGCCCCAGACCCGGCACAAACGTGGCCGTCCTCAATGGTCTGATGAACGTGATCATCGATGAAGGTCTCTACGCAAAGGAATATGTGGCAAATCGCACCGAGGGTTTCGAGGCTATGAAAGAGACCGTCGCAAAATATACACCCGATTATGTCGAAGAAATCACGGGGATACCGGCCGATGATCTGAGAACTGCCGCGCACATATACGCGGAGGCAAACCGTGCGTCCATTCTCTATGCCATGGGTATTACCCAGCATTCGCACGGCACCGACAATGTAAAATCCTGCGCTAGTCTGTCAATGCTGTGCGGCAACGTCGGCGTTGAAGGCGGCGGAGTCAATCCACTCAGGGGTCAAAATAATGTTCAGGGCGCCTGTGACATGGGTGCGCTCCCCAATGTGTTCCCCGCATATCAGCAGGTTGCCAGCGATGACGCCAGGGCCAAGTTTGAAAAGGCATGGGGTGTTTCACTGCCTGCAAAACCGGGTCTGACAATCATGGAGATCATGGATGCGGCTCATGATGGAGACATCAAAGGCCTCTACATCATGGGCGAAAACCCGATGATCTCGGATCCCGATCTCACCCATGTTGAAGCATCTCTTAGAAACCTCGACATCCTTATTGTACAAGATATTTTTCTGAATGAGACAGGGAGGCTGGCTGATGTAGTATTGCCCTCCGCCTGTTTCGCCGAGAAGGACGGTACTTTTTCAAACACGGAAAGAAGGGTTCAGCGCATAAGAAAGGCCGTTGACGCACCCGGCGAGGCGAAGGCCGATTGGGAGATCATCTCCGAACTGGCGACAAAGATGGGCTACACCATGGACTACTCTTCAGCTAAAGAGATCATGGACGAGATAAACGGCCTGACCCCGAGCTACGCAGGTATTACCTATGAGCGGATAGAAGAGGAAGGGCTCCAGTGGCCCTGCCCCAGTACGGAACATCCCGGCACGAGATATCTGCACAAAGATAAGTTCTCCAGGGGATTGGGACTTTTTACCGCGATAGATTACAGGCCTTCGGAGGAACTGCCGGATGAAAAATATCCGTTTATCCTCACGACCGGGCGTGTCCTCTACCACTTCCACACGGCAACCATGACCCGGAGGAGTGAGGGCCTCGTTGAGAAATACCCGGAGAGCCTGGCTGAGGTAAATCCCAATGATGCGGAAAAGCTGGGAATCAAAGACAGAGATTTCATAACCGTCACTTCGCGGCGAGGCAGTCTTCAAGTAAAGGCCAGCGTGATTGACACCCCGCCTGAGGGCACGATCTTTATGAATTTCCATTTCAGTGAGGCTGCTGTCAATCTTCTTACCAATCCGGCACTCGATCCTGTGGGAAAGATTCCGGAATACAAGGTCTGCGCGGTAAAGATTGAAGCAGCATGATTGAAAATATAAATGGTCCACAGGGGGCCATATTAAAATTTATTTAAATGAAGGAGGTACTAATCTATGGCTTTTAACACCCCGGCAAAAATGGTCGCTCTTGTTGGCAATGCTGGTGCCGGCAAAGCAAAACTCTCAATCTCTAACCTGCTTCTCCGAGGCTTTATGGCAGGCGCCTACATCGCCATTGGAGGAGCGCTCTGCACGGTATGCGTAACGGGCGTGGCAGCACATCTGGGTCCGGGAATTGCCAAGCTCATCGGCGGTTCCGTATTCCCGGTAGGCTTGATCGCTATTGTCCTTACCGGCATGGAACTCTTTACCGGGGACTGCATGATCGTTCCCATGGCCGCAATGATGAAAAAGATCACCTGGGGAGCGGTCTTCAGAAACTGGACGTGGGTCTACATAGGAAATCTGATAGGATCACTTGCCTATGCGTACCTTATGGCAGTCGGTCCGTTTGTAAGCGGCCAGGCCGATGGCAGCATGGCAGTTAACGCCTTTGGCATGTCAGCGGTTGGCATCGCAGCTGGAAAGATCCTGGGATACAAGGCCGTTGGGGCCGCGGGTCTATGGTCCTGTTTCATGAAGGCCATTGGATGTAATTTCCTGGTTAACATTGCCATCCTTCTCGCCATTACGGCAGACAATGTGGTCGGCAAATTCTTCGGAGTCTGGTTTCCGATCATGGCATTCGTATCGTCCGGCTTTGAGCATGTCGTGGCCAATATGTACTTTCTGCCTGCAGGAAAATTCCTCACCGACTGGTATCCGGCCGTAATAGCAAAGAAGGGCGGCATGCTGCTTGCCAACGGGGGGCTTAGCTGGTCCGATATATGGCTCTGGAATCTTATCCCTGTTACGATAGGGAATATATTCGGTGGTTTTCTCTTCATCGGGGTTGCATACTTCCTGATGTTCAGAAAAGAACTGCCGGCTGATTAAAGGCCCTACGATAAAATGTCAGTATTAACCTGGGTGGCATTTATTATATGTGCGGCGGCTGTAGTCTTGCACTACACCTCGACGGGAGATTCGCGATTTTTGTTGTATGCCATCCCCGGCCTGATCATGTTGCTTATCATTCCCATGACTCTGGCATGGATGAGTCGCAGGAGTTTTGTGCAGGCAAATGAACAATTTGGTTCAAAAGCACGCGCCTGCAAGATTGGAAAGATAGACCAGAGAATGATCGGAGATGTTGTCAGGATATCGGGTGAGGTTCAGAAAATAAGTTTCAGATGGCTGAACAGACCTCACTTTCATATTAAAGATGAAACGGCAGGTATACGAGTAATCATGTTTACTGCACCTTCCAATAAAATATTTGTGGGAGACGTGGTAGAAGCGGTTGGAATTGTAATGAAACATCTGCTGACAAGAAACAGGCTCATCATATCAGCCGTAAGTGTTAAAAGGATTGAAGACTAAGGAGAACATTATGGATTCAAGAGAAGCAAGATGTGTGTTTGGATTTCTTCTGTTAGGGATAACCCCCATTCTGGCTACAGCTGGAGGAGCGGGGTTGGGCGCTGTCGTTTTTGCAGCAGGGTTGCTGATAGCAACCTCCGCGGCATTTGCCTGAGAAAAAGCATTTCCGCACGAACAAAAAAAGGGGGACTAAAGATCAATTATCATCTTTAGTCCCCCTTTACCACATTGCCCTTCCATGGTCTTGTATTATCGAGACAATATTCAGACATCTTGTCCACCATACAGTCAGGACACAGATGCACCATCTTCATACTTGCGAGATGCCGAACTACAAACAACTTTTCAGACTTTTCTCCGCATATGAAACACTCGTCCATCACATCGTCTTCGTGCCATTCATAATCGTTATCATAACACTTCATAATTCATTCCACGAATACGCACCCATCTGAATCAGCAGGAAAATTCACTCAAACAGGAGATGTTCCCTCTCAATATTACCGGTGAAATTTCAGCATGAAGGTAGTTCCTTTCCCCTCTTCTGATGAAACATCTATTTTGCCACCATGAGCCTCCATTATTCTCTTGCAGAAGGAAAGCCCCAACCCGGAACCCTTCTGTCGGTCGTCTTTTCCCTTTCCCCTGAAAAACGGATCGAAGATGAAGGGAAGCTTATCGTGGGGGATGCCCGCACCCGTATCCGATATACTGATTGTTACGTCTAGGTCATCATATTCCGCAGCGATATGTATCCTGCCGCCACTCGGCGTATATTTTGTTGCGTTTCCTATAATATTGATTAAGACTCGTACCAGACTCTCTTCATCCCCGATGACAGAGGGCAGATCCCCGGGGAGTTCCTTTTCCATTTCAAGACCCCTTCGCTGGCAGAGAGGAGTCATTTCATCCATGCTTCTCGCTATGATCGCGGCAAGATTAACCGGTTCCTTTTTTTGTGTAAGTGTACCGTTTTCTATCCTGCTCATATCCAGCCAGTGTTCCACAAGGTCCTCCAGGTTCCGGATACGCTTATCACACCGCCCTATAATATCCATGGCCTCGTCGCTCAGACAGCCGCCCGCAACAACCTTGAGGGCTTCCATATATTGTTGAATGGTAACAAGGGGAGAACGCATCTCGTGACTTACAAAGGTAATAAAGTCCTTTTCCACCTGATCCTTCGCATCTCTTAACATTTTCGCCTCTATCCTGAGATTGCGATGTTCAAGTCCTCTTTTCGTGACAGCTCTCAGTTGATCAGGGGTAAAGGGCTTCGGCAGGTAGTCATATGCCCCCCTTTTCATGGATTCCACCGCAGAAACGATAGACGCATAGCCGGTAATTACAACCAGCACAACATAAGGAATATCTTCTAATAAAATATCAATTATCTCCAGGCCCGACATACCTGGCATCTTTAGATCCACGAAAACCAGATCCGGGTGTTTTTCTCTGGCAATTCTAATGCCGTCCAGTCCATTCCCAGCTGTAATTATAGAATACCCGGACTTCTCCAGTACCTGGCTGCAGCCATCCCTTATGGTTTCTTCATCATCAATTATAAGTATGGGCCCTCTGGAAACTTCTTCTGACATGGACATTTACCCTATCAGCTGTCCTACATATTTTATGAGATCATCGGCCTTGACAGGTTTGTGTAATACCATGTTTACCTTCGGGGATTCGTCAGAAGGCTCAAAGGACTGGTACGGACCCTGAAGATCGACAGCACTGAGCACAATAAGGGGTATATCCTTCCCCTGTTCCATAGAGCGAACCTTTGAAACGACATCAAAACCCTCCCCCCATGTTTCCATCATAATATCCACAATAGCCAGATCTGGAGCAACGGATTTTACCATATCAACCCCACTCTTCCCATCCTCTGCGAGAAATATTTCATACCCGCTTTTTTCAAGTATAAGTCTGGTCGCCATCAGGAAATCCTTGTCATCATCTATCAGAAGTACCTTTTTCTTTGCAGTCATAATTTGTTTACCCCCTTATCGATTTTAATCAATACTACAGCAAGACCAGTGCCAAAATATAACGACGTGAGTTGTATAACACATTTTATCCATTTTTCCCGATAAGTTTATTCACCCTCGATAAAAGCTCCGCAACCGGCACCGGTTTGGATACATAGTCATCCGCCTCCAGATATTCACCGTCCGTCTCGGGAGAAAACTTAAACCCTGTCTTCTCCGTTACAGCGGTCACCATCATTACGGGAATCATTCTACACGCCTCATCGTTTTTCAGGTCAGAACAGAGCTCGAACCCGTCAGTATGTTTCTCCATCATAACGTCAAGAATAATGAGATCGGGAAGCACCTTGTCAATCGCCTCGCGACCATCTTTAATATTCAAGACCTGCTCCACCTTGTAGCCGCTATTTTCAAGCACTATACTAAGTGCGTTTCCGTAATCCTCGTCATCATCAATAATAAGTATTCTCTTTTCCTCGGACATTACTTCCTCCAGGTCTGCTTTTTTAATCATCGTGCCTCAGCGATTGCCTTTACAACCTCCAGGGTGCCTATGTGAACGGGACAATAATCGGAACACCTGCCACACCCTACACAACCACATAACCCGTCCTGAATATCGGTTTCATTGTAGTACAGGAGCTTATGCTCGTGACGCCTTTTCAGCCTCAGTGCCTGGCTACCCCTTGGATTATGTCCAGAGGTCTCCCTGGTGAATCCTCCGAAGAGACAGGCATCCCATGAGCGTACTCTCAAACCCTCGCCCGGTTTTGTTACGTAATCAGAAACGTTAAAGCAGGTACAGGTGGGACAGACAAAGGCACACCCCCCGCATACGATACATTTACGGCCGAAGTGCTCCCATACCTCCTCGCTCACTGAGCCATCACGAAGTCTGTTCATCGCCTCTTTGAGGGCCGGCACCTCCTCCACGGAGTCCGATGCCTTTATCTTAAATTCATCTATCCTCGTCCTGGCCTCAGCATCATCAATCTCTAGAAAGGGGCCTTTAACTATTAATTTCCCCCCCCTCTCGCTTCCGGCTTCGACAAGAAATTCATCCCCCATATCGTAAAACTGGAGATCAAATCCCTTTTCGGCAAAGGGACCGCTTCCGACGGTGGTGCAGAAACAGGTCTCACTCTGTGGGCCCGCACAGACCATGACAACCTTAAGGACTCCTTCTTCCTTAGATTTATAATAGGGGTCCGTCACATCGCCACGAGTCATGAAGCTGCTCGCCTGTCTCATGCCCATTACGTCACATGCCCTCATTCCGAAGATCATTTGTTCGTTGCCGGTAATCACCTCCCTGTACTCCCCGTTTTTCAGTTCGAATATTATCTCGTTCTGAGGGAAAACCTCTGACTTCTGCGGAAGTGGGGGCTTTCCATAATCAAGAGTAAAGGTGTTCTCATCAAAACAATCAAATATGGTATCACCTGTCTCCTTTATGCCGGGCGCAAACACATCGTAAGAACCCGACCAGTTTTTTAAGACATTCAAAAGATCTTTCTTAGCTAAAATCTTCATGCACACCTCCTTACTCTGACTGCACAGCCCTTATACTCGGGTATTCCAGAATCCGGATCGAAAACGGGATTTGTAAGCAGATTGACCGGCGCCTCGTGAAAATGAAAGGTGGAAAATACCACCCGCTTAGGTACACGCTCTGTCACCTCTGCCTTCAGTTTTATGGAACCACGCCTCGATATCAGCTCTACCTCATCACTATTCTTTATGCCGAGTCGTCCGGCATCATCGGGGTTTATTTCCACCAGGGGCTCCGGAGCTTCTCTCTCGAGTATGCTGATGCGTCTCGTCATGGTACCGGTATGATACTGGTAAGAAATCCGCCCCGTGGTAAGGAGAAAGTCATACTCCTCGTCCGGTACTTCGGAAACGGGCTTGAAATCGCAGGGCAGAAATGAGCCGAGTCCCTTCGTAAACTTGTCCTTATGGAGAAAGGGTGTCCCGGGATGCTCCTCACTGGGGCAGGGCCACTGGAGACCGTAACCTTTTACAAGCCTCTCGCGGGTAATTCCTGCGTAGGAAGGTGTAAGCTCATTTATCTCTTTCAGTATATCAGCCGTGGATCTGTAGTCCATCGGGTATCCGGAGCGCCTGCCCACCTCACAGATGATATCCCAGTCATCCCTCGCCGATCCCGGAGGATTAATTGCTTTATGAGCAATCTGCACCCTTCTCTCTGTATTGGTATAGGTACCCGACTTTTCGGCAAAGGATGTAGCGGGCAGCACCACATCGGCAAGACGGGCTGTCTCCGACATGAAGATGTCCTGAACAACGAGAAAATCGAGATTTGAGAGCGCCAGTTCTATATGGGAGGAATCGGGATCACTCATCATGGGGTTTTCTCCCATGATATAGAGGGCATTCAGGTCCCCCCTCTGCGCCGCCGCCATCATCTCTGTAATTGTAAGCCCCACCTTTCCGTCAAGTTTTCCCACACCCCAGGCATGCTCAAACTTTTTCCTCACCTCTTCGTTCGCCACCTGCTGATATCCGGAAAAGACATTCGGCAGGGCTCCCATATCACAGGCACCTTGTACATTGTTCTGTCCCCTCAGGGGATTTACGCCTGTGGAAGGCCTTCCCACATGACCGGTGAGCATGGCAAGATTCGCACAGGTCTTTACATTGTCGGTTCCGGTGGCATGCTGCGTAATACCCATGGCATAGAAAAGCATAGACTTCCCCGTTGTCGCATAGGCACGCGCCGCATCTTCGAGGTCGGAGACTCGAACACTCGTTATCTGCTCAACTACACGTGGTGTATAGCGACTCACCACAGCCTTTAGCTGATCAAAGTTTTCGGTCCTTTCTTCCACATACTGCTGGTCGTATATATCCTCCTCAATGATTATGTTCATCATGCCGTTGAGAAGCGCCACATCGGTGCCGATATTATGTCTGAGATGAATATCGGCATAATCGGCAAGCTGTATTTTGCGGGGGTCGGCAAGTACAATCTTCGCGCCCCGCTCCTTCGCGTTAATAATCCGTGACCCAATGAGGGGATGCTGTGACGTTGTATTGGTACCTATGATAAAGAAAAGGTCAGCTTCTTCCACTTCAACTATGGAATTGGTCATCGCTCCAGAACCAAAGGTGGCGGCCAGACCGGCCACCGTCGCGCTATGTCAGAGCCGCGCACAATGATCGACGTTGTTTGTACCGAAAACAGCGCGGGCCATCTTCATGAAGGCATAATTCTCCTCATTGGTCACTTTGGCCGAGGCGAGGAAGGCAAGCGAATCTGGCCCGTGTTCCTTTTTTATATCATTCAACCTTCCGGCAACGACATCGAGCGCTTCGTCCCAGGTAGTCTCGGTGAGTTCCCCGTCTTTCCTTACAAGGGGTACCGTTAATCTGTCGGGAGAATGAATGAATTCATAGGAGTTCCATCCTTTTGCACAGAGCATCCCCTTGTTAATGGGATTTCCGGGGCTCGGCTCAACGCCGACCACCCTTTCACCCCTCGTAACAATATAGAAACTACAGCCGCAACCACAAAATGGACATACGGAAAGAGTCTTCGCCATGGTCAGATTGCCTCCTTTATTTTCTCAAGCTCCGTGAAGGGAAAAACCGGCCCGTCGGTGCAGCAGTATTTGTCCCCGATGGCACAGTGCCCGCATTTTCCGACGCCGCACTTCATCATTCTTTCAAGCGACATATATATATGGTCTTTGGGAAAGCCCAGAGAAAGCAGTCTTTTAAGAACAAATTTGTACATGATAGGCGGCCCGCACAAAACGGCGTAGGTATCATGGGGCGAAAGTTCTGCCTGATCAAAGAGCCCCGTCACAACACCCACATACTGCTTCCAAATACCCTCCTCGTCCCTGTCGACACTATAGAGATATTTGATATCGTCCCGGTCAAAAAACTCGAGAAGTTCGTACTTGAAGAGCACGTTGTTGGGATTGTTTGTCCCATACATAAGGGTAATTTCGTCAAATTCATCACGTTTATCGAGGAGGTACAGGAGAAGCGATCTCAGGGGGGCAAGACCTAAACCGCCTGCGATGAGGAGTACCTTGTGCCCTTTAAGGGTCTCAACAGGAAAGCCTTTGCCATAGGGTCCGCGGATATACAGATGAGATCCTTTTCCCATTTCGAAGAGCGCATTAGTTACCTTCCCGGCACGACGTACACAAATTTCAAGGGCATCAGATCTCGTAGGCGGAGAGGAAATACTTATTGGTGCTTCTCCCTCGCCGAAAATAGAAACTTCAATAAACTGCCCCGGCTGATGGCCAAAATCTTTCCACGAACTCCCGTCTTCAAGCTTCAGCTGAAATAGCCTGTGCTCATCTATTTGAGGCAGCGTTCTAATGATTGACACGGGGCGCGGCTGATAGGCATTGCCGAAATTGTTCCCCATTTTTAACCCTCCTTATCCCGGTTTAGTCTTTTGTTTAAGTCATATCGCAATTTTGGTGCCATCATCATAACTATTTGATATAACGTGAAATGTAATACAAGGTGGGGGAATTTTATGGCTCATTGCCGGGTAATATTGCCCCAATTGTGGGGCAATATTACCCCCACAACTCAAGATCGGGTAGTGTTGTCGCACCTTCAGAAAATTCTTGTCTATCTGCAATCCAGAATTAACAACTTCGCAGTTCAGGCACCATATCAGAATTTTAAGCTTGATTTTCAGAGTTAATCATCTTATCGTTTGACATGATTATGAAGGAGGACGCAATGGACACATCAGCAGCTTGGAAAACACAATTCCCGATCAAGGAACCGGGCAATCTCTCTCCAAGGATCGAATGGCTCAGGAATTATTATTTCAGGGGGTTGGAACGACCGTGGAACAATGAGTTCACCTCATGGGGAACAGGCGAACCATGGGACGTCCAGTACGATGAAACAACATTTTACATAGTCCCTGAGACCTACGCTTTTTTCAGTACATTCAAGGCTTCATTCCGCCAGGCAGCTCAAACGGTTGAGCTGCCTGAGGATTTCTGGTCGTGGAGTCTCCCTGAGAGAAGAGCGTGGTTTATAAAGGAGGTTATGATAAACCATCTCCCGCAGGAGATAATTCCCGGAGATCTCATTGCAGGTGCACGCTTCAACATTCAGACATCCAAGTGCTGGACAAAGGAAGAGACCGCTCAGCGGAACAAGCTCATGTATGGCAGAAAAGGTGCCCGCTCAAAACTGGATTGGTTTTACAATCGTGGATACGGAAACGCCGGGGCCACCAGCGGACATATAATACCCGGATACGAGAAGGCATTGCTCATCGGGTGGAAGGGAATATCCGCCAACCTGCAGGCGGCGTTTGACGCGCTTACTCAGAAGGAACAGAAAACTGAAAAAGGCGCCCAGATAAGGGCCATGATAACGGCTGCAACCATGCCTCGTGAACTGGCGGCAAAATATGCTTCCCTGTGCAGAGAGATGGCAGAAAAGGAAGACAACCCCGAAAGAAAAACCGAACTTTGCAGTATGGCTGAAAACCTGGACAAGGTCCCCTGGGAGCCCGCAACAACCTTCTGGGAGGCCGTACAATCACTGTGGCTGACTCATATGCTGGTCATGAGCGATGAGAACTACCCTGGACCGGGAGTATCTTTCGGGAGGATGGATCAGTATCTTCTTCCATACTGGGAAAAATCCCTCTCTTCCGGTATGGACAGAGAATTCGGAAAGGAAATCCTGAAATGTTTCTGGGTGCATGCCAACTACGCCTACGACGCCATGATACGCCTGGGAGGAAACCAGGGCATTACGGCCGGATACGGCCAGCTGCTCAACATATCGGGCATGGGGAAAGATGGCCAGGATATGACCAATGACCTTACCTACGCCATCCTTGAGGTCATAGACGAAATGAGCCCCATACTGGAGCCTAAACCCAACATCAGGCTCCACAGAAACAGTCCCGAACAGCTTCTGGACAAGACAGTCGACATGATCTCCACCAGCCAGGGTTCTCCATTCCTGCTTAATTTCGACGAGAGGTCCATGGCCGGAATGATGCGTCAAGCGAAAAGGGCGGGGTGTGAAGACCTTATAAATGAAGACAACGTCCACGATTACGCGTCCGTTGGATGTCTCGAAAATACCATGGTGGGAAATGACCGTTCCGGGACTGTAGACAATAATCTCAACCTCCTGAAGGCGGTGGAGCTGGCCCTGACGGGCGGAAGAGACCTGATTCCCGCAGTGGATCCCATCACAGGCAAACAGGAAAAGATCAGACAGGACGGTCCCGTCACCGGAGATCCCGCCACTTTCAAGTCATGGGACGAGTTCTGGAAGGCCTATAGCAGACAGACCGCCTATATTATAAGTAAATGCGTGGACCTGTACGAGGCGACAGAGTCCGTAAGAGCCAGATACTCTCCGACTCCATACCTGTCCTGCCTCGTGAAAGGGTGCGCCGAAAGTGGACGTGATGTCACACAGGGAGGCGCAGATCTGAATTTCACTACCCTTGAGGGCGTTACCTTCGCCACCACCGTGGATTCTCTGCTTGCCATAAAATATCTGGTTTTTGATAAGAAAGAATGCTCCATGGAAGAGCTTGTCCTGGCGCTCAGGGAGAACTGGACAGGGCATGAAATTCTTCAGGCCAAGGCAAAGAACAGGGCACCCAAGTACGGAAGAGATGACAACGCGGCCGATGATTTGGGGATGAAGGTCATGGATCTGTGGACTGACGAGACATGGAGACACAAGACATCCTCTACAAACAGGCAGTTCAGACCCGGAATGTTGAGCTGGAACTACTGGATAGGATCCGGATACATCATGGCGGCAAGCGCAGACGGTAGACCGAAAGGACAGTTCCTGTCCAACGCCATCTGCCCGTCGAATGGCGCGGACACAAACGGGCCCACAGCCAACATTAATTCCGTAGGAAAGGTACTCGGCGGGAAAACAAGCAGCGATAATGGAGACTGGGGTGAATATCTAAACAGCCTTCCGAACGGTTCAAGCCATACCATTACCCTTAACCCCTCACTTCTGCGCGACCCGGAACACAGGGAAAAATTCAAGGCGTTTCTGCGCGGCTACACGGAAAATGGGGGCACATCACTGCAGATAAACATACTGGATGCCGACATGTTGAGAGATGCACAGGATCATCCGGAGGATTATCGTACACTGCTGGTAAGGATAACGGGGTATAATGCATATTTCACCGCCATAGGCAGAGAACTCCAGGATGAGATCATTGCCCGTGAAAGCCACGGATCCTATTAAAACAGATAACCGTTCACAGTTTACAGTCAAAAACTGTGAACCAGCAACCATGAACAATTACTGAAATAGATATGGCAAAAAACAATTCAGCGTCTGTGGCCATGATATTGGAAATCCAGAGATTGTCCACAGAGGACGGCCCGGGCATAAGAACCACCATATTTTTCAAAGGTTGTCCGCTCAGGTGCACCTGGTGTCAGAATCCGGAGAGTATATCCGCAAAACCTCAACTGCAGTGGACGGAAACAGCCTGCATCGGTTGCGGCACATGTATCAGTGTCTGCCCGGAAAATGCCCTCTCGTTCGTGTCTGAAAACATCATAATCGACAGACATCTCTGCACGTCCTGCGGGATATGCAGCCGGGAATGTCCGTCGGCAGCCATGAAAATGCTTGGAAAGACATGGAAGCCGGAAGAGATGGTTGCCGAAGTGGTAAAGGACAGGGTATACTTTGAAAAGTCAGGTGGAGGAATTACCCTCTCCGGGGGTGAACCGACCATGCAGGCGAACTTTGCAGCCCTCCTTCTCAAAAGTCTGAAGGAGAAGGGCATACATACGGCGCTCGACACCTCCGGACAGTGCACGCAGAATGTCCTTAGCACGCTTCTGCCCTATGTTGACATGGTGCTGTATGATATCAAGGAAATAGACCCGGACAGACACAAAGAATTTACAGGCGTCTCCAATGAAAAGATATTAGATAATCTTATCTATCTGTGCCATTACATGAAAACGCATGAAACCCCGGCGGATCTGTGGATACGAACCCCTGTTATCCCGGGAGCCACCGCGTACGAAGAAAACATAAGGGGGATAGGCCGTTTTATAGCATCCAGACTGGGCAATTCCGTAAGCCGATGGGAGTTATGCTCCTTCAACAACCTCTGCAGCAGCAAATACAAACGCCTTGATATGGACTGGCCCTTTAAAGACAGCCCTCTCATGAGCAGGGAATACATGAAAAATCTCGCCGACTGCGCCGCGGGTTCGGGAGTAGACCCGGGTATCGTGCGCTGGAACGGACCGACAAAAATGGAGGTAGGGAATAAATGAAGTCGTTCAGAAAGTGAGTGGTTGGGTCTTCATGGCCACGGACTTCGGATTTATTCAAAACTCATTAAAGATGCACGTAGTAAATGCTATTAAAAGATATAGGTTAAATAGGAGATAGCACCCTTTTATTTGATCATTACTGATTACAAAAAGAACTATGCAATAACTCGATTCCTATTGGTTTTCTCGACGTCAGGAAGAAGTCTGTTGATCGGTTTTTAAGATAATATGCATTTTCTTAAAAATACTGTTAATTTGACTTTTTTACAAGATTATTTATTCGAAGTCGAGGTTTTGAGGAAAAGCGTTTGGGTAGTAGCTTTCGAATGGTAATGCGCAAGAATGAGCAATGAAAAAATGAAATCTCCGGGTTATTGGCGTCACCTACGATTCGTTAGAATTACCTCATCACTCAAAATGTGCATTTCCAAATAAAATCCTTAAACACAATTTGCAAAAAATATAGTCCTCACAGGGCAAATCTTCGAACTTCAAGAAAGTTATTGACCAAAGTCTTTTAAGAGGGTATCTGTTTTGGTGGTATTATTCGTTTGAGTTTGTTCTGTTAATTGCTGATCTAGCCTGCATTAAAAAAGGAGGGCTCACATGCAGGACATCATTGCCGACATATTCGACTTCGGCGACACTCTCGCGCTACACAGTACGTCAAGCTTCCTTGAACATAGAGGCGTGAACGTTGCGAGTTTCTGGAAAAACAAGGGCCAGCCATTCCTGGATGAAGGCTGGAGTCCAGTACCAACCTACCCCTATATGAAGATTCGGGAATCCCGTTCCGGGAGGAAAGAACCTGTTACAGTGCAACAACTATCTCGTTGGGGAAAATAAATAACCCCATACCAGGGAGCGACACGCATATTCAAACGGCTCAAGCAACACGCAAAATCTATCAATTTCCATAAGGAGGGAAAATGTATTCTAAAGAAAAGATTGCGGAGAAATGTAGGGAGCTAAGACCGGATATGGAAAAAGCAGGGGTAAATATAAAGGTTCATGACTGTCCAGAACGACCGGGACATGATATCGATATTTTTACGGATACCGATATCCCGGCAAAGGGAAGTTTTTCCCTTAACGATTACATTGAAGAGGAATGCATTAAAAACAACAATTGTACTGAATGGCAACGACTTCTCGATAATGAAATGAATAAGCTCTAATACTGAACGTGGCAAGATCGTAAGAACAAGGTGCAATGTATAATACTGACATCAATATAATCGCAAGTATCCCGGATTTTAATCTTGTCACCGATGTCATTGGTGATTATGCCCAGGGTAAAAGCGAAGATGATGTGTATGATAAAATATTTACACAGAACATCTACGGGATAAGGACTGGCAAATCAAGGGATCGGTTTCTGCATGCAATTAAAGCTGTATTTCTGAAATTTAAGACGGAAGATCATAAAGCCGTTTTTTATACCCTTTTTAAAACCCCCGGATTTTTGCAAGCAAAGAAAATGGCGCTCTTTTATCAATTTGCGATCAATAACGATTTATTTTTTGATATCAGCACCACCGTGTTTCTCAAGCTCTATAAAGCTGGCAGGCTTACGGCAGATAAAGCTGAATTCGTTTCGTATCTTTATGCCTTGAGAGATGACCATACAGAAATCAGAAAATGGTCGGACTCCACGATTGAAATGATTGCTTCAAAGTATCTGACATTTCTAAAAAAAACGGGCTTTCTCAAAGGCAGAGCCAAAAAAGAATTTTGCAACATTACTCCTGATGATTTTACGTTGGTGTATCTTATTTACCTGATAAAATCTCTCGGGGAGTCCAATTCTGACATATTAAAAAACTCATTTACCCCATTGTTAATGTTGGACCAAGCCAATCTGGCTGACAGGCTTAAAAAGATCTCACTTGTCGATTACATTACCGTTTCAACTCTGGGCTACGATTTAAATGTAGATTTGAAATACAGATATGAGGAAATAGTCGATGTCATCTCCGAAAAATATCAACCAGAAATTTAGCGAGTTAAAGTTCATACTCAAGAACAAAGACAAACCTTCCATTAAGATGGATGCCCATGGTGGTTATTCGATCTTATTCATATATCCCCCTGAAGAGGAAAAATCGTATCTCAAAGAAATCGAGAAAAACTACCCTGATGCCCATTTCATAGACCTCGCCGCGATGTTCGTGAAATTCATTGATTCTATAGGTTACGATGATTTCATTGAAACGTATGCAGAATATTCAAGTGAACCGGAAAAACTGTTCAAGTCCAGTTTGAGCGAAAGCGATTTTTTCACCTATATCCTCAATGAAATAGAAAAGGCGGGAAAAGACGAGAAAATTCCCATCCTTGTTCGCACCGGAGCGCTTTATGGAACAGGCATAGAGAATATCAATATTATGGATTCAAATATTGTTCACAATTTACCTATGCCCCTGGTCATTATGTATCCTGCAACAGTAGGTGGAGACAATAAACTCAAATATCTCAATTTTAAACCGGCATCAGATTATCGGGCGGTTGTTGTTTTCTGAGAATATTAAATGGGAGCCAGATATGGAAAAAATAAAAGACGTAATGCTCTTAGATTTAACGGAAGATATAAAAGACGTTATCGATGTTGAACAACAGACAGAAGACGAACTGCAATTTGAGATTGAAAATTATATTGTCACCAACAAGATAGCAGAATATTTTGGCGATTTCATAAATCTATATCAGAGTAACATCAAGGAAACGGGTGTCTGGCTTTCCGGGTTTTATGGATCGGGGAAATCCTATTTCGGAAAAATGCTTGGATATGTTCTCGAAAACCCATCAGTACATGGCACCCCTTTTATGGAACGCTTTATTCAAAGATTAGCAGGCATCCCCAACCAGAGCCTGTTGGAAAATGCCGCCAGGAGATTAAACGTCTATGAGACAAAGGTTGTTTTTCTTGACATAGCAAAACAAAACACCAAAAACGGCCTCGCCTGGACTTTGTTCAAAAAGTTCCTTCGCACACTGGGTTTCCTTGATGACGTTTTCGGCTATTGGGAATATGGCCTGTATCTCGACGGCAAATATGATCAATTTTTATCCGATGTTCAAAGAATTACTGGCAGTAGCTGGCAAGAACTCCGTAAAAATCCTGTAAATGTTACCAAAACAGTTCGTAACGTTTTAACGGATTCTGCATATACCCTGGAGGAGTATAAAGAAGGCAAGGCATATCTTGATCAGCGCATAACTTCCTATGATGCTGCCAAATTCAGAGAAGAACTCTCCCATTATCTTGACAAACATCCAAACCAGAGAATCGTTTTCATTGTGGATGAAGTCAGCGAAGCCGTGAGTCAAAAGAAGATAGATCTTCTGGAACTGGAAGGCATCAGCGAGGCCCTGTCAGATATATCTCAGGGGAAGGTATGGACAATTGCCATCGCCCAGGAAAAACTGGACGATGTTATTTCCAATGCGAATGTCAGTGTGAGGGAGCTCAGCAAGGTTATTGACCGTTTCAAGACAAGAATTAATCTTTCCTCTGAAGAAGTAGATACCGTTATCCGCAAGAGGCTCCTTCTGAAAAAGGAGAAAGCTGGCGAACAGCTGCAGCGATATTATTCAGATCACAGCGGTCTCGTTATGGATTCCACGAGCCTTAATGCCAAGTTCCCCACAAAAAGTGACAATGAGGATGATTTCGCAATCTACTATCCCTTCCACAAATACCAGTTCGAACTGTTGCAGAACTTTCTATTTTCCGTACACCAAAAAGCCAAAACCGGCGGGACAGAGCGGGGAATGATTATTGCCACCTATACAATTTTAAAAGCGATCAAAGATAAAAATCTATATGCCTTTGTTACTGCCGAAAATCTAGCTGACGGGGGCAAGAAGGTGGTTGATGGCGAGCTTGAAAGAAAATTTGCCCAGGCAGACAAAGCATTAAAAGAAGCTAAGTCATCCATTGATGGGGCAAATCTGCTCAAGACAATCTATTTTCTGAATGAGTCAGAATTGGTTACAGCGACTTCAGAGAACATCACAAAACTGTCTTTGACCAATCTGGATGATTATTATGTGAAAAAGCCGAAGGTGGAAGAGGCGCTGGCGGTGTTGTGCGAAGCAAACCTTTTGCTCGAAAAGAACAATGTTTATAAGATTACCTCGGACCTGGAACAGAAACTTATTGATGAAATAAAGGGTGTCAATGTGGAGTTCCATTATAAGAGGAGAGACCTTATCACTCTGCTCAAGGAACAATCTTTTATCAAGGATATCTCCAAATGTACTTTTGAGGGTAATCCCTATAATTTCCACGTAATAAGCGCTCAGGGAGACGAACTCGGGTATTCCACGAATAAAAACATTAAAATCCAGATAGCCAGCCCGTACACAGTGGAACTGGAAAGTCGTGATGAATATATCGAAAAGATCAAGTTTGAAACCCAGTCTAATACCGAATTAGCGACACTAATACCGGCGATGGAGGATTTCCTTGAACTGGACAAACTTATTGAGGAAATCTACCGCTATGGAGTTCTGGAAGACCGATATAAAAATGACGACGATGAAAAAATCCGGGGGATCATAAAAGATTTTTCCGTAAACAAAACAAACCGGTCGATTACGCTCAACAGGCTTATTGAAAAGTCTTATAAAGCAGGAACGTTTGTCTGTCATTTCGAGGAACATGCCCTCACGCCAGACAACTTTGCAAAAATCATTCAGGACATCCAGGAAAAGATCATCAATAACACATACACCGATCGTCTGTCGCAACAGCTTTCCGAAGACATCGGGCCCAGGATCCTTAAAGAGTCCACACCCTCAAAATTGAAATCCTATTTCTCCGGCAGGGAATTCGATTTCTTTGACAGTGATGGAAATTTTACAGGTGAACGGCTGAGGGTTGTTGAAAAGATAGTTACCAATACTTCTTCCATTTTTGTGGATGGCGAAGAACTGGAGAAGCGATTTTCAATACCGCCATGCGGGTATTCTTACGGCACTGTCCTGACTGTGTTGGCGGTATTGATGCGTGCAGGCAGACTTTCGGTAAAGCATGGCGGCAAAAACCCGCTTTATGATTACAGAGATGATGATGTACTTAACCTGTTTTCCAAATCCCGGGAATTTAAAAAGGCATCCTTCAAGGCCATTACTTCATCCCTTACCCTGCACCAGAAACAGCAGGTTGTTGATAATCTGAAAAAACTGAAAGCCCATGAGGTATTAGCCAGAGATTTCAGTTACAGCACAAATGATATTGAGCTGGTAACGATTATTAGCGAACTGTCCGGTCACTTTATTCAGAAAGTTGAAGATCGCAAAAAGATGATACTGGAATTTAACGATTATTTTCCAAAAGCGCAATCCAGTATGGAAAGCCTCCAACCTTATGTCATCAAGATCACAGATTCTAATTACAAATCCAAAGCTGAAGAGTTTTTAGAAGGATTTGATCAATTCAGTGAAGCCATAGAGCAGACCCAGAATATTATTTCATTTATAGAGAAGAATCTTTCCAGAGTAAAAAAATATCACGATTTCATCGTAAACATCGTAAGAGAATTGGAGAAACTTGGGGGCACGTATCAGGACAACCTTATCTTTAAGCTTCGGGGAGATTTCAAGAACAAATTCGACGAATCCGTTATCAATAACTATTCAAAACTAGAAAAGATATATCAGAACATTAAAGACGAGTACCATCGTTTGATCAAAGACGAACACGATATGATGGCAAAAAGTCACAAGGATTTGAAACTCATGGCTGAAAGTCTTAGATCAGGTATTGTGGATATTTCCGAATCGCTGAATAAAGGCATTATATCCGAACTTGACAGTATAATCACCTACGCCACAAAGCATATCTGTAATGATCTGAGAATTGAATATGAGATCAGTTGTCAGTCATGTCACTTTTCACTCAATGAGATTATCGCATCGAACCAGAGTGTAAGTATAAAACAGAATGAAGTCGAAACGATCAAAACAAGGATAGAATATCCGGACACAGGCGAAGGAAAGCCCCAACCCAAAAGAGTTAACATCAAAAGCAAAAAGGGAGAGTTCACGACCCTGCAATACAGGAAGATATTAAAAGGCCGGCTTGATCAGATAAGCCCATTAGATGACGAAGACATAATCATAGTAGATTAAGGTAAAAGGATGAAATTAGAAGATTCTGTTGAAACAATTAGGGTACAGATTTTTAATGCCTGCGACAAACGTTTATCCCAGTTGGGGCTATTGCAGAACAAGCAGTACGATATTGCCAAAGTCCCGCAGGAATCACAGGAAGAACGTGGTCGCGTGGATGATATCCTTAACAATCTCATCGGAGAAATGGGTAATTACGAGGCTGCGCGGGAAAAACTGATTGATGAGCTTTCCTTTACACTTTTCAATCGTATCGCCGGTGTCAAGGTAATGGAAGCGCATCAATTAATACCTGAAGTATTTAGCCGCAGAGAGTCCCATGGCGGCAGGTCATTTGGACATAAACTCTGGCTTGAGCAGAACCCGGAAAGCGGCGGTTTAAAACTGGAAGGGCTGCGGGAATATATCCGGCATGCCTTTGACGGATTATCCGAAAATGTCCAGCTCTATTCCCCTGATTATCTCTACGACATGCTGCCCGATGTCTTTGATCTGAATGCGATCATCGAAGAATTCAACAGAGTTGAAGAGGACGACTGGAAATCCGATGATGTCATGGGCTGGATGTATGAATATTACAACCGCAAAAAGCGTGAAAGCTTCAAGGCCGGCGGTGAAAAGATAGAATACCAGTGGGTTTCTCTGACTTCTCAGATATACACACCGCGCTGGGTTGTTGAGTTCATTTTGAATAACTCCCTGGGCAAGCTCTGGATGGAAATGCATCCTGAAAGCGACCTGAAAAAAAATCACGATATTGCAAATGCCCCGGAAAAACCTGAACGGGAAATCAAGCCGATTGAAGAAATAAAGGTATTAGATCTGACGGTTGGAAGCGGGAACTTTCTGCTCTATGCCTTTGACCTGCTCTACGAGATGTATCAGGAACAGGGATACGATGAAAAAGAAATCCCCCGCCTTATAATTGAAAACAATCTGTATGGCATTGATCTGGATGATCGGGCGGTACAAATAGCCCAACTCGGCCTGTATATCAAGGCGCTCAAAATAAATAGAGATGCCAGGTTTTCCCGGATGAATGTGGTATCTACGGATTTCTATCTGCCGGAGTATGAAGAGATCAACGATTTCTTTGAGGGGCTGGACCTGCACGATGACGCTCGAGAACTCTTGAAATTCATCTGGGACGACCTGCGTATGGCTCACAAGTTTGGCTCACTCATCCGCATTGAAGAACGACTATATCCCGTGATTGAACGGTATGAAGTCAAGGATCAGCAGGAACTGTTCGGGATTAAAGAAGAGGATCTCCTTGAGCAGTGGAAAACAACCATCATTCCGAAGATAAAAGAAGCCGTTGTTAAATACACCACCAACGGAAATGGGAAGAGCACTTTCTTCCAGACCAAGACGCTTGACAGCCTGACCTTTGTGGAAATTCTTCAGAATAAGTTTGATGTGGTAGTCGCCAACCCGCCCTATACGGACTCTGCAAATTACGGTCCGGAACTGAAGACATTCATAGAAGCCAATTACAAGAAGCCAATGGCTTTCCATACCAATCTATACGCCTCGTTTTTAAAGAGAAATTCGGAATTGCTAAATGCCAGCGGTAAAATAGGCATGATACATCCGCTAACCTTTATGTATATAAAATCCTTTGAAGGTGTGAGAAAACTTATTCTTAATGATTTTCATATTAATGTATTGGTTGAGTTTGGAATGGGAGGAATGTTTCACACTTCAATATTTGTTGATCCGGCAATTTACATACTTGAATCAAATAAATATAATTCAATGAAATCTACATTTATTTCTCTGGACCAATATAGCAATACCAAATATCAAACCCACAAGAAAAAATATTTAGATAGAGCGATTAAGGATCATATGTCTTGCCAAGTCAACAAGCATTTGTACACACTTGATCAATCCAAATTCAAGCAGATCAAATCATGGCCCTTCATTTACTGGATTTCAGATGAATTTCGGGCGAAGTTTGGAAGTGAGTCAATTGAGAAAGTCATTAAGGTATGCTCAGGTTTATCAACTGCAAATAATAACAGATTTTTGAGATTCTGGTGGGAAATTGGAAAAAAATATTTTTCAGAAGATTGCCCGGAGCATAAGAAAAAATGGGTTAAGTATGGAAAAGGTGGTCAGTATAATAAGTGGTATGGAAATGTGTGGTTGTCAGTAAATTGGGGAAATAACGGAAAATCACTAAAGCAAAATGGAGGGACGTTAAGAAATAAGGGGTTTTATTTCAAAGAAGGTATAACTTGTTCAGGCCGTTCATCGGCGAAGGGTGTTTCATATAGAATATTGCCAGAAGGTCACATTTTTGACGTTGGTGCAACAGGGCTTATACCTGTTAATAACAATAATGTATATTATGCATTGGGTTTTATGAACTCTAAAATAATTATGTATATAATAAACTGCCTTAACCCGACCGTGAATACTTCGGAAGGTGACCTGAAACGTATTCCTTTCGCTCAGCCCCCCAAAGAACTCGAAGATAAAGTTTCCCTGTTGGCCGAACAAAATGTCAATATCAAAAAAAATCTCTGTGAGTTTTCCATCATTGATATGGATTACACCCACCATCCTCTGATGTGGGCAAAAGGGAAAGCTGGGACTTCGGATCTGCGAACACTGATAAAAATCTATCTGGATTATGAGAATGAACAATTGGCTCAGGTCTATCTGAATGAAGCCATCATAGATGAACTGATCTTTGAAATATATCAGTTAGCAGACAATGACAGGCAAATGGTACTGGACAAAGAAGGATCCCCCGCAGGTTCATTCCCGGTAATCAGTGGCTATAATCATCTGAACGGTGAACATCCAACATTTGTGAAAGAGTATTTCAACGAATTGGAGATCAAAAATCTTCCAGAAACCGAATTGCAATCCCTCACAAAGAAAATTGAAGAGCTATACAAACAAAACCATGCCATTGAAGAAACCAGCGAACACACCAGAATTCACCCAATCAGTATAACTTCTATCCTGAAAAAAAGCGCTGTTCTACCAGCCAAACGAATGAATGATATAGCCAAAGACTTTCTCTTTGATATGGTTCGGGAGGTGTTGCAGGCGGATGACGACGGGATTATTCCCCTTGTGGGAGATACCGGTGAAGTGACGCTGCAGAACAGATTATTTGAGAAACTGGTGGAGAAAAGCTTTACACCGGCGCAGATCGGCAACTACAGTGACATCCTTGGCGCAGATATCAATGCCTATCTGGAAAAGAGCTTCTTTACAGATTTATGTGATCGGTTAAACCTATTCAGGTATTTACCGAAGACGCCGTTCATTTGGCACCTATCCGCCGGTGAGCACGGCAGCTTTGAGGCCTTTGTGTCGATCTACAAGTGGAGCCGCGACAAGATGTATCGCCTGCGATCGGTATATGTCGAAAAGCGGGAATCATCATTGAAGAATCGACTTATCGATCTTGAAAAAGATGATTCCATTAAAGCGCAAAGCGAGAAAGAAATTGTAAGGAAACAACTTTTTGAAATAGAAGAGTTCAAGGCGGCAATAGATGATATCCTGAAATCGGGTTATGCCCCCAAACTGGATGATGGCGTGGGGAAAAACATCGCTCCCTTTCAGGAAAAAGGGCTTCTAAAGGCAGATGTCCTGAAGAAAAAAGAACTGGAAAAATATCTCAACGCCGACTGGTAAGATAATTTCAGATTATCATTAAAGGTACGAAAAGACTGAATTGGAATGACTATGCTATCAAAAGAAGGCTTCCTTAATTTGGTATCAGCAGGCGAGACCCTTACCGTTGAGTTCAAAGGTGAAGAAACTCGCAAAATTTCAGATGATGAACTTATAGAAGCTATTGTCTGTCTGGCAAATGCTGACGGTGGGAACCTGTTCCTTGGGGTGGAAGATGACGGGCGCATCACCGGAGCCAGGCCGCGTGGCGGTACGAAAGTCAACGTATCCGGTCTGCCTGCCATGATTTATAACAAGACAAGACCGAACCTTCATGTGGATGTGCAGGTAATCCCGCATAACAGTTTAGCAGTTGTAGTTATAAAAGTTCCCGCTGCAAGTACAGCCGTTGGAACCAGCGCGGGCCTCTATAAAAAAAGGACCATCGGCGCTGATGGCAAGCCTGCGTGTATGCCATATTTTCCGCATGAAAACATTTCAGATTTAACGGCCACTGGCCGGTTGGATTATACTGCGGCATCGCTTAACGATCTTGACGAAAACTCCCTGGATACCCTTGAGGTTGAACGATTGTTTTCAATTATCCGAAACAACCGGAATAGCGATAAATCGCTTCTGAATGTTTCTTCGTCAGATGCATTGAAGGCTTTGGGAATTTTGAGACAGATTGATAACAGGGATGTGCCTACGATTGCCGGATTACTTTTGCTGGGCAAGAAAAATATTCTCAATGGATATATCCCGACTCACGAATTAGCATTTCAGGTATTCGAGGGAACGGATGTTCCCGTCAATGAATTTTTTAAGGGTCCTCTTTTAAGTGCGCTGGAAATAATCTGGAATTATTTTGCAGCCCGGAATCAAATGCACTCAACGAGAGCTGGACTGTTCAGAGTGGACATTGCAGATTATGACGAGGATGCATTTCGTGAAGCGTTGAACAATGCCGTGTTGCACCGTGATTACAGTCGGCTGGGAACGGTTCATATTCAGTGGTATGAAGGCAGAATACAGATATCCAATCCCGGCGGATTTGTCAGGGGGGTTTCACCAGATAATATTTTATCTGTTCCACCTACACCCAGGAATCCCTTGTTGGCCGATATTTTTAAAAGGATAGGGCTGGTTGAGCGATCAGGACGAGGTGTAGATCTGATCTTTGCCGGTCAATTAAGAAATGGACGCTCTCTGCCAGACTATTCACAGTCTACTTCAGAGATGGTAACACTCAATATACCGGGCGGGTCTGTAAGAGCAGAATTTGTTCAAATACTTAAGGAACATGAAGACAAGCATAAAAACCCGTTAAGTTTTGAGGCCATGCTGGTTCTGTATGCTGTACACTTACATGGCTCAATAGAAACTGATAAATTGAAAGAAGTGTTACAACGCGGGGAAGACGAAACCCAGGCATTTTTACAGCGTTTGATAGACTATGGATATGTTGAAAAGAAGGGAACAGTTGTCATTCCCGCTGCCATCGCTGCTATTAAACGTGAAACTGCCGTGCTCGAATATATTAAAACTCATGGCAAGATAAAGCGCGCGGATGTAATGGATCTATGCGGCATAAATAAAGATCAGGCATACCGTCTTCTCAATAAGCTTAAAACAAAGGGTAAAATAATAGTGACTGGCAGTGGCAGCAGCACATGGTATGATCTTTTCGACAAGGATGATAAATAACGCATTCTGTTCGCGCAAAGCCGTGTAGAAACCGCGCGAAAAGTGGTGGCAAATCTGAGGATGATTTTAAATATATGTATAGATAGCATGGTGTTAGTGATTTTGCGTGTCTCGCGCGGAACCGCGCAAGGCGCGTGCTGCAGTCACTTTTACTGAAAAAGGGAATTGAGATGTTAGACAAGTGGTTTATAGATGATGTCAAATCGGGCCTGAAAAATTCCAACCGTTTTGTGATTATTGATGAGCAGAACAAATCAGGACTTCTCTTGGATATTCTGAAACGGAAGAAGCTGGGCGCTGTTTTTGAGGTTTCGTCCGAACTCGATGAGCTACGTTCCAAATATGATATAGAAAAAAACTATCCAGACACAAATACGCTCATATTTACAACTATCCCTTTAGGCACACTAAAGTTCTTGCGGGAATACTGTGAAACCGCCGGATGTCTCAGGATCACCCATCTTCATCGTTATATCGCGCAAAAGGTAAATGACGAGATGAAATTTGACTTGGGGTCACTTCCGCCCGATGACATTATTGCGATGGGGAAGATGAGCATCGGCAAGAAAAAGGATTACTGGGACAGGATCAAAGCCGGGGGCGAAGAGGGACTTTTCACTGCAGAAGATATTTTAGAGTTTCTTAACAATCCCGAAAAGACATTTAAGAAGTATGGCAAAGAAGAGCAAAGACTCTTTTCCGATCTTATGTCCAGATATACCCTCTATCCACTGGAAAACAAACCGCCGCAGACCATTGCTGATGATATTTCCACGGCTATCTTTGACCATATCATTTACAAAACAGATAAACCCTTTCTGGAAAAAATCTATAATGGATGGATGGATTCGAAGAAGTATGAATCTTCACTGAAGAAGTATGCTTCCCAATACACTTTGCCGGGAGATACTGATATATGGAACGTACCGACTAATCATCCATTTGAAGAAATTGATATTAAGTGGCTCGGCCAGATCATTGAAAACATCGGCGATGCAGAATGGGTAAAAGATAAACTTCCTATCATCAAAGAAAGGTCTTCTCAGGCTATCACAGAAACATTGGATGTTACCTTTTTGGAAGATATCCATGTTCTGTTTTTCTATGATCCTTCAGGCATTGCGGGAATCAACAATCTGGATGATGCAATTGAACATTATCAGAATCGGTTTTACAAGCTGGACAATGCGATTCGTCATCTCTACAAAAAATTTCTTGCAGATGAATCAATATTAAAACCAATACAGGAATATTATCAACAAAGCATATCGTTGTATCTTGATAAATGGTTTTCATTCTTTTCCGATCAGTACGAGGAAAATCAGACTGGATTGCTAAAACGTATTATCTCGGATAATGATCCACCTGTTGCTATCATCGTTGGCGATGCAATTTCTTATGGGGTATCCCAGGAAATAATAGAAGGCATAGGTTCCGGATATAAGATTCAGAATAATATGATCTGCGGAAATTATCCCTCCGAAACAGAAAATAATATGAGCAGCCTTTTCGTATCGTCTGGCGACATATATGAAACCAGGGATAAACGGCAGAAAGAGCTTATAAAAGAAACCGCTAAAAATATTGAATTTATTGATGTAGATAAACTGTCAGTTGCGCATACGCTAAACGATTATACTGTTCTTTATGCTCCCGACGTGGATGAATTGTCAGAAAAACAGAATCAAGGGGCCTTGAAATATTATGATGAATTCATTGGTGGAATCCGTGATAAGATTGATATGCTGTTCGGTTGCGGTTACAAAAAGGTGTTTCTCGTCAGTGATCACGGTTTTGTGCTGACCGGCATTCTTCAAGAGTCGGATAAAATTACACTCAATGTTCCGGATGGAGCAAAGCACGAACGCTACTGTGTTTCTGAGGGTAAAATTCCTGGAGTGACGGAAGATATTATAGAAGTGAAAAAGATTTACGGGAAGTATGGTTATGTTTATTTTTCCCGCACGCTCAATCCATACAAAACAAAAGGTGCGTATGGGTTTTCTCATGGTGGAATTACACCACAGGAATTGCTGATTCCTTATTTGATGATTGAAAAGAGCGGTGCGGAAATGAATCAACTGGAAGTGTCAATTATAAACAAGAAGGCGCTGGAAGCGGTTGTCGGAGATCTTTATGAAATTAAAATCAAAACCGGCGCGCATATGGGCGAAATATTCAGCAGTCAAAGGAAAATCATAATCATATTTGTGAAGGACAGAAATGAATTTAATCAGAGTGATATTATAGATATGAAGGCTAATGAAGAAGTAATAAAAGAATTTAGCTTCGGCAAATATGATGAATTTGAAGCAGTCATAGTTGATGCTGAATCAAAATCCCGCTTGGATTCTTGCAAGATAAAGAAACAAGTTGCAAGGGATCTTGGTGGTTTGGGAGGTAATCGGTGAGTCTGGTACTCGATACATTAGATGAAAAATTGATTGATAATTTTAGGGGTTATGTCGTCAAAAAAGACCTTGTCAGGGAATTGAAACTGGGGGCCAATGTGCCCGTGTTTGTTCTGGAATATCTTCTTGCAAATTCGTGTTCCACTACTGATGAGGAACAAATTCGTAAAGGCATTCAAAATGTTAAGATTATTTTGCACGACCATTACGCCAATCCCGAAGAAAGCAATTTAATCCAATCAAAAATAAGAGAAAAACAAGGCTTTACCATCATTGATAAAATCGAGGTGGCGCTTGATGCCAACAAAGACAGGTACTGGGCAAGACTGTTGAATAGCAATATCAAGAATGCCAATATAAGCGATACACAGGTTGTGAAACATGAGAAGCTTTTATTGGGCGGTATCTGGGCTATTATTGATATTCAATATGACCCCGAAATAAAGATAGGCAACAAGACGTATCCCTTTCTTATAAAGGGCATTAAACCGATTCAGTTATCAACGTTTGACGCGGATAGATTTAAGGAAGGCCGGAAAAATTTTACAAGGGATGAGTGGATCGATGTACTAATAAGAAGTATTGGAATGGAACCCACTTCTGAAGGGTTTTCCGATCGTCTTAAAATACTTTTAATTTCCCGTCTGATACCTCTTGTGGAATCAAATTTTAACATGATTGAGCTTGGTCCCCGAATGACCGGGAAAAGCTATGTTTATAAGGAAATCACCCCTTATGCAATCCTTCTATCGGGGGGACAGCCAACCGTTGCTCAATTATTTATCAATAATACAACCCGGAAAATTGGGCTGGTAGGCAACTGGGATACTGTCGCCTTTGATGAAGTTTCCGGCATCAAATTTAAGGAGAAGGACGGCGTTCAGATAATGAAGGATTACATGGAATCCGGATCTTTCTCGCGTGGAGGCGGCGGTGAAATGGCTGGAAGCGCCTCGATGGTCTTTAATGGAAACATTAATCAGCCAGTCGAAACACTATTAAGAACGTCACACTTATTTAGTCCTCTGTCGGAAACTATCCGTAATGATACTGCGTTCCTGGATCGAATCCATTTCTATCTGCCGGGCTGGGAAGTGATTAAGCTTTCGCCATCTAACTTCACAAATAATTACGGTTTCAGCATGGATTACTTTTCTGAAACGCTGAAATATATGAGGCGCTATACGTATTCTGATGTTGTAGATAAATATTTTGGGCTGGGAAGCCACCTAAAACAGAGAGATTCAAAATCAGTCAAGAAGGCGGTCTCTGGGCTGATTAAATTGATACATCCGGATGGCGAATATACTAAAACGGATGTAAGAGAATATCTTGAAATTGCCATGGAAATGCGTCGCCGTGTAAAAGAACAACTAAAAAGAATCGGCGGCATGGAATTCTGGGACACCAATTTTTCATATATAGATAAGGAATCCCAGGAAGAAGTCTATGTCTCCATACCGGAGGAACGCGGATCGCAATTGATTGAAAATCAACCCCTTCAACCAGGCACATGTTACACTGTTTCTCAGGACGAAGAGGGCATGGCCCTATTGCGGATTGAGGTGAGCATTACGCAGGGGAACGGTAAGTTGAATATTTCAGGAACCACAAAGTCTATTGTGAAAGACAATATCAAAAATGCACATCAATATATAAAGGCTAACGAGAAGACAATACTAAGCCAGGAGCACTCATTAAGTAATTATGATCTTTCAGTTCAGGTGTCTACTTTAATTGGCAAGGGGATTGGCTCCGGAATCGGAGCGGCCGTTTTTTTGGCCCTTCTCTCCGGTATTTATAAAAAGCACATAAAACCAGGCGTTGGTGTACTGGGGGATATTACAATAAGCGGTGGCGTTCAAAGAGCGGATAATTTTTCTGATAAATTGGCCATGCTGTCAGAAAATGGAGCCAGGATGGTTCTTACCCCTATGGACAACCTTGCTGAGATGAAAGATGTTCCTCCTTCGATCTTAAACAATACAGACGTCAACTTTTTCTCCAACAGCCAAATGATCCTACAGAAAGCTATATTGACGGATTAGGCAGGCTATACACACTACCAGGACAATAGATTTGATAGGGAATGTAATTATGGATAATGCTTATTCAATCTCTATTATTTCAAATGGACATTATGAAGTTACAATAGATTTAGATGCCTGGTTATCTCGCAAACAGTTTTTGTGTTTTCGAGAAAAAATAAGTGATATTAGCAAAGAAGATCCCTGGTTTGGGTCAATTTGTACTTTAAACAAATCGGTTTTGAAGTATCGATCTGAGTCATTGTTTCCGGAGAAAGGCAATTCCCCAAAACAAAAAGTCATGATGATTCTTGGCAATCCTGCCACCCATAGCGTGGCAAACGGCATGTTCTTTTTTTCAAAGAACAACGGGGAAAGACATCAATTTTGGGGTCGCTTGAACAATGCCGGTTTATTAGAAAAGTTCGAATGTGATAGCCGTGAAGAAGAAGCCGATAAGAGGAGAAACTTTATTCTCGCGGAAGGCTGTAAGTCTGACAGATACCTCCTCGGATTAACAACATTCTATTCATTCCCCACACCAGTCACCGGTAGTTTTAAAGACGTTAAAGGTGTCGAAACATTATTTGAGGATGTTTTAGATAGATTACAACAGATGGAATATAGCAGGCTGGTATCATATGATTTTTCTAAAGATGCCATCTGGGTATTTACGCAAAAATCCTCTTATCAGTACGTTAAATCGGGTAATAGTTTTAGCAAGATCGCATATTGGCCTTTACGAGGAAAGGGCAGCAAAGGAGAAGAATTGGGGGGAATTTTGACAGCACTACAGCCATTTATGCCATAGATGAGGATAAACCGTGAAAACCTGCAAGAGATGTTTTAGAGAATTTGATGAATCCGAAGTCGATGTTCTGGGTGTCAGTCCAGCGACGGAGCTGGCGGATATTTTTCTTCAGGACATTGGTGTTGAGGATATAAATGATCTATGTCCTGAATGCAGGGAAGAACTGGGGGCAATGGATATGCTCGGATTTGGTCTGTGAATAGCAAATTAGTTTAAGGACTTTCCCTGTTTCCATGTTTGAGTTAAAATATTTTAGATGATGGTCAAAGAACCGAGACAACCAGTCCGTCCGAAACGAAGAAACGAATTAACATGGGAATGGTTTCTAAATTTTTCAAGAGCCACATTTGGCGGATAAAAAGTCACCATTTTGCTTTTCCATAGATATTTTTAGGGGGAATAAAATGAGTAGATCAAGCGACCAATTTAGGGGGTGTTTATTTGGTAGACAGGGAGAACCAGGTGGCTGTTTTATAGCGACCGCCACGATGGGCGACTATAATAATCCAACAGTGATTCAATTAAGATACTTTAGAGATAATTATCTGGCAAAAAAAAAGTGGGGGCGGTTATTTATAGATACTTATTATAAATATAGTCCATGTATAGCTGTTTTAATTTCGAAAAGCCCTTTTCTTAAGATTGCAGTTTATATCTTGTTAATAAAACCGCTTCAACATATAGCTAAGTTTCTTTTTAAAAAGGAAAATTTAAGGCCTTAACCCTCGATAAAGGGGACAGGGAATACATGGAAGGTCTCGCCGACTGCGCCGCTGGTTCGGGAGTAGACCCGGGCATTGTGCACTGGAGCGGACCGACAAAAATGGAGGTAGGGAATAAATGAAGTTATTCAGAGAATTCGACATCAATGACATGAAGGAATTTGAACCGGAGGCAAAGGTTGGATTAATAGCGACCATAAATCCCGAAGGTCTTCCGCACATCACGCTGATCACCGCCCTTCAGGCAAAAACCCCCTCACAGATGATCTGGGCCCAGTTCACGGAAGGAATGAGCAAAAAGAACGTCAGGACAAATCACCGTACAGCTTTTCTCATCATGACTCTCGACAAATCGCTCTGGAGGGGAAAAACTACCTGGACCCACCTTGCAATAGAGGGGGAAGACTATGAAATGTTCAACAAGAAACCGATGTTCAGATACAATGCCTATCTCGGCATACACACAGTGCACTACATGGATCTTGTGGAGACATATGGCAGGGAGAAGCTGCCCCTGTCAAATATCGCCCTCGCGTCTATACTCACCGGAGCCGCGAAATCGAGTGTCAGGACAGACGCGGCAGAGCAGATACTGAAACCCTGGGGAGAAGGGCTCTTCAACGGATTGAGTTCCCTGAAGTTCATAGCCTGGGTAGGAGAAGACGGTTTTCCCAACATTATCCCACTGATACAATGCCGGGCTTCAGACAGCAGAAGACTCGTTTTTTCCACAGCGGCCTATGGAAAGGAACTGAACGCGATAAAGGAAGGGAC
>Ga0307991_1000346_pt1 | contig 34014 bp, 30 predicted proteins | sample EllFjometagen131_FD_203146 | JGI IMG/M metagenome (GOLD analysis project Ga0307991, IMG submission 203146) | Marine microbial communities from Ellis Fjord, Antarctic Ocean - #131 | ecosystem: Environmental > Aquatic > Marine > Unclassified | place: Southern Ocean | collected 2014-10-08 | reverse complement strand
GCTTTTTTTTATTTGTAACATGAAAGAGCATCCCGTCTTTTTTTTAGTCGGGAGGGTCCCGGGTCCGAGCCCCGGCAGGATCACAAGCGATTCATTAATTTGATTCGCTTTTTTTATTTAAACACGATAGAGCATCCCGTCTTTTTTTTAGTCGGGAGGGTCCCGGGTCCGAGCCCCGGCAGGATCACAAGCGATTCATTAATTTGAGTCGCTTTTTTTATTTGCATTAATAGATAATCCCAAAGAATGATTATTTAAAAGCACAAAAAAAATTTGTTGTTAAAATTATTATTATTTTTACCTAATTTTTTATAGTAGTTTAGTTGATTTAAAATCGTACGTAAAAGCATGATTTTAAAATATTAAAAGAAAACCACATAATGTCAACGTATGCATTTTTTTAATTAATAAAAGCACGAATTTATAGAAGGAATGAGAGATAAATATATATAAACATTATGAAAATAAAGAACTTGAAAATTTTAATTATAATCGGTCCTCCTTATTCTGGTAAAGGAACTCAATGTGAAATACTAAAAAACATTTTGGGGTACGAACACATATCAACAGGAGATAGAATTCGTAAAGAAAAAGAAAACAATACTGAATTGGGACAAACAATGATAGATTATGAAGATAATGGACAACTTGTTCCAGATTTGTTAATGAAGAATATACTAATTAAAATCCTTGAAGAAAATAATCAAAAAGAAGGTCTCATCCTTGATGGATATCCCCGAACGAAAAATCAAGTTGATACTTTTATTGAACTTCATAAAGAAATAGATATAACAATTGAGAATATTGTTAGCATCTATGTACCTGAAGAAGAGCTCATGAATCGAGTTAAGATAAGAGCAGAAACTTCAAACAGAAAAGACGATAAAGATATTAATATCATTTATAGAAGAATTGATATTTTTGAATCAGAAACAAGACCAGCTATAGAATATATAAAAACAAAATTCAATGTTATTGAAGTAAATGGACTAGGAAGCATTCAAAATGTTACTGATTCGATTTTGAAAGAAGTCAATAAATAAACAGCTTATATCAAAACTCTTATGTTTTCTAAGGAAAATAATTCAAAATCCAAAACAATAATTGTAATTTATAAAAAAACATTGTGGAATTAATTGATGGCAAAAAAATATCAGCTGAAATAAAAAACGAAATTGCTGAAGAAGTAAAAGAGATTGTAGCTTCGGGAGGAAAAGCTCCTCACTTGGCAACAATATTGGTAGGATACGATGGTGGCAGCGAAACTTATGTTGCTCATAAAGTTAAAGCTTGTGAACAAGTTGGTTTTAAATCAACACTTATCAGATATGAAAATAATGTTTCGGAAGAAGAGCTTTTAAAAAAAGTTTTTGAATTAAATAATGATAATAATTTAGATGGTTTTATTGTACAATTACCATTACCCGACCATATTTCAGAACAAAAAATAATTGAAGCTATTGAACCAAGAAAAGACGTTGACGGATTCCATCCAGTTAACGTAGGTCGTATGCTCATTGGATTATCTTCATTTGTTTCTGCAACCCCAGCAGGTATAATGACATTACTACAAAGATATAATATTGAAACTTCAGGAAAAAATTGCGTTATTGTTGGCAGAAGCAATATTGTTGGCAGACCAATGAGTATTTTAATGTCTCAAAAAACATCCGGTGGTAACGCAACAGTTACTGTGTGTCATAGTCGTACAAAAAACCTTAAAGAAATTTGTGCTCAAGCTGATATTCTTATTGCAGCACTTGGCTCTCCTGAATTCCTTACCGCTGACATGGTAAAAGATGGTGCTGTAATTATTGATGTTGGAACTACACGTATAAAATCTGACCTGACAAAATCAGGATGGAAATTAAAAGGCGATGTGAAATTTGATGAAGTCTCTCCTAAATGCAGTTATATTACACCTGTGCCCGGCGGCGTAGGACCAATGACTATTGTTTCTTTGTTAAAAAACACATTGTTGGCAGCTAAAAATAAAATTTATTCCTGATAAGTTATTGTTCTTTATTTCTTTAATTACAAAGAAATTTATTGTTAAACTTATTCCTATCTTTTCCTGATAAAATCTTAAATTTCCTATGCTAATTTCTAAAAAAATTATTTTTCCATTTTTATTAACAATGGAATATTTTATTGAATTAAATCTCTAATTTTGAAAAAAAATAAGAATTATGCCAAATATATTAGAATTAGAAAAAATAGCTAAACAAGTAAGAAGAGATATTCTTCGAATGGTACATGCTGTCAATTCGGGACATCCCGGAGGTTCACTTGGATGTACAGATTTCATCACTGCTCTATATTTTGAAATTCTAAAACATAATCCAAAAGATTTTTCAATGGATGGCAAAAATCAAGATTTGTTTTTTTTATCAAACGGCCATATTTCTCCACTTTGGTATAGCGTTTTAGCTCGAAGCGGCTATTTTGAGATTAAAGAATTATCAACTTTCCGAAAATTAAACTCCCGCCTTCAGGGACATCCTGCAACCGAAGAAGGACTCCCCGGAATTAGGGTAGCTTCAGGCTCATTAGGACAAGGATTGTCAATTGCTATTGGTGCTGCTATCTCAAAAAAATTGAATAATGACAAAAATCTTGTTTATTCTCTTCATGGTGATGGCGAACTTCAGGAAGGACAAATTTGGGAAGCCTTAATGTATGCTTCTGCTAATAAAATAGATAATTTAATTTCAACAATAGATTACAATTGCAAACAAATTGATGGTCCAACAGACGAAATAGTTTCATTAGGAAGTCTAAAATCGAAATTCAAGGCTTTCGATTGGGATGTTCTGGAAATGGACGGAAACAAAATGTATGAAGTTGTTAACACAATAAAAATTGCAAAAGAACATACAGGAAAAGGCAAACCGGTCGTTATTATTATGAAAACAGAAATGGGATGTGGTGTTGACTTTATGACGGGAACACATAATTGGCATGGAAAAGCACCTAATGACGAGCAATTGAAAAATGCTCTTTCTCAAATTGAAGAAACAATAGGAGATTATTAGAATTATATTAATATGTTCAAACAAATTAAAATTAAATATTTTTTCATTTTGATTTGTGTGTTTTTTAATTTTTTTACAAACGCACAAAACATTCAGGAAAAAGAAAAACCGGAAACAATAACTCGAATATTATTTATTTTCGATGCTTCACAAAGCATGTTTGGAGAATGGCAAAGCGATGTAAAAATAAATATTGCCAGAGAACTTTTATCTGACTTATTAGATAGCCTGCAAAACATTAAAAACATAGAACTCGCTTTAAGAGTTTATGGTCATCAATACGATTTTCGTGTTAAACAAAATTGCAACGACACAAAACTTGAAGTTCCTTTCGCTAAGAATAACGTAATTAAAATAAAAAACAAACTTAAAAGTATAGTCCCAAAAGGAACAACACCAATTGCCCGTTCCCTTGAAATGGCTGGCAGTGATTTTCCACCTTGCAGTAATTGCCGTAATATTATTATTCTCATAACCGACGGCATTGAAGAATGCGACGGAGACCCCTGTGCTATTTCAGCAGCCTTACAAAAAGGTGGAATTGTGCTTCAACCTTTTATCATTGGAATTGGGAAAAATTTTGAAGATGCTTTTGATTGTGTTGGAAAATATTTTGATGCTTCTGAAGAAAAAGCATTTCGCGAATCATTGAATATCGTTATCTCTCAAACACTAAATCCAACAACATTACACGTAAATCTTCTGGATATAAATAAAAATCCAACTGAAACAAATGTAAATATGACTTTTTATGATAATTACTCGGGTTTAATAAAGTACAACTTTATACATACATTAAACAGCAAAGGAAATCCTGATATGTTAACAGTTGACCCTTTATTAAATTATGATATTGTTGTGCATACAATTCCTCCTGTTGGAATTGATAGTGTTGTGCTAACTCCCGGCAAACATAATATAGTTGGAATTGACGCCCCTCAAGGTTATCTGAAATTAAAATTTGAAAGTAGTGGTAGTATTATTAAAAACCTACCATGTATTGTAAGAGAAAACGACAAAACAGAAACAATGAATGTTCAATATTTTGATCAATTAGAGAAATATATCACTGGCATTTATGACCTTGAAATACTTTGTTTACCAAGACTAATTATTGAAAATGTTGAAATAAAACAAAGCCATACAACTGATGTTATTATTCATGTTCCCGGAATAGCAAATATTTATACCAATAACAACGGATACGGAAGCATCTACATTGAAAGTAAAGATAAACTTAAATGGATATATAATTTAAGAGATAATCTAAATACCGAATCCTTGGTTTTACAGCCGGGGAATTACAAAGTTGTTTTCAGAACTAAACACTCATACAGATCATTCTATACTGTTGAAAAATCTTTTACTATAAAATCTGGAATGACAACAAATGTAAAAATGTATTAACTCAAAAAACAAGCCTTCAGAAAAAACAAAAAACAAAAATAGTTTATGAAATGCCCATGTAGAAAAGCACACCAAAAGAGATGAATAATCCCGATATATATCGGGAGGGCATTCCATGTTAGGTAGCGATAAAGATTGATAACTTAACAAACTTACAAATCGAACAATCAGTCAAATAATAAAATTTAAACACATGAAACATTACACATACTCAGACAAAAAAGATACTCGTTCAGGTTTTGGAGATGCACTGCTCGAATGCGGAAGAAATAATCCAAATATTGTTGCTCTTTGTTCCGATTTAACCGGCTCACTTAAAATGAACGCTTTCGCTAAAGAATTTCCTGACAGATTTTTTCAAACCGGCATAGCTGAGGCAAATATGATGGGCATTGCTGCTGGTCTTGCAATTGGAGGCAAAATTCCTTTTACAGGAACTTTTGCAGTTTTTTCAACTGGAAGGGTTTATGACCAAATACGACAATCAATAGCTTACTCAAACAAAAACGTTAAAATCTGTGCTTCACATGCAGGAATTACTCTTGGCGAAGATGGTGCAAGTCATCAAATACTCGAAGATATAGGCTTAATGAAAATGCTCCCAAACATGACTGTTATTAATCCCTGCGATTATAACCAAACAAAAGCTGCAACACTAGCATTAGTTAATCATGTAGGACCTGTTTATCTGAGATTTGGACGCCCAAAAGTTCCAAACTTCACTCCTACTAATCAAAATTTTGAAATTGGTAAAGCTGTGGTTTTTAATGAAGGTAAAGATGTTTCAATTTTTGCTACAGGTCACTTGCTTTGGAAAGCTATTGAAGCAGGTGAAGTTTTAGCAGAAAAGGGTATTGAAGCTGAAATCATAAATATTCACACCATTAAACCTTTAGACAATTTAGCTATTATAAATTCTGTTAAAAAAACCAAATGTTCCGTTTCTGCAGAAGAACATTTTATGAACGGTGGATTAGGAGACAGCATTGCTCAACTTTTGGTTAGAGAATATCCTGTTCCTATGGAAATGGTTGCCATCAATGACGAATTTGGTGAAAGCGGAACTCCTGAACAACTCCTTAAAAAATATGGCTTAGATAGTCAAAATATTGTTGATGCTACACTCAAAGTTTTAAAAAGAAAATAATTTTTTAAAAAATCATCATTTCTTTTTTTTAAAGCTTCCCTATCTTTTTTTATGTAAATTTACAAAATTAACTTATTGCAAGAACAGTATTCTTATTTAATATATGTCTGAATTTTCTGATAATAAAATCCTTGAATTATTTCGTAATGAAGATACTCGAAATTATGGATTTAATTTATTGATAAAAAAATATCAGAAAAAAGTATATTGGCAAGCCCGAAGAATTGTTATCTGTCATGATGATGCTAATGATATAACTCAAAATGTTTTTATAAAAATCTGGAAAAATCTTGATACTTTTAGAGAAGAATCTTTGCTTTTTTCGTGGATTTATAAAATTACAAACAACGAATCACTTACATTTTTAAAGAAAAAACGCTCATTTCTTTCTGTACCATTCGAAGGATTAGAAAATCAACTTTCCGATTGTCTTAATGAAGAATCTAGTCTTGATACTAATAGTATTCAATATAAACTTCAAAAGGCAATATTAAAATTACCTGAAAAACAAAAAATTGTATTTAATATGAGATATTATGAAAACTTAACATATAAAGAAATTTCACAAATTTTAGGCACATCTGTAGGTGCATTAAAAGCTTCATATCATATTGCTATAAAAAAAATAGAAAAATATTTAAAAGAAAATTAAACCTTTTACAAAAAAAAACATCTAAGTACTGAGATTTGAAATTTTATTATAAAAATGTTGAATAAAAAACACCAAAATAAAACATCTGTAGAAAAGGAACTACAAGAAATTGCTCCTATTCTTTCTAGCATAGAAAAACAAAATGCTTTTGTTGTTCCTGATGATTATTTTGATACATTATATGAAAATATTCAAAATAAATGTTATCAAAATAAAACAGTGAGTTTGTGGTCTCATTTCACTAACATTCTTCGTAAACCTGTATATTCTATTAGCATAGCAGCAGTAATAATTATTCTGATTTCTATAGGTTTTAATTTTTTCAAACCAAATTCTTTAAAAATTTCAGAAGACAAAAAATTAATATCTGAACAAAGTAATAATGCAAATCAAGACAATATTAATAATGACATAAATTCAGATATTCAGAAAAATAGTTCAAAGCAAAACCAAAAAATTGACAAAACAAACAATAAAAATAAATCCGAAATTGCTTTAAAGCAAGATAAGAAAAAACAATTAGTTGGATTAAATAATCATAAAAATTCTCCTGAACTTGCTAATAATTCACAAAAAACTGAACAAATAAATAATAGCAATTCAATAATAAATCAAACACCTTCAATAAACAATAAAAAGGAAAATAATCCTATTATTGCATCAAATTCATATCAGCCGGGGCAAACAAATAGTGAAGGAATTGCTACAAAACAAAAACAAATTTCCAATATAACAAATCAGAATACTAATAATCAAAAATCAAAAAACATTTCAGTTGAAGAATCTTCATCTAAGAAACTATTTGTTAATCTTGGAAACGATATTTGCTCTAATTCTCCTATTACTCTTGACGCCGGAAATTCAAATCGCAATTGCACTTACAAATGGTCAACAGGCGAAACAACAAAAGCTATAAATGTTAATTCAAGTGGAAAATATAGTGTAACTGTTATCAATAAATCTGATGCAAATAATTTTGCTAAAGATGAAATAAATGTAAAAATTTTACCATCTCCAATTGTTGACTTAGGACCCGATAAAACAATTTGCACTAACGAATCTTTAATTCTATATGCTATTAAAGATGAAGAACACTTAAAAGATTACACATATAAATGGTCAATGAATAATGAAACAAAGTCTTTTATAAATCTTAAAAATCTTTTGCCCGGCACATATAAAATAAAAGCAGAAGTAAGCGGATGTAAAACTATTTATGATGAAATGACTTTAACTGTAAACGATTGCTCCATTGAGATACCAAATGTTTTTACACCTAACGGAGACGGAAAAAATGACTTTTTTGTTATTAAAGGTCTTGAGAGTTATCCTAACAGCAAATTAATTATTTTTAATAGAAATGGAGTTAAAGTTTTTGAGAGCAAAAACTATAAAAATAATTGGGACGGTGGTAATAATTCAAATAGTGTTTATTATTATATACTAACTATTTCTGATGAAAATAAAACCGAAAGAAAAGGAACTATTACAATTTATGGAAAACAATAATTTATATATAATTGAGAATAAACAAACAAAACAAAACGTGTTTTAAAAAACAGAAAAAATACTTTTATGGGGTTTTATTATTACGTTCTTAGATTAAATGTTGACGGTAATTAAAAGAAACCCAAAGAACTATTACCGTAAAATAAGCAAACTTAAAACCACGAAAAGTCTTTCAAGAAATTGAAAGACTTTTTTTATTGGAATAAGTATTTTAAGGCTGTGGTTCTACATCAACAACACGAATCACCTCAGCAGCAGCATTTCCTGCTTCATCAGAAACATTATATTTTACATTATAAGAACCTACAGTATTTTTGTCAATATTATGTGTAATAACAATTTCAGCACTTATATCTTCGTCAACATCATCAATTGCAGTAGCTCCGGGCTCCGTATAATCTGTACCAACAAAAATAACCATAGGATTATTTCCTATTAATGTTATTATTGGTGCTGTTTCATCCTTATCTTTATCACAAGCTGAAAAGGAAAAAACTGATAAAAGAAATATTGCTAATAAAATTTTGAAAATCTTTTTCATTATTGTTCAATTTTGATTTATAAATTATTGTTTATCGATGCGGAACAAATTTACAAATTATATTATTGATTAAAATATTTCTTAAAGAATATTTTTTTTATACAAATTTAATTAAATTTGCATTTAAATTTAAAATTAAAAATTATGAAAAAATTTATTTATTTATTATTCGTTGCACTTGTTTTCACATTAAGTGCTTGTGGTCCAAACGCTCAAGAAGAAGCTGAAAAAGCTCGTCAAGATTCTATTATGGAACAACAGAGATTAGATTCTATTGCAGAAGTAGAAGTATTAGAAGCTGAAATGTTAAGGATTCAGGATTCAATTCAACAAGCTGCAATAATTGATTCTGTTAAAGCTGCAGAAAAATACAAATACAATACAAAAGCTAAAGCAGAAAAAAAGGCAAAACTTAGAGATCCTAATGCAAAGAAGAAATCACCAGCTATGCAAAGAGATCCAAATGCTGTTAATAAGGCGAAGAAAAAAAGATTAAGAGCTCCTAAATAAATATATTAGATAATCTTCTAATTTTTTTGTTATTTGTTTTTTTACAAATAACATATATTTCTTTTTGAAAATATTCAGGGAGTGAAATACTCCCTATTTTTTCATATTACCCAAAAAGCATTTTCCCGTAAAAGAAAATTCATAAATTTATTCACATTATAAATTTGAAAATGTATTTTTGTCAATAAAAACAAATCATAATGAAGCAAAAAATTTCTACTTCCGGAAATAAAGGACCTGGTATTCGTTCAGACTGTTTCATAACAATTGAATTAACAGATAATCCAGGTATAAATATTATTTTAAACAGCAAAGTTAATGCACTTTACGGAAATTCTATAAAAGAATTAGTCAAAGAAATATTTGACTTTTTCGATATTAAAAATTCAAAAATCACTATTGAAGACTCGGGAGCTTTACCTTATATTATTGCTGCAAGAATTGAAGCTGCAATAAAACAACTTTTTGAGACAAAAAAAGAATTTCTTCCTGAATTTATAAGTAATAATAAATATCATACAAATAGAGAAAGAAATCGTATTTCCCGACTTTATCTCCCAGGGAACACTCCCCGACTAATGATAAACGCAGGCGTTCACAAACCTGATGGAATAATTCTCGACCTTGAAGATTCTGTTGCTGTTAACAAAAAAGTCGAAGCACGTTTATTAGTACGAAATACTTTGCGACAACTTGATTTTTATGGTGCAGAACGAATGGTTCGAATAAATCAAATACCAATTGGACTTGAAGATTTGGATTATATTATCCCACATAATGTGAATCTTATTCTTATTCCAAAATGTGAAAACGCCAAACAAATTAATCTCGTTAACGAAAAAATTTCAGAATTAAATAAAGAGGAAAAAACAAAAAATCCAATCTGGTTAATGCCTATTATTGAAAGTGCAAAAGGAGTAATTAATGCTTACGAAATAGCAAGTGCTTCCGATAATGTTGTTGCTATTGCTATTGGACTTGAGGATTACACCGCCGACATAGGAACTAAAAGAACAAATGAAGGAACAGAATCTTTTTTTGCAAGAAGTCAGGTTGTTAATGCAGCAAGAGCTGCGGGTGTTCAACCAATTGATTCAGTTTTTTCTGATGTAGGTGATATGGATGCTCTAAAAGAAAATGTTAAAAAATCTAAAGCACTGGGATTTGATGGAATGGGCTGTATCCACCCGAGACAAATTAGAGTAATTCATGATAATTTTGCTCCTGATGAAATTGAAATTGATAAAGCTAAAAAGATTGTAATTGCTTTTGATGAAGCTACAGAAAAAGGACTCGGAGTTGTTTCTCTCGGAACAAAAATGATTGACCCACCCGTTGTTAAACGTGCTCAAAATACAATTGAATTAGCAATTAGCACAAATAAACTATCTAAAGACTGGAAAACAAAATAGATGTACAATTTTCAAAATTAAAAAAATGAAAAAGTATAATAATTTAGTAAAGAATGCTCTTGGCAGATTAGTACCAACCGAAATCAATGGCAATCCTGCAATACCTTATCAGGGAGTAGGAAAATACAAACCTTCAGGAAGAAAATATGCCCCTCCTATTTCTTCATGTTCCGACTATCCCGATGATGGGAATAAGCTTGTAAAGAATTTGAAAGAAGCATTAATAAAATCAGGATTAAAAGATGGAATGACAATTTCAACTCATCATCATTTTCGCAACGGCGACCTGATTTCTAAACAAATTTTTGATATTGCTCACGAATTGGGCATTAAAGATTTAAGATGGTTTCCATCAGCATCTTTTCCTTGCCAAGAACCAATAATTGAACATCTTAAAAACGGAACAATAAACAGAATTGAAGGAAGCATGAATGGTGCCTTAGGAAAATTTGCTTCTGAAGGTAATATGAAAGGACTTGGAGTATTGCGTTCTCACGGAGGAAGATATCAGGCAATTCAAGACGGTGATGTTCATATTGATATTGCAGTTATTGCTGCTCCATCTGCTGATGCTTTTGGAAATGCTAACGGAGTTAATGGATCCGCTGCCTGCGGATTGCTCGGATTTGCTTTAGCCGATTCGCAATATGCCGATAGAGTTATTGTTGTTACAGATAATCTTGTTCCATTTCCTTGTATCCCTTGGCAAATTCACGGAAATTATGTTGATTATACAGTTTTAGTTGAAAAAATTGGAATCCCCGAAAAAATTATTTCAGGAACAACAAGAATAACAAAAAGTCCCGACAGATTGTTGATTGCTGAAATGACAGCTAAATTCTGTGATGAAGTTGGAATTGTTAAAGATGGTTTTTCCTATCAAGCCGGAGCGGGAGGCACTTCTTTATCTATTGGAATTTATTTCGCCGAAATGCTTAAAGAAAGGGGACTTAAAGCCCGCTTCATTCGTGCAGGCAGCAACAAATATCCTGTTCAAATGCTCGAAGATGGCTTAGTTGATTATATTCTTGACGGACAAACTTTTGACCTTGAAGGTATCAGGTCAATGAGAGAAAATCCAAATCATATAAACACAAGCCCATTTACAAGTTATAATTATCACGGAAAAGGAAATTTTTCAACAATGGTTGATGTTGTTGTTCTCGGTGCTACTGAAGTTGATATAAACTTTAATGCAAATGTTGTTACTCATTCCGATGGTTATTTATTACACGGAATTGGCGGCTGGCAAAATTGCTTATTTTCAAAATGCACTATTTTACCTATTCCTTTGTTCAGAGACAGAATTCCTGTTATTAAAGATGAAGTTACAACCATTTGTGGTCCCGGAGAATTAATTGATGTAATTGTTACAGAAAGAGGAATTGCTATAAATCCGCTCAGAACCGATTTACTTGAAAAAGTTAAAAACTCTAATCTTCCAATAAAAACTATTGAAGAACTTAAAACCGAAGCAGAAAAAATTTGCGGAGTTCCTGATAAGCCAAATCTTAGCGACGAAATTATTGCTGTTATTAAATGGGTAGACGGAACCGTTATTGATTCTGTTAGGAAAGTTGAAATATCTTAATATTTAAGACATTTAAGTTTAAATTTTTAAAATTTTCATCTTATCAAATTTACTAATACTATTGTTTAGCGAATATTTATTTTTTCCTTTCAGGCTGAAAGCCTGACATATATAAACTTGGGGCAACGCCCCAAGATTACAATCAGAAAATCAATATACAGGCTGAAAGCCTGTGAGAAAATTGTCTAAGGCTTACAGTCTGCAAAAAAAACATTTCATCTTTATTCTTGGGGCGTTGCCCCAAGTTCTGTTCTCAAAGATTTTCAACCTTTTTAATTATCATTCATACATTTTTTGATAAAGGAGCTTTATATCGCCTCCAGAATTTATACTTTGTTAGTGAAGTATAGGCTATTAGTTTATTAAAAAATTTGAATTTCATTAAAAAATGCAAAATTTTATATCCAAGATAAATAATAGCAAATCCAAAAACTATCATTAAAATATTTACTAATATTTTTGACTCAAGGGTATTATAAGATATTTGAAGAATATTATTTTCAATAATTAATTTAAGAACAAAATAAGGAACAAAAGAAAAAGCAATCCACCACAGCAAAACCACATAAGAATGGGCTGTTTCTATTGCTCTTTGCGGACAATTGTTCATACACCTCATACAACTTTCACAATTGAAAGACCAATAAGGTCTGTCTTTAATTATACTAATTGCATTCAAAGGACAATTCTTAACACAAAGCCCACAATTGTTACATGAGTCAGTTGCAACAAAAGTTTTTGCAATCATAAAACGTACGAAGAAATAATATGCAAAAGAAATAGGACTTATTGCAATATCAATTGGCAAAGAATATAATCCACGATAAATTTTCTTTCTTCTAAAAATTTTGTCTGCAAATTTTCGTGTAATTTTTTCACACCTTTCAAAAATAGAATCAACTACTTTTTTTCTTAATCCGGGATGTATTGAAATCCAGTTAGAAGGCAAATCCAATGGACGAAAACCAATAATTTTATATCCCTTTAATTTTAAAATTATTGCAGGAACAATTTGAGCAATTCCGCTTAAACCCGGAGTAAAAATTTTATATAATTTCATTCCTGCTCGAGTATTTAAAAGAAAAATATCAGAACATAAATTCTTAGGGAATTTTCTTAGAAAATTTACAACAATTGGTGGAGTGTTAAAACCGTGAGTAGGAAAACAAAAACCTATCAATGTTTTGTTTTCGTATTCATAAGAATTATAATCTTTAAATTTTTCTATGTTTATCAATTCTGTTTCGATGCCTTTTTCTTTAGCAACATCGATAATCCACTCAGCAGCTCTTCTTGCATTTCCTGTTCCTGAGAAATAATATATTATCAACTTATCGTAATTTACCATAGAAATCATTTGCACTATTAAAAACAAAATATTGACTTTCATTAGCAATTTAAAATACAAAAATTCTTTGACAATTTTTAGAAGGTAACGGTTTGGCAGCTACCCGAAGGTGGCGATTTCGAAACACTTCACTTTCAAACCTGCACTAAGCCAATTCGTTTATTCATATTTATCGGTTAATTCTCGTAACTCTTTTGTAGCAGTCCCTTTTGAAACTTTGCAAATTTCTTGATAGTCTTTATTAGATATTTTTTCTTTCCTTTCACAATAATCTACTTTCTATTTTGGTACTGTCGTCTGTTTTTTACACTTGGCGGTAACGGTCTTCGGTTAAATTTTGGTGGGGATTTCGCCTTGTTTCCCTATCATCTATTAAGAAAGTTAAAGATAGCATTAATTGTCAAAATACTAATAAAACCCCACTTAAATTTGAACCGATGTTAGCAAACGTGCTTTATTCCTTTCCATTTTCCATTCCAGATTATTCTATATTTTCCTTTCTGTTCAAGTTTTCCGCCAATAAAATCAATATTCTTAATCTTACGTGACCTATTTATAGTTATCGAACAAACTAAACTATCAATTAATCCTGAACATCTTAATTGTCTTTTTCTTAAATCCTTATCATAAATAGTCACTCGAATATAATTAGTTCTTAAAAATCTATGCCAGAAACGAGGCATTTCTTTTTTTGATTTTCTAATAGCGTATCGTGTAATCTTTCTATAATCTCGCCGAATTAGCTCGATGATATTATCTTTTTGTTCTGGAGATATGATTAAACTTGGGTCATTAATTATTACACACAACCCTCGACGAAAAGGTTTGGTATCCCTTAAAAAATATTTTCTCTTAAATTGATAATTAGTACTTCTATGATATTCTATTGGCATTACCGATTTTGCTATTGTAAAAAAGCGAATAGCTTTAGCAACAAGCTTGGGTAATTTAAATCTTGGAATAAAAAAGAGTAAATTTTCTTCCAAAACTCCATCATAACCTTCAAGAGTATTACTATTTCTTATCCTTTCCCTTTTTAAAATTTCTCCTTTGTATCCCGCCCAACCAGGAAGACTGTATTTAGATTTTAATGAGAAAAAGTATCTATCAAATCCGCTTGCAAAATATTCCGCAAAAACAGCGGTTCTGAAAGCATAGTAATTAACTTCCTGATGCTCTAAGCAACTATTCTTTGTGAAAATATTTAATTGCTTTCTCCCGTCCATTATCTCACTTTCCAAACAATCAACAACTTCCCATTTAGGTGCATTAGCTTGTGCTTTTAGCTCTTGTAATAAAAAACTTCTTGATACTCGTAAATCATTATTTTGGAAAAATTCTCTTTGAGTTGTTGCAAATATTTTAAATGCTAAAGAAAATCCGTTACATATGTCTAAAAGGTCATCAAACATTCGAATTATCCTTTTAGTTCTTATTTCATAAGGATTTCCTTTCTTTCCTTTATAAATTGTATCATTCTCTTTGTAAGTTATGCCTCCATGAGCAATACCATTTCTAATTGTATTTTCATAGCAATAAGTTACATATATAAAATCAGTATTTTTAATTTCCTCGATGCAATTATAAATATCCAATCCACTCGTTGGTTTAGCTCGTAAAACACGTTGCTTATAAGCAATAAAAAGTAAAAATTTGTGATATACCGCTTCAATTAATTTCACATAATTGAAATGAATACAATTCTCAATAAATAAAATACTCTCAATATTGTTATCTGGTTCAAGTTGGTCATGAAATTCTAAAGAATTGATATCATTGAGCGTTTTAATAGCGATATCTAGTTCATGTTCATATTCCTTGTAAATTGATATAAATAAATCAGAGTTATCCTTTTTTATATTAAGCAGGAAAGTCAGATAATTTTCATATGTATTTTCACAGTAAAATTTTTGCGGTCTATTTATAATGTATTCTTTTAATGACAGATACTTGGAGTCTATCACATTATCCAATATAGGAAACGAATCAGTAATTTTCTGATTCCAAAATTCATTTAATGTCTTTGTTGACGGACAATTTTCAAGTACCATGGATGTCTCTTAACATGTTTGCTAACGATTAAATATACACAATTGCATATATTTCCGTTATAGTTTCAGCATAATATTTTTTTATAAAACATTGTTATTATGCACACTAATTAAAAAAAATAAAACAAAAGTGAAAATCATTTCAACAAAGTTAATTAATTTTTAATATATCTAAGTTATCTAATGGATTTTCTGTTTATAGAATTAACAATAACATTCTAATTAAATATGGCCTCGTAGATGCGTCCTATTTAAGGAATATTTTTTCTCCGGCATCTCAAAATAAATTACAAGCATTTCAAAAAATCAAACTAAAATTATTTAGATTATTTTACTATTTTTACAAAAAAATATATAAAATGAAAAAAATCGCAATCATACTATTCTTTGGATTTTTATTTATAAACTTCCAAACATTTTCAAACAATATTCTTAATCTAATAAAAGATAGTTTAACTGTAGATAAAGCAATTTCAAATAAAAAAATTGACTCTAATAAAAAGATAAAGGTCTATACTTTTGGTATAATGGAAGAAATAAGTCCTCCTGTCTGGCATAAAACTAAAAAAGCATTTAAAGAAGCCAAAGAAAATAATTGCGACCTTATCATAATTCACATGAATACTTATGGCGGCATGGTAAACATTGCTGATTCTATTCGAACAAAAATTCTGGTTTCAAAAATTCCTGTTTATGTTTTTATTGATAATAATGCAGCCTCAGCAGGAGCATTGATATCAATCGCCTGTGATAGTATTTACATGAGGCCCGGTTCAAATTTCGGAGCTGCAACTGTAGTAAATCAGACTGGTGAAGTAGTCGCTGACAAATATCAATCTTATATGCGCTCAATGATGAGATCTACTGCTGAAGTAACCGGCAGAGACCCTGATATTGCTCAATCTATGGTTGACCCGAGAATAAAAATTGAAGGAGTTATTGATTCGGGACGAGTGCTAACTTTTACTGCTTCCGAAGCAATTAAACATAATTTTTGCGAAGGCAAAGCCGAATCAATTGAAGAAGTTCTTGAACTTGCTAATTTTAAAAATTATGAAGTAGTTGAACAAACACTTTCTGCTTCTGATAAAATGATAAGATTTCTAATTAATCCTGCCATCAGCGGAATTTTAATAATGCTAATTATAGGTGGCATATATTTTGAATTACAAACTCCCGGCATTGGTTTTCCTATTGCTGCTTCGGTTATTGCTGCTTTAATATATTTTGCTCCTCTTTATCTTGAAGGCTTGGCTGAGCATTGGGAAATTTTGATTTTTGTTGTAGGTGTAATTCTTATAGCGGTAGAAATATTTGCAATTCCCGGATTTGGCGTTGCCGGCATTTTGGGGATAGTTTTTATGGTTACTGGACTAACTCTAAGCATGGTAGATAATGTTCATTTTGATTTTTCGAATTTTCAAATTAATAGTATTGCCAAAGCATTTTTTATAGTAATTATTGCTACTTTTTTATCAATATTAGGGTCGTTTTATCTCAGTAAAAAATTATTTTCCGAAAGAACAATTTTCGGGCAACTTTCATTAGACACGATTCAAGAAAAAAGTGAAGGATATCTTAGTACAGACATAACTCTTGTTAATCTAATCGGAAAACAAGGTGTTGCAGCAACAATACTTCGACCGGCAGGAAAAGTAGAAATTGACGATGATTATTATGATGCTACTGCCGAAACCAGCTACATTGAAAAAGGAGAAAAAATTGAAGTTGTTAAATATGAAACGGCTCAGCTTTTTGTAAGAAAAATTTCTTAAAAATGAGATTACAACTAATTCAGGCAGATATTACTAAACTAAAAGTTGATGCTATAGTAAATGCTGCTAACAATTCTCTTTTGGGTGGTGGCGGTGTTGATGGTGCTATTCACAGAGCAGCAGGCAGCAAATTGTTGGATGAATGTAAAACACTAAACGGATGCCCTACAGGTGAAGCAAAAATCACAAAGGGATATAATTTAAATGCAAAATTCGTAATTCACACCGTTGGGCCAATCTGGAAAAATGGAAATTTTAATGAAGCCAGTTTATTGGCTAATTGTTATAAAAATAGTTTAGAAATAGCTTTAAAAAATCACATCAAAACTATTGCTTTCCCAAATATTAGCACCGGAGTTTACAAATTCCCCAAGAAATCAGCTGCTCAAATTGCCATTAATGAAGTAAAAATCTTTATCAAAAAATATCCCGAAATTGAAAAAATAATTTTTGTTTGTTTTGATAATGAGAATTTTGAAATTTACAAAATAAATATTTAATTCGCCATTTATGAAGATAGAGATTAAAGAAGTGAATAATCGTAAATCACTTAAGAAATTCATATATTTCCCATCGTCCATTTATAAAGAAAATTCAAATTGGATTCCCCCTATCTATATGGATGAATGGAAATTTTTTAATCCAAATAAAAACAAATCTTTCAAATATTGTGATACTTGCCTTGTTCTTGCTTATGAAAACAATGAAATTGCAGGAAGAATTATGGGAATTATCAATAAAAGATATAATGAAAACAACAATGAAAAAAATGCTCGCTTTTCTTTTCTTGAATGTAATAATAATCAAGAAGTAGCAAATGCTCTATTAACATACATCGAAAACTGGGCACGAGAAAAAAAGATGGAAACCATTGTCGGTCCATTGGGATTTTCCGATAAAGATCCTCAGGGATGTTTAATTGAAGGTTTTGAAAATCGTTGTGTAATTTCAGCACCTTATAATTTGGAATATCTGCCCCAACTAATCGAAAATGCAGGCTTCAAGAAAAAAAACAACCTTGTCAGTTATCAAATAAAAGTTCCTGATGAAATTCCTGATTTATATAAAAAAGTGCATGATAGAGTTTTCAATAACCCCAATTACGAAATTTTTGAACCTAAGACAAAAAAACAACTAAAACAGAATATTATTCCTGTATTCAACTTACTAAATAAAACATATGCAAGTATTTATGCTTTTGACCCTCTAGATGATGAAGAAAAAAAAGAATTTGCTAATCGCTACATAAGCATCCTTAATCCTGATTTTACAAAAACAATTAAGAAAGATGAAACAATGGCTGCATTTATAATTTCAATGCCTGATATTAGTGAAGGTGTTCAAAAGGCAAAAGGCAAAATTTTTCCTTTGGGTTTATTTAAAATTCTTCGTTCACAAAAAAAGACAAAGCAACTTGTATTGTTGCTCGGAGCAGTAAAAGAAAAATATCGTGGATTAGGTCTTGATTTTGCTTTAGCTTATAAAATTTTAGAAACTGCAAAAAAATATAATTTTGAAACCATTGACTCTCACCTTATTCTAGAAAACAATACAAAGATGAGAGCTGAAGCAGAAAAATTCGGCGGGAAAGTTTATAAACGTTTCAGAATTTTCCAAAAGGATTTATAAAAGATTTATATTTCTAAAATCCTGTTAAATATCTAAAATATTTCTATTTTCGTGCCTAACAAATTGAAGTTTATGAAAAATATTCTAACTGTTATAAGAAACAATTATTCGGAAATTTTCAAAATTATTCTCTTGATTATAAGTGTAATTCTTATTGTTTCTTTATTCCCAAAAGAAGGAAAATTCAAATATGAATTTCAAAATGGCAAGCCATGGAAACATAATGACCTGATAGCACCTTTTGATTTTGCAATACAAAAATCGGATATAGAAATTGAAGCTGAGCAGACAAAAGCATTAAAAAATCTAAAACCCTATTTTAACTTTAATAATGATATTGCAGAACAGAAAAAACAAGATTTTCTGTTAGAATTTGAAAAGAAATGGAACGTAAAATATCCCGACAAAAGGATATTTAATAAAATCAAAAAAAACATTTCGACTATAAGCATTGATATTATTGATTCGCTTTTCAGTTGTGGAATTCTGGAATTGCACCCCGCAATTGACAAAAAGCCTTTTGATTATTCTATTATTATCATTAAAAATAATATTGCTGAAGAAAAACAACTTAAACAATTTTTTACTGTTCAAAGTGCAGAAAAATTTATTCATTCCGAATTAAATAAGAAAAATATTTTAGACACTGTCGTCCTTTTGCCAATGCTTCAAAATATACTAACTCAAAATGTTATTTATGACAGAAAAAAATCTGAAAATGAAAAAGATATCCTAATCAGCAATATTTCATTAACAAGAGGAATGGTTCAGCTTGACCAACGAATTATTTCAAAAGGTGAGCTAATAACAAATGAAAAATTCATGATATTAGAATCCTTGAAAAAAGAATATGAAGGACAGTTGGGAGAATCTTCAAATTATTATCTAATCTTAATCGGACAAATTATTCTTGTTTCAATTGCTCTGATTTGTTTGATATTATTTCTATTATTTTTTAGAAAAGAAATTTTTGATAGCACAAAAAAATTAACACTGATTTTATTGCTAATAATTTTTATGGTTTTCCTAACGAGCATAACAATAAAATTTAATGCAAATTATCTGTACATAGTTCCTTTATGCCTTGCCCCTATTGTAATTCGTGCTTTTTTTGACACTCGGCTTGCTTTGTTCGTTCATTTGATTACAATCATAATTATTTGCTTTTTAGTTCCAAATAGTCTTGAATTTGAATTTCTACAATTAGTCGCCGGAATAATTACAATAATCAGCGTTGTTAATCTTCAAAAAAGGTCTCAATTTTTCGTTACATCTGTTTATATTTTTCTCACTTATTCTATAATTAATATCGGAATGACTCTCATCCATGAAGGGAAAATCGATAATATTGACTTGATGCAGTTTGGATTATATGGAGCAAGTGCAGTTCTTACTCTTTTTGCTTATCCCTTAATTTTTATTTTTGAGAAAATTTTCGGATTTATTACTGATGTTTCCCTTATTGAATATTCCGACACTAATAATAAACTTCTTCGAGAATTGGCATCAAAAGCTCCCGGAACATTTCAACATTCAATTCAGGTGGCTAATCTTTCGGAAGAAGCATTAGTTGAAATTGGTGGAAATGCTTTGTTAGCCCGAACCGGTGCTTTGTATCACGATATCGGGAAAAGCGATATGCCGAAATATTTCATAGAAAATCAATCGGGGCGTTACAATCCTCATGATGAGCTTAATTATAATGAAAGTGCTAAAATTATTATTAGCCACGTAATTAAAGGTATTGAAAAAGCAAAAAAGCATAGCTTGCCCGAACAAATTATTGATTTTATCAGAACTCATCACGGAACAAAAAAAACCGATTATTTTTATAATTTGTATTTAAATAGTTCTTTAGAAAAAAATATTGATGAACATGATTTTATGTACCACGGACCAATTCCTTTCTCTAAAGAAACAAGCGTTGTTATGATGGCTGATGCTGTTGAAGCTGCTTCGAGAAGCCTGAAAAATCCTAACGAAGAAAATATTAATGAGCTAGTAGAAAAAATTATTGACAAACAATTAGAGTTGAAGCAATTTATGAATTCTGATATAACTCTAAAAGAAATTACCAAGGTTAAAAAAATCTTTAAAAGAAATCTTCTCAACATCAATCATATTCGCATGGAATATCCTGATATCAATTAATGATTAAATGAGTAAATGAAAATTAGAAACATCATCTTTATTATAATTGTGATTATTTGTTTTCAAAACTCAATGTTAGCTCAAATACCGCCTGGCAGAAGTTGCAATTCTAATTATAAAGCAAAACCTACGAAATGGTCAAAGTTGGCAAACGAAGAAAAATATCAGGAAGCCATAAAGGTATTATTTATTGAGCTAAAAAATGACAGCTTAAATGACAAACATTCTATCTATTGGCATATAGGGCAAATGTATGCAATGAACGATGATTATAAAAATGCAATCAAATACTTTAAAAAATCAACTCAGTTCTACTTTTGGATATTTGATAGAGAATATTATTTATATGATAAAGGCACTATTGCTTTCGTAAAAAGAAATAAAAAAAAATTAGGGCATTGCCAAAAAATATTGCAGAAGAAAAACTCTTATTATTACAGAAAAAATTTACTGACAATAAAATCTTTAAATGAAAATTTCGACAAATCATATAAGGAAGCCTATAATTTGACTCCTTCCAAATAAGACAAAGATTCCGGACCTTCATTAAACAAAAGGTCAATAATACTTAGGTTTGGAATAAATCCATGTTTTGATTCAAAAACCTGTGTGTAGTGCGGAATTTCAATAGTGCTGCTATTTTTAAATTTTAAATTTTTTGGTGATATTTCATATCTAAAATCCAAGTCATCTGTATATTCGCTTAAAAATATTTCAGTAGCTGAAATTGATGTATTTATCTCAATAATGTTAATAAATAAATCAAGCAACTTATTGTTAAAGTCAAAAAGGAATTTAAAACATTTTGAATAAATAGGTAAAATATCATCCTTATAATACAGAAAAAAAGGAGAAGAATTATAAGCCGATTCTATTGCTCTCCAATGATTAATCTGCCAATTCTCCTGATACGATATTTTAACGTCTTTAATATTTACATGATTTGCTTGATTACTTTCAACTGGAATTATTAATGGAAGCATGCCATTTGCTCCATAAATATTACATCGGTTTCGGTAGCTTTGTTTGTGATAGTTTTCCTGCAATTCAACACTTACTGATTGTTCTTTTGCAAGATGAACAAAATATTCTATCGGGGGCAAATAAGCTGTTGAGAAGATAGCCATGTTATTATTTTTTACAAATTTATTAAAAAAAACGCAGTAAAAAATTTACTGCGTTCAAGTTTACCTATGAAAAAATTATATATTTATTTTACTTCTACCTTTTTTAACAATACTTCTTCAACAACATTTTTTAAAGATTCTTTAGGTAATGCACCCTGAGCCATTTGTGGTTGTCCATCAGCAGGACAAAACAACATTGACGGAATACTTCTTATACCAAACGCTGCTGCTAATTCTTGTTCCTGTTCAGTATCTACTTTATAAATATTGACTTTTCCATCATATTCTAAAGATAATTCTTCAAGAATTGGAGCCACCATTTTACATGGAGCACACCAATCTGCATAGAAATCAATTAAACAAGGAAGTTTACCTTCAAATTTCCACTCTTTATTTGTTTCATAGTTAAAAACTTTTTCCAAAAAAATTTGTTTTGTTAGATGTTCAATTTTTGTTTTTTCCATTATATTTATTTTTTTATTTTCTTAGTTTGTTAATAATATTTCATTTATCAATTGTATATATTTTGCTTTGTCAAAAGCTCCGGTAAAAATTTGCGGCTGATTATTTTGCGGTACATATAAAATTGAAGGAATACTCCTTATATTAAAGATAGATGCTAGCTCTTTTTCAGCATCAACATTTACTTTATAAAAATCAATTTTCCCTGCATATTCTTTAGCAAGCTGATCCATTATTGGAGCAATTTTTTTACAAGGTCCGCACCATGAAGCATAAAAATCTATAATACAAGGTTTATCACCTTTAAAAACCCATTTGTCTGGATTTGCATTATAATCCATGACTTTTTCCAAAAACATTGCCTTATTCATATAAATAACTTTTCCTTTTTCAACAACATTTTCACTTTCAACTACCATTTCCTTCACCGGTTCTTCAATATTTTTTTCATTTTTATTTAATTCAGTAGATTTTATCTCTGAATTTTGAGCATTATTTGTGTTTAAATTACATCCAAAAAAACTAATAATGCCAATGGTTATCATTATATTAACTGTCATTTTCATAAAATTAAATTTTATTATTTTGTTTTTTAATATTTAAGAATGCAAATATATAACTATTTTTTTAAATAAAGCACATAAATATCACTATTTTTTCTTATTTTTGCAAAATATTTTTAATATCACTGAATATCAACGCATAAAAATGAAAAAAATTTTTAATAATATTCCAATAAAAATTTTCAACGCTCAATTTACAGATAAAAATGTTTGTTTGAAATTTCTCTCCGACCAAAAATGGCAAAATGGTTTTGTTTGTAAGAAATGTGGGCATACAAATTTTTGTAAAGGAAAAACAGCTTATTCTCGAAGATGTACAAAATGTAAATCAGAAGAATCCGCAACTGCTCACACTATGTTTCATCGTTGTCATATTCCTTTAACAACTGCATTTAAAATTGCTTATTTAGTTTGTAATAAACCGAAAATAAGCAGTTATGAATTATCCCGACTTCTTGACACAAGACAAATGACTTGTTGGAAATTTAAAAGTAAAATTGCTGAATGTATTGAGAATAGTAACGAATATTCGATGGTTGAAAAAGTAGAATTAAAAAATGTGATTATTAAGAGCAAAGCTGATGATTGATTGAAAAAACAAATTGTTATATTGTTAAATTGCTAAATTGTTAATCCATTAATAAAATTATATTAAAAATCATCTAACTCTTCAAATTCTCATAAGCTTCTCCCAAAAAATTAATAATATCGGATGCAATCAAAGCTTCCATTCCATTTTTGTCAGCAGCAATATCACCGGCAAGTCCATGAAGAAAGACTCCCATTATTGCAGCAATTTTAGGATGATAATTTTGTGCTAAAAGACTAAGAATAATTCCTGTCAATGCATCTCCACTTCCTGCTGTTGCCATTCCGGGATTTCCTGTTGAATTAAAAAAACATGAACCGTCAGGGCAACTTGTTACAGTATTTGCTCCTTTTAAAACAATATAGACCCCGTTTTTCATAGAAAATTTACGTTGAAGTTCAGTTCTTTCAAAACTATTATTTGTTTTTCCAGTTAAGCGTTCAAATTCTTTTGGATGTGGAGTAAAAATGCTTCCTTTTGGAATAAAAGGTATCCATGTTTTATTTTCGCCAATAATATTTATAGCATCAGCATCAAAAACCATTGGAGAGCCAACATTTTGAATTAATAATTTCAAAGCATTTTGAGTCTTTTCATCGACTCCTAATCCTGGTCCAACACCGATAACATTATAATTTGATAAATCCTTAATTCCTGAAAAAACTTTTTCATCATCATCAACGCTTACCATAGTTTCTGGAGTAGCAGTTTGAATAATTTCATAACCTTTTTTAGGAATATGTGTTGTTAGCAATCCAACACCAGTCCTCAGGCATGCTTTTGAAGCAAGAACTGCTGCACCCATTTTTCCGTAGCTACCACTAATCAAAAGTGCATGTCCGAAATTCCCTTTGTGTGCAAATTTGTTTCGTGATTTCAAGACAGTATAAAAATCTTCCTTCTCAACAAAATAATTTTTCACATCAACTTGCTCAATAAATTCGGGGTGTAATCCAATGGAAATTACTTTCATATTTCCAACAAATTTATCATTCTCAGCAAAGAACATTGAATACTTTGGAAACTGTATTGTAAAAGTGTAATCTGCTTTTACGATTGCACTATTTTTTTCATCAGAAAATTTATCTGCAAACAATCCGGAAGGAATATCAATCGCAACAATAAATGCATTACTTATATTAATATGTTCAATTACATCACCAATAAATCCTGTTACATTTTTCGATAATCCAGAGCCAAAAATCGCATCAATAACAACATCATTATCTCTTATGTCTGGAAAATCATCATCTGGCTTAAGTTCAAGAATTTCTACCTTTTTATCATTTATTAATCTCTCATAATTTAATTGAAAATCAGCTGAGCATTTATCACTGTATCTTACAATTACGGCTTTAACTTTAAATCCTTCATTCGCCATTAATCGTGCAACAACCAATCCATCACCACCATTATTTCCCAATCCTAAAAAAACAAAAATCTGTTGATTTTTTTTAACTTTTTCCAATAAGTATTTGAAACAATTTGTTCCTGCACGTTCCATCAGGTCAATAGATTTTATAGGTTCATTTTCGATAGTAAATCTATCAGCTTCTCTGATTTTTTCGATTGATAAGACCTTCATGATTTTATTATTTATTTATAAATTCAAAGATACTAAATATTATTTTGATGTACTGTGAGCAATTAAATTATAATAATGAATACTGAACAAGGAATTTTGAATAACGAAGTTTGACTATTGGTGGTTAATCGGACATTTAATTTTTTATATTTTTTTTTACTGTTATTATGCTTTTTGCAAATATAGAAATCTATTCTTCGTTCTACGTTTTTTAAAATTTCAATATTCAAAATTCCTTGTTCGATATTCGATATTTTTAAAAATTTACATCAAATTACTTAATAAACTAAACAATGCAATATTAAGATTTGCTCACTCAGCACTTCAAAAGAATAACCGGATTACAGAAATCAACTACATCAGCTCACTCAACTCCAACCATCTATCTGATTTTTTATCAAGTTGTTTTATGATGTTAGCAATTCTAATTGACCATTTCTGAAGATTTTCCGAATCAGATTCTCCGCTATTTAATTTCTCCATTAATTCGGCCTTTTCTTTTTCTAATTCTTCAATCTCTTTTTCTAATGATTCGTATTCCTTTACTTGTTTGAAAGTTGGTTTTGAAGATATTGATTTCGGTTTTTCCTGTTTCGGATTTTCTTGCTTTTGAACTCGCCTGATTTTTTTTTCTTCGATTAGCTTTTTCTCACGATATTCAGTGTAATTACTATGATAATCCCTAATTTTTCCGTTACCTTCAAACACAAAGATATGGTCAACAAGTTTATCAAGGAAAAATCTATCGTGTGAAGCTATCAGCATACAACCCTGAAAATTTGACAAAAATTCTTCAAGTAAATTTAAAGTATAAATATCAAGGTCGTTGGTCGGTTCATCAAGAATAAGAAAGTTAGGATTTTTTATTAAAGTCATTAATAAAAAAAGCCTTCTTTTTTCTCCACCGCTTAAATTCGAGAAATAATTATACTGCGTTGTGTGTTCAAAACCAAAATGAAATAAAAACTGAGATGCAGAAATTTTGCCTTTATGAATTGGAATAACCTCAGCAATTTCTTTTACAATGTCAATAACTCTTTTATCGCCTTCTGCTTGCAATCCATCTTGTGAATAATATCCAAATTTCACTGTTTGCCCGGCAATGATATTTCCTAAATCAACTTTTTCGTTGCCCATTATCATATTAAATAATGTGGACTTTCCTACTCCGTTAGGTCCAACAACTCCAATTCGCTCTCCTCTTTTAAATGTGTAAGTAAAATCTTCCAGTATTTTAAAATCATCAAAACTTTTATGAATATTATTTATCTCAAGAATTTTCTTCCCTACTCTTTCAATTTTCACATCAAGGCTTTGTTTCTTTTCATCTAAGCGTTTTTTTGCTGTTTTTTCCAGTTCGTAAAATGAACCAATTCTTGATTTCGATTTAGTTGTACGAGCTTTAGGCATTCGCCGCATCCATTCCAATTCTTTCCTATAAGTGTTTTTTGCTTTCTCAACTTCCGATGCTTCAATAGCTTCACGCTCTGCTTTTTTCTCAATAAAATATGAGTAGTTTCCTTTATATTTATAAATGGATTGATTATCCAGTTCTAATATTTCATCACAAACAGTATCAAGAAAATATCTGTCGTGAGTAACCAAAAGCAAGCTCAATTTTGATTTAGAAAGCAAATCTTCGAGCCATTCAATCATTTCGATATCAAGATGATTTGTTGGCTCATCAAGTATCAACAAATCCACATCTTCAATCATTGCTCTGGCTAAAGCAATCTTCTTTTTCTGCCCACCCGAAAGCTCTGATATTTTTTGATTGATATTTCCAATTTTTAGTCTCGATAGAATTTCTTTAACTTTTCTTTCATAATCCCATGCTTCCATGGCATCCATTTTTAAGTTTGCTTCATCAAGATTTCGCTGATTTTCTTTATTATTATCAATTTCTATTGCTGATAAACATTCGGTATATTCCCTTATAATTTGAATGAATTTATTTTCAGAATTAAAAAGCACCTGAACTACAGTCAGAGAATTGTCAAATTCAGGATTTTGTTCAAGATAAGCAATTTTAATCTCCTTCCTGACAATCACTTCACCGGAATCAGGAATATCCCTTCGGGTAATAATATTTAATAAGCTGGTTTTTCCTGCACCGTTTTTAGCAATCAAAGCAATTTTTTGTCCTCGGTCAATTCCAAAAGATATATTTTCAAATAATAGCTTTTCGCCATAAGATTTAGTAAGATTTTCAGCTATCAAATAGTTCATGCTGCAAAGATATTAAGATTGAATTGGAAAGTTAATTTTTTGTTGATTTTATTAATAGTGGATGAAAGGTGGAATCCATTTGCAATCGATACTCTTGAATTGTTAAATTGCTTATTGACAACTCAAATTAAAACAACCATTAGTTTTTCAAAGCACTCCAAACTCCAAGTACTCTAGGCACTCAAAACTTTAGGCACTTTAGGCACTTCATCTAAAAGCTATACCTGAATCTCATAAAGAAAATTTCGCCGTAATCACCAAATTCAGTTCCATCATTGCCAGTGAAAATCTGACCGCTAATCATAAACTCAACATCTTTTGAAAGAGAATAAGTAAATGTTGGACCGATAAAAGCTGACTTATCATTTGGATTATAAATAACTGCAAAGCTTCCAGCTAATAATGGTGTAATCGGATAGGACACACTTGCAATAGTTGCCACTCTGGCATTTGTAAGTCTTTTAGCTGATAGATCTGTGTTTAATAAAATATTTATTCCACCTGCTTTTCCGTTTGTCCCGTTACTATTATACAACATACCAAGATTAAACATTAAACTGTTTTTAAATGAGTAATTAGCTGAAATTCCGCCAACAAAAATCCCACTCGTATCACTAATATTTTCCTTTGGATAGAAATAAGTTGCTTCACCATTAAATCCTGCTCCTTTTATATCTCCTGAAAATCCTGCTCCTGCAACAATATCTTTTTGAACCAATCCACCTAAAATTTGCCAATCATAACCAAATTTATTAAACTTATACATTCCTGCAAAAGCCATTTTATCAATATCATCATCAATTTTATAAACAAATTCTAAAGATGAAGTCATTCCTGTATAATATTGAATTTTCAAGGCATCAGTACCGGGACGTTCTTCATAATCAAAATCAAAATATGAAAATGAGTTAAAAACATCATTAGGATTCCAAACCAAATCGATACCCCAATTAATTCTCTGCCGTCCTAATCTTATATTTAAATTTCCTTTAGTATAGTCAAAATAGATTCTGTCAACCATAGTATGAAGCAAAGCTGCATCGCTACTCAAAACAGTTTCGGATAAATCAAAATACCCATTGTCAATATTCAAAATTGAATCATAGTTCGGAATTAAATTAGTTAGCATTCCCCACTTTAATTGGTTTCTAACTCCAACAACCATAGTAAATTTATCATTGGGATACCATTTAAGATTTAATCTATTATGAATTAAATTATCTGTGAGTAAATTACTACCCGTATCAAGCCAGGCAGTTTGCATATCTTTCACATAGCCATATAATACCCATTTTTTTTCTTCTTCTTGAGCTTTTATTGAAAAAGACAATAAAACAAAAACCAATATTAATATCTTTCTAAAATGCATAATTTTATTATTAATCGGTTAAATATTATTTGCTGTAATATTTCGTACCTACGGCACTTGTTCATTCTTTGTGATTAATTGTTCTATAAATATTTCGCACCTCTGGTGCTTTTTTTAAAACGTTTTTTAATTATTTTCTCCTATTTTTTTTCTATTCCCCACAACCTGACTAGTACTAATATTTCGCATACTGCCTTTTGCCTACTGAATACTGCCTACTCCTTAGCCTTAAAACCGAAAAAAGTCAGTAGGAACCTCTGCCTAAATTAATTTTTCCACTCATCACTTTTCACCTTCCCATCCTCAACCGTAATAACTCTTCTTGCTTTTTTAACCACTCTTGCATCGTGAGTCGAGAATATGAAAGTTATGTTTTCTTCTTTATTAAGCTTTTCCATAATATTTAAAAGATTCTCTGTTGACTTTGAATCAAGATTTGCTGTTGGTTCATCAGCGAGAATAAACTTTGGCTTTGATGCTAAAGCTCTTGCAACTGCTACTCTTTGCTGCTGCCCACCTGAAAGTTTATTAGGACGAACATTAAGTTTATCTTCCATTTCAACGGATTTCATTAGCTCCTGAGTACGTTTGTCTCTTTCAAGTTTAGACTTACCTTGAAGCTGCATTATAAATTCAATATTTTCCTTTGCAGTTAAAACCGGAATTAAATTATAAGCCTGAAAAACAAAACCAATATTCTTCATTCTAAAATCTGTTTTTTGCTTTGAACTTAACATTCCAACATTAGTACCATTGATAAATACTTCTCCATTTGTAGCATCATCTAAACCACCCACAACATTTAAAAAAGTTGTTTTCCCTGAACCGGATGGTCCAACAATTGCAGCAAATTCACCTTCTTTAAAAGATAAGTCTATCCCGTTTACAGCATGAACCGGATTAGTGTTCTCATCATAAACTTTATGCAAATTTTTGATTTCTATTATATTCATCTTTTTGATTTTTTGTATTTCGATTTAAAATTCTTTTCTATTTAATCTGTTCTAATTGAATCAGCCGGATTCAGTTTTAACGCTTTATAAGCTGGGTATAAAGCTGAAATTATTCCTGTTAGAATTACCATCACTGATATTACTATTAAAGTTTGAAAATCAACTTCAGGATAGATAATTGCAGCAAAACCAATGGCTTCCAATCCTTCGCCCCACATGCTTAAATCCATTCCTACTCTTCCAAAATATATCGTTACAAAATAGCCAATGATAATACCCACAATACCTCCAGTAATTGACAGGAATATTGACTCAAGAATTATCATAAAAAATACTTTAACTCTATTCATTCCAATAGCCATGAGCATTCCTAATTCCTTAACTCTTTCAAGAACCACCATCAACATAGTGTTAACAATTCCAAAGCACAAAGCCAAAAGAATAATTATCACAATCATATACATATAGACTCCCATCAATTCATCCATATATCCCATTTCAGGGCTTAAGGTTTTCCAATTTTCAGTTGATAGTTCAGGAAAAAGTTTAGAAATTTCATTAGTACTTTGCTCTAAAAATTTATTGTCTTCAAGAACAATAGAAATCTCGTGATACATTCCTTCTTCAATTCCTGTTAGTCGGGCAATATCTGTATCTCTTACAAAAAGATTTGCTCCGTCATAGGCTGTATTGGAAGTTTTATAAATTCCTGCAACTCTAAAAGCTCCACTTGTTATATCTCCATTAATATCCTGTACAGTTATAACAACTTTATTTCTTAAACCTACATCAAGCTTTTTCGCCAACTTCTCTCCTATTACTACAGGATTTCGCTTAACACCATCAAAGTATGCTCCTTCAATAATTTTCTCATGAATATTGGTAACCAACTTTTCATTTTTAGTATCAATTCCAATAATTTTAACTCCCGTTCCTGTTTCGGCTGAGGCAACCATCGAATTAATGACAATTCTTTTCCCACATGATTTTACACCTTCAATTTTGCTAATTTCTGCAAGCTTGGCATCAGAATCATTTATTAAATATTTAAAATCATAATTCTCTTTAAACTTGGGCTTATGAAGCTGAATATGCGACATTTCCGTATTAATAACATCGTTTAATCGTTGAGCTATCCAACCCTTCATAAAAAAGGCTGAAAATACTCCGGCAAACAATCCTATTGCAACTGCAATGATAACTACAGAGCTTCTTAGTTTATTCCGCCAGACATTTCTCCATGATATTGACCAAATCATTTTTCTATATTTTTAGTTAAGTCTTATCTTAAAATTTTAAATTGTTATCCTCTCAAAGCATTAATAACTTTCATCTTCGTAATATTTATTAATGGGTAAAAAGAGATAAAAAATGTTAATACAAATATTATTATTGCTTGATTATAGAATACTAATGGTTCCATTGAAAATTTCATTACGGGTTCAAAACCATAACCAAGCATAGCTTCAGCAGCCTGACCTGTTAGTGGAACTGGATTTAAATAGAAATAATACACCAAAGGTAAAGCAACAATAACTCCCAGAGCAACTCCAACAAATCCAATCAACATAGTTTCAAAAAACATCATTCTTCTAACCAAAGCCTTTTTCATTCCTATTGCAATCATAACACCCATTTCTCTTTTTCTTTCCGACATCATCATCATGATAGTTCCAAGTATACCAAAGCCTATGACAAGGTATAAAACTAAAATTAATACTGCTCCAGACTGTCGATCGCTTTCAATTTGCTGCACTAAAACAGGTTGCATTTCACCCCATGTCATTACTTCATAATCATCTCCAATAGCCTTTTTTAATCTTCTTTGAATTCCCGCCATTTTATCATGGTCGTCAACCATAATTGCATATGATGATAAAAGATCGTAAGCTGAATAAAACTCCTGACAATTCTTGATATCCATATAAACCAACATTTTATCAAATTCAGGATTAGGATGTTTTATAATCCCACGAATTGGATATTTTCCGGCGGCACTAACTCCATGATATCCCTGACTAATCATTACAAGAGTGTCTAAGATATCTAATTTCAAAAATTTAGCTAAACCACTACTAACTAAAACACCATCATCTCCCCTTTTCAAATATTCACCTTTTTTCAGCTTTGCTGTCACACTTGTTACTTTATCTTCATTCACAGGATCAATTCCAAGAACCATTGCTCCTTTTGTAATCTCTTCGGAAGAAGCCAGAGCAAAGGACTCTAATCTTGGTGTATAAAAATCAATATGTTCATCATTCTCTAATGCACCGACTATTTTCTCATTAGTCTCAAATGCATTGTTGATAGCTTGATTATCCCAATAACCATCCTTATGAATTTGCATTGAACCGGAGTAGAACTTCACTGCAATGTTTACCATATTTTCATAGGAACCTTCCTGCATCGAACTCATGAAGGCTGATAATAAAACACCAAAAAAGATTGATGCTACAGCAATTAATGTTCTCCTTTTATTTCGCCAAAGATTTCTCCATGCCATTTTTAAATTTTTCATCCTTATCGTTTTTCAATAACTAATGAATTTATCTTATACGTTTCATATTTTGTTGTGAGAAAAATGAATCGTCTATTTTTTTATTGAATTGCATTGAATTAAAAGTCAATATTGTTTTCTGACCTTTTTTCTCTGTAGGAATCATTTCCATTTTTGTTGGAATAATTCTGTCGCCCATTTTTTTCAAGTCATAGGCATTGTCAGTATTAACTAAATATCCATCTTCATCATAATATTTGCTTGTCCAAAAATCAAAACCATCAACTGTTATATAAGTAATTATTTTACCCCAAACAACAGGAGCATCCGGTTTTGGTATAAGTTCAATTTTATAGCAAATCTTTTCTCTGATTTTAACTTTACCTAATAATTTATGTGTATAATCCACAACTATTGATGACTGCTTAACCAAATCGTCATTCGTGAAATCAGAGCCCATCCACGATTGCATCATCATTGATGGAGGAATCTTAATCATCTTCTCAATTGAAGGAACCCAATTCCACATTTCTTTTCCTCTTTTTAGGAATACCTGCCCCTTTTCTTTTGCAGGTGATGTAATATAAATTAGAAAATAATCCGTTCCTTTCGACCATGATTTCATAGTAACGCTACGACTCCAGCCCTTACGAACTATTGTCATTGTCATTTCTCCCTGACTGGTTTCACCACGATTTTTCTCATCGGCTTTTGTTACTATTTCTAATGCAGTTAATTCCTGAGCTTCGGTATTAGTAAAAACTAATACTCCTACAAATAATACAATTGCAATAAAATACTTCTTCATAATTTTAAATTTTATCTTTTATAAATTTCTAATATTTTTTCTTTTATTTCTTTTATAGGATAATTTTCCGGGTCATTTAAAAACATTACGCCGAAACCTTTCATAACAGCGGTAAAAAAATGCGTTTCAACCAATGGGTTTTTATAGCCCATTTTCTCAAAGTAATTTAGCAACAAAGAAAACATAGTTTTACCCATTTCTTGTAGCTTGGGCTCTATTAACTCCATAACCGTAGGTTGCCTAATAACATAAAAGAAAAGTCTCCAAAAATCCTGATTATTTTTTAATATTTCACAAACAGAATCAATATACCCAATAAATTCTTCATGTTCTAAGAAGCCATCATGATTGGAATCAAAATTTTCAGTTATATCTTCAACACCTTTATGAAGAGTAGCTTTTAACAAATCTTCTTTACTATTAAAATAATTATACAATAAACCTTTTGAGATTTTTGCTTCAGTTGCAATTTGACTTATCGAAACATGAAAATAACCTTTTTCAGCAAAAAGTTTTAATGCGGTTCTCATTATTAACTCTCTTCGTTCAAGTCTGATTTCTTCGAATTGTTCTTCTGTCTTAGGCATTGCAATAATATTTTTTGGTTGAACGGTCAGTCAGTTATTATTTCAAAAAAATACCGTTTTCTCATTTTTTTTGATTGAACGATCGGTCAAAGATAATACAGAATTTTAATTTGTCAAGTGTTTTTTTATTTTTTTTTGAAAAAAATTATTTTTTATTAAGCTAAATTATTCAAATATTGATTGTAAAGAACTTATATAATTCAGGTTAGCCCCAATTTAGAAAAGTTCAAATTTTGAAAGCGAAGGGAAGCAAAATATTAGCTTTTCTATTTCGTCAGATTAATTCAGGATTCTACTTTTAACGTTTATGAATTAATCGGCTTAAAATTATTTAGAAATTATCTAACCTGATTAATTCATGCGTTTATTTTTTGTCCTAATCAAGACGTCAAAGCCTGAAGCTGTATTCTCATACTGCAAGGGCTTTGCAACGAAGAGTAGGGCAAAAAAGAAATGCACCTTTAGTGAAATTTGAAAAAGTATT
>Ga0307991_1000345_pt1 | contig 34095 bp, 33 predicted proteins | sample EllFjometagen131_FD_203146 | JGI IMG/M metagenome (GOLD analysis project Ga0307991, IMG submission 203146) | Marine microbial communities from Ellis Fjord, Antarctic Ocean - #131 | ecosystem: Environmental > Aquatic > Marine > Unclassified | place: Southern Ocean | collected 2014-10-08 | reverse complement strand
GGTTATACTATTTTAGCCATGAAGATAGAGAATTTTTTTGGTGCTGTTTCGGCCGGGCCAACTTAGTAATTAAATTTAGTGGGGTTCTCAATATTTGTTAACTAGGGTGCTAGAAAAGTCTGGGGAAGAAGTGTTATGAGTGTACTGGTAACCGGGGCTGCCGGTTTCATAGGTTTTCACGTCAGCCAAAGGTTGCTGGTTGAGGGGGTTAAGGTTGTTGGCTTGGACAACCTTAATGATTACTATGATGTCGGTTTGAAAAAAGCCCGTCTTAAAATTTTACTGAAAGAGAAAAATTTCTCTTTTGTTGCTCTCGATCTGGTTGATACGGATGGGATGCGGAAACTTTTTAAAGAGAGCTCCTTTAAGCAGGTTATCAATCTTGCTGCCCAGGCCGGAGTTCGTTACAGTATGGAAAATCCCAAGGCTTACGTCGACAGTAATCTTTCCGGTTTTCTTAATATCCTTGAAGGTTGCCGCCATAACCGGGTGGGACATTTGATCTATGCTTCATCGAGCTCAGTCTATGGTCTCAATACGCAGATGCCATTTTCTGTACATGATAATGTTGATCACCCGGTAAGTCTCTACGCGGCCAGTAAAAAGGCCAATGAACTGATGGCCCATGCCTATAGCCATCTTTATCAGTTGCCGGTTACGGGGTTACGTTTTTTTACGGTTTACGGCCCCTGGGGGCGGCCCGATATGGCTCTTTTTCTCTTTACCCGGGCTATTTTGGCCGGTGAGCCGATAAAGGTTTTTAACCAAGGAGAAATGCAGCGTGATTTTACCTATATCGATGATATAGTAGAGGGGATTGTTCGTCTGGTCCCGCATCTTCCGGAAGCTAATAGCGATTGGAATGGAGCTTCACCTGATCCCGGTAGCAGTCCCGCCCCTTATCGTCTCTACAATATCGGTAACCATAGTCCGGTCAAATTGCTTGATTTTATCGCTGTGCTTGAAAAATCGTTGGGCAGAAAAGCAAAAAAAGAGTTACTGCCAATGCAGCCCGGAGATGTGCCGGCGACCTATGCCGATGTTGCTGACCTCCAGGCGGCTGTTGATTTCAGCCCGGCTACGTCGTTAGAGAAAGGTGTAGAAGAGTTTGTTAGGTGGTATCGTGGTTATTATGGGTGCTGAAAGAGTATCGTTGTTGCTAAATAAAAAAGGGCGGTTTTTTAACCGCCCTTTTTTTGAGTTTTGTGCAAATTAAAATTTAGGCCATGACTTTAAACCGGGTACCTGATTGTCCGGCATTGGTTGAGAGCCCTTCTCCAATTCGTAACTGAGTCGCAATTTCATTCTTTTGGATTGGAGTTTGATTTTTGGTAAGTGTGGTACTGTTGGTGGTCGTCGGCAGGTTCAATCTGAAATTTGCTGTTTGTGATATCTGAAAAAGCAATTTGGAGTAAAATTAAACAAATTTTCTAATTCAAAGTTATTACGCAGTCAAAGCAGGATGACCTAAACCAGCCAACGGCGATAATTATTCATTTTTTCTCAGTACTTTTTCGATGGCTTTGGCGGCTCGTTCAGGTGCGCCGGCTTTTCCTAATTTCCCCTTGAGGGTTTTGAGCTCATGGCAGACCCTAAGGTAATTTTCAGGGTTGTCAAGCAGAGCCCTCATTTGGGCTGTGATTTTTTCCGGGAGTGCTTCATGCTGAATCAACTCCGGGACAATTTCTTTTTCAGCTATCAGGTTAACCAGACTAATGTGGGGAACTGAGATCAATCTTTTGCCAAGTTGATAGGAGAGCTGGTTAACTTTATAGATGACCACCATAGGGACTTCAGCCAATGCTGTTTCCAGAGTGGCCGTGCCTGAGGTGACGAGGGCAAAAGAGACTTTTTTCAAGGCCTTCGAGAGCGGTTGCCGAAGCAGGGTGACATGGTCGGCCAAGTTGGCTGGGAGCATCTCCTGAATGAATCCGGTTTTAATTGACGGAGCAACCGGAATAATGAAGCGAGTGTCTGGTTTTTCTCTTGTATAGAGGCAGGCTGCAGTCAGCATTATCGGCAGCAGGCGTTTTATTTCTCCGTTTCGACTTCCGGGGATCAGGGCAATATAGGGTCGTTCACTGTGGGGTTTGCAACGAAAATATTTGAATTCATCAAGCAGCGGGTGCCCAACATATTCGACAGCAATGTTGTTACAGCGATAAAACTCCTCTTCGAAGGGTAGGATAACCAGGATTTTTTCGACCAGTTTGTTAATGTTGGTAACTCGTTTTTGACGCCAGGCCCAGACCTGAGGGCTGATATAGTAGACAATTGGTATCTTGAGTTTGCGGGCATAGGGAGCGACCAAGTGGAGATTGAAATCAGGGAAATCAATCAAAACCAGCAGGTCCGGTCGGCTTTCCCGAAGATGTTTCCTGATCGCCCTGCAGCCTGCTAGAATGTCAGGCAGGCTGCTTAAAACTTCGGTTATACCGACGACGGCCAAGCGGGCTGATGGGAAAATTAGCTCAACCCCTTTTTCTCTCATCTTTTGGCTGCCGATGCCGGAAAGCCTGCACTGGGGCAGTCGCTGACGCAGGGCTGCCGCCAAGTTGGCGCCGTGGAAATCGCCGGAATCTTCACCGGCGACAATAACCAGATGGGGGGAGTCATTCATAGTTTAAGTTCAAAGTTCAGAGTTAAACTCACAACTTCAGACATCTTCCCAGGTGTATTGCTGCTTTTTAATGGTTTCTTTGATACGGATTGCGGTTGATAGAGCCAGAAGGCCTTCGTTGCCGCTGACGATCGGTTTTCGGCGGTGGCGGATGGCGTCGATAAAGTCCTCTATCTCAAGCCGCAAATTATCACTTTTGGGATAGGTCAGCTCTTCGGTGGTGACTTTGGGCAATGGTTCAAGATAGCTGCCTTCCTGGCGGTGGCAGATAGTGGCAGAAAAATTGCCGAAGTCAAGAGAAAAGTAGCTATCCGGTTGGAAAATTCTTATTCGACGTTCCGGATTTAAGGAAACCCGGCTGGCGGTCAGATTGGCCACGGCGCCATTTTGAAAATGAATGCGTACGTTGGCAATGTCGGTTTGCTTGGAGATAACCGGAACTCCGACGGCGTCGATACTGGTTATTGGACTCTGAATTATTTCATGAACCAGATCAATATCGTGGATCATCAAGTCGAGTATAACATCGATATCGATACTCCGGAAACTGAAAGGGGAGAGTCTGTGGACTTCAATAAAACGCGGATTAAGTAGATGATTTCGGGTTTCTGTAAAAGCTGGATTAAAACGTTCCAGGAGACCGACTTGAAGAATACATTTATACTCGTTTGCCAGTTCGATCAGAGTTTGGGCTTCATTTTCGGTCGTGGTTATCGGTTTTTCAATCAGGACATCAATGTTTTTTAGCAATGCTTTACGGGCCAGTTCAAAATGGGCCGAAGTCGGGGCGGCTATGGAGACCGCTTGACACTTCATAAGCAGATCGTTAAGATTTTGGAACGCCGGGACTGAAAGTTTATTGCCAACTTCCCGGGCTTGGTTGAGGTTCAGATCGTAGACCCCAACCAGTTCGACATTGTCAAGCAGGGCATACTTTTCGGCATGGAAAGCCCCGAGATGTCCGACTCCTATAACCCCCGTTTTGATGACCTTTAAGTTTTCTACTTTCTTCGACATACGCCCCGTTTCGATTGTTTTATAAAGTTGATCATATGTGCGACCTCGGGAATATTCTCGACCTCATTTTCAACTTGTTCAATGGCTTTAGCCAGTGAGATCCCGGTTGTGCGGAAGAGAATGCGAAAGGCTTGGTTGATGGTTTTTATGGTCTTTTTACTGAAATTATGCCTTTTTAAACCTTCACTGTTAAGGCCGTAGAGGCGGGTGTGGTTGCCGTTGGCCAAGACATAGGGTGGAATATCTTGGGAAACGCCGGAAGCGCCGCCGATAAAGGAGTAAGCTCCAATCCGGCAAAATTGATGAATGGCGCTCAAGCCTCCGATTATCGCATGATCCTCAACCTCGCTGTGTCCGCCAAAGGTGGCTCCGTTTGAGAGAATAATATGATCACCGAACTGACAGTCATGGGCGATATGGGAATAGGCCATGATAAAGTTCTGCGAACCGATGCGCGTTGAGCCGCCGCCGTGTTCGGTTCCGCGACTGATGGTCGCATACTCTCGGATGACGGTATGGTTGCCGATGATAAGTTCCGACATGCCTTCCTGGTACTTGAGATCCTGCGGATCGGTGCCGACCAAGGCATAAGGGTAGACCCGGCATGATGAACCGATAACCGTTTTGCCTTTTATTGTGGCATGATGATCAATAATCGTTCCGTTTCCCAGGTGGACTTCACCTTCAATGACCGCATATGGCCCGATAGTGACATCGTCGGCGAAGGTTGTCTGATCCGAAAGTATGGCGGTTGGGTGAATTGTCGACATTTTTAACCTTTTCCGATACTGGCCATCATCTCTGCTTCACTGACCAGGGTTCCATCGACTTCAGCTCGGCCGTGGAATTTCCAGATATCACGGCGTTGGTTGATCAGTTTCAGGGTCATGATCAGGGTATCGCCCGGTAGTACTGGCTTACGGAAGCGGGCTTTGTCGATGCTCATGAAAAACATCTTGGTGTCCGGATCATCACTCGCTTTAATATTCAAGGACTCCATTGCAAAAATCCCGCCGGTCTGAGCCATTGCCTCGATAATTAAAACCCCCGGCATGACCGGAAAAGAGGGAAAATGACCAGTGAAAAAAGGCTCGTTAACAGTGACATTTTTGCATCCCACGATATTGCTGCCTGGGGTTAGCTCAAGAATTTTATCAACCAGGAGAAAGGGATAGCGATGCGGTAGAAAGCGCATGATCTGCTGGATATTCATCAATGGTGACGCCATCTTGTTCCCTATTTTTTCTGGTTGTTTTCGACCCAACTATTATAGGCCTTGATCAATTCATTAGAGATATCTTGGGTATCATCCGCATAGATGATGCCGCTGCGTTTTTCTAAAATGAGTTGGTATTTACCGGATTTACCAAATTCCATGGTTACCGTTTCCAGCTCTTTTAACATCTTCTTGAGAAAGTCGTCTTGCAGCGCTTTCATATCTTTTTCTGAATCGGAAACGAAGATCTTGAAATCGCGAACCATCTTTTGGTAAGCAGTTTCTTTTTCCTGGCGTTTTTCGGGGCTCAGCATCATCCCCTGGCGTTCAAGTTCATCTTTCATTATTGAAAGTTGGGCCTGTTTTTTCTGTAATTCGGTCCGCAGCTCTTCCTGTTTAGCCTGCATTTTAACTTTGGCGACTTCTCCCTGGCTGGAAAGGGCCATGACTTTCTGGAGGTCGATATAACCGAACTTGAACCCCGGATCTGCGGCCTGAACTGATGCGAGGCTCATAATCAACATGCTCGTGGCGATAGCTGTAATTAAAAAATACTTTTTCATTTTTTACTCCCTAGTTAATAAGTTAATAGTTTACGGATAATAGTGCAAATCTTTCACTCAAACAGGCGTATATCATATTTCTAAAAGAAAGTGCCGATTGAAAAATCCCAGACGCTGCTTTTTTCATCATCTTCCGGAGCTAAGTTAAAGCCCCACTCAATTCGTAAGGGACCCATCGGCGATTTCCAGCGAATCCCAAAACCGACGCTGTGGCGCAGATCAAAACTCAAATTTTCATCGTCATCAAAAGCTTTTCCTGCATCATAGAAAATGACGCCTTTAATTCCCATGTTTTTAATCAGGGGAAAGATCCATTCAGCACTTAATATAAACTCCTTAGTGCCACCGATGACATCGCCGTTTTCATCTTCCGGCCCGGCTTCGCCAAAGTCAAAACCGCGTACCGTTTTAAGGTCGCCGACGTAGAAGCGTTCATAAAGGGGGAGCTCCTGACCACCGTAACCGTCGGCATAGCCCAAACGTCCCCAGAGATGAAAGGCGCTGCTCCATTTGAAAGGGTAGAATTTATGCCCTTCAAGGATGACCTTGTAGAAATCATTGTCAAAACCTAAGGGGCCACCGGCAAAAACCACCGTGCCTTTGACTCTATAACCCCGGGTCGGGAAGAGGTAGTTATCGCGTTTGTCACGGATTAGTGATAAGTAGACCTGACTGGTGGTTGCGATTCCCTCTTCATCCCAAATATAGCTGGAGGCGGTTGACGTGATGTCGAAAATTTCGACCTTTTCCCAGCGGTAACCAGCCGACCAGCTGGTGTATTCGTCGATCGGCTTGCCAACCGAAACCCGGATTCCCTGTTGTAATGTATAATAGGCGTCATATTCATACTCTTCATTATAGATATTGATACCGGAACTCATGTTTGTGTCGAGGAAGTAGGGATCGGTCACACCGATATTGTAGAACTGGCGCGTGCCCGAAAGTTCAACGTTGAAAGTTGCATCAAGACCTTTACCCAGCCAGTTTTTCTGGGAGATACTGGTGATCGCGATAATGCTGTCGACTGTGCTGTAGCCGAGTCCGACACTGAAGGCCCCGGTCGAACCTTCGACAACCTTAACGTTGACATCAATGGTTTCGTCATCGTTCTGGATGGTCTGGATATCAGCTTCCGAGAAAAACTGGGTGTTATTGAGCCTTTCGCGGCTTCGTTTGAGGGCTGATCCACTGAAAAGATCGCCTTCCGAAAAACGAAGTTCTCGGCGGATGACCTTGTCACGGGTTTTGGTGTTGCCGTTGATATTGATGCGGCCGAAAAGAAATTTGATTCCCCTGTTGATATGGTAAGCGACATCAATCTCAAGTTTTTCGGGGTTTATACTGGTGTGCGGGTCTATGTCAACGTAGGCGTGACCGCGGTCGGCAAAAAAGGTTGAAAGGGTTTCAATGTCAGCTTGGAGGTTGAGATTGCTGAAGGTTTTACCGCTTTTCCCCTTGAGAATTTTGAGTAAACTATTGGTCAGCTCCGGTTTACTGTCAGGATCGACCACTTCAACTTTTCCCATAGTAAAGATCTCGCCTTCTTCAATATCGAAGTCGAGATAGATCCATTTACGGTTATCGTCAAGAGTGATTTTAGGTTTACTGATCCGGGCTTGGACGTAGCCTTTACTCAAATAGAATGATTTGAGTAGTTTAGCATCATTTTCAAGCTGATCTTTTTTGAGGATGCCGGCATCGGTGATCCAACTGAGAAAAAAACTGTAGGTTTTGGTCTGTATTTTACGCCGTAAAGACCAGGATCGGAAGTTGTCATTACCATGAAAACGAAGTTTCTTGACGTAACATTTAGGTCCTTCGTCGATGATGAAAATGACCCGGACATGGTTTTTGCCGACTCGCGCTGTTTTTGTTTTAATACGAACCGAATAGAAGCCTTTCTCGTGGTAGAAGGCCTTCATTTTCTCAAGACTCTCCTTGAGGCGACCTTCATTAAGAATGTTAAAGGTATGTAAGGTGATTTCTTTGAGAAGTTCCTTGCGTTTTAATTTTTTATTACCTTTAATTACAATTGTATTGATGGTTGGTTTTTCGACGACAATAACTGCTATTTCAACCCGCTCTCCGACAGCTGCAAGGTTGATCATCAGGTTGTCAAAAAAGCCTAAGCCGTAAAGATCCTTGAGATCCTGATCCAGAGTAGTTGTTGAGAGTTGACCGCCGACTTTGGTGTTCATTTTGTCGGTTATCGTATCTTTGGTTACCTTTTGGTTGCCGAGAACCACAATTTCGACAATCTGCCGTCCGGAGAAGTCCTCTTCTGCGGCACTTGCTGGAGGTGGGCTGCAAAAAAACGGGAGAACCATTAGAGTCCACAGGAGGACTCCCATTAGCAAAAGGTGGCAACGGTTTTGTTGAATAATGAAATAGTTTTTAATTTTGATCATAAAATTAAAGGTGTTTATTTTAATAAAGTATAATTTTGAAAAAAATTCACTTTTAACGGATTTTATAATTCCAGAATTAGGCCGTTTTCTATTAAAATGGTGCGATCCATTTGGGCCGCCAGACGTTGACTGTGAGTGACCAGCAGCAGGGTAGTGTTGAACTCCCGGTTGCATTCCAGGAGAAGATCGACAATTTCGTCGCTGGTTCTGGCATCGAGGTTTCCGGTTGGCTCGTCGGCCAAGACCGCTTTGGGTTGCATAATCAAGGCGCGGGCCAAGGCAACCCGTTGCTGCTCACCTCCCGAGAGTTCCCCTGGTTTATGGCGCAGGCGTTCTCCAAGTCCAACCTTTTGCAGGAGCAGGGCCGCCATCTCTTTAGCCTCAGGCATGGGGATGCCCTTGATCAGGGCGGGTGTCATGACGTTTTCCAGGGCACTGAATTCAGGTAATAAGTGGTGGAACTGAAAGACAAACCCAAGGCTTGTATTGCGCCATTTTGCGAGTTCTTGTTCGGAGTGGGAAAATATATCTACTCCGGAAAAACTGACGCTCCCACTACTTGGTTTATCAAGTGAACCAATAATCTGGAGAAGCGTACTTTTGCCGGCTCCTGATTCTCCGCAGATCGCGATGCGCTCTCCGGTCTCAATTGTAAAGTCAATCCCTTTTAAAACGGTTATCTCCCGTTTGTCGAGAAAAAAACTTTTTTTCAGGGCAATCGCCTTAATCATCTCTTTCCCTTTAATCCTTGTCGAGGTTGGGTTGAGAGATAGTTGATTTTTTTCTTGATCAGGTCTTGTTTCCGGGCTCTGAAGGAATTCAGAATTCGGGGTAAAAACCCGGGGAAATGGGCTGCCAGTCGATCTACTTCCCGACGTTTCAAACAGGCTACCCAACCCGTCGAAAGAGCTTTGACCGTAGCGCTGGCGGCGGCACCGGTTAATAGGGAAAACTCACCAAAAAAATCACCGGCATTGAGGTTGGTGATAGGGATTTGATTTTTTATATCAGAGTCTTGGCAGCTGACTTGGAGGTTGCCGTCAAGGATGACATAAAGGTTCTGATTCCGTTCCCCCTCTTTAAGAAGAAGCTCTTGAGCTGAAAACTGGCGGACCTGGAAAACCTCGGCAATTCTGGAAAGCCAAGGGCGGTCGCGGTGGTCTCCAGATATGAAAAGAGGTCTTAAAGTATACTCAATAAGCCGCTTGTGGGCTGCTGCAAAAACGGTTTCCAATAGGGGTGGCCGGGTTTCAAGGAACCGTCTGAACTCCTCTTTGGCAACGATTAGCAGTTTGCCGGATTCTCGAGCGATAATGGTCGCCGTGGCATTACGATTGGGCAAAAGCATGGTAAGTTCACCGAAGAAGTTACCTTTGCCCAAGGTTGCAAGCTCCAGGGCTTGGCCACGGGTTTCCTGGTGTATAACCTGAAAGCGACCCTCAGCAATTAAGTAGAGATTATGGTTCGCTTGGTTTTGGGTGATGATCGTTTCGTTTTTTTCAATTTTTCTTGTCGGGAGAATTTTTTCAAGTTCGCCGATTTCGGAAAGGGTTATATTATCGACAGGGGAAGTTTTTTCTTGTCGAGTTTCACCTTCTACCGGGGTGTACAGCTGCCGGGCTTCCGCCCCCAGTCCCTGATGGTGGTAAAGACTGCTCAAAAAAACCAGAGCCAGAGGGTTGTGGTTGTCGTTTTTTAAAATCAGTTTGTAGATTGCCGCAGCCTTACCGAGTTCGCCTTTTAAAACCATCTCTGTGGCTATTGTAAAGTAGGTTTCAATGCCTTCACTTAGCTTTCCTTCACGTAGCTGGGTCCGGGCCAGGATGATTTGTAAGTGCAGACTTTTCTGTCTGGTCTTCGGGCTGCTGAAAGTGGTTGAGTTATCTTTTCGAGGGCCGTTGAGCATCTTGATTCCCTATTCGTAGCGCAAGGCTTCGGCCGGCAACAGACGGGAAGCGCGAAAAGATGGGTAGAGCGTTGCGATAAAGCAAAGCAGCAGGGATAGGGTTGCGGTTGCCGCCAGATGGAAAAACTGCAAGTCTACTGGTAGAGAGGTTTCAAAGTAGTAGACATCACCCGGGAGGGTGATGAAGTCGTATTTTTTTAATATCTCGCAGAGAATCAGAGCGCCGGCGAGGCCGAGAATGGTTCCCGCAAAACCGATAATCATTCCCTCCCAAACGAAGATCCGCATTATGCGGAAGGCGGAGAGCCCCATGGTTTTGAGAATGGCGATCTCTTTATGTTTTTCCATGACGACCATGATCAGGGTGGAGATTATGTTGAAGGCGGCAACCATGATAATCAATGCCAGGATAATAAACATGGTAATTCGTTCGAGCTTAAGGGCGGCAAAAAGATTGTGATTCATGCTGATCCAGTCCCGGGCCCAGTAGGGATAAGATAACTTCTGACGAATCTTTTCGGCTATAGATCCGGCCTCATAGAGTTTTTCGATTTCGACAGCTATACCTGAGACTTGATTGGGCAGGGCGAAAAATTTTTGAGCGGCTTCCAAGGTGGTATAGGCCAGTGCGGAGTCGTATTGGTACATTCCTGAAGTATAGGTGCCAATAACCGTAAAACGCTGCATTCTGGGTACCAGCCCCAAGGGGGTTGGTGAGCCGCTTGGGGCGATCAGGCGGAGACTGGAGCCCGTTTTGACGCCTATGCTTTTGGCCAGTTCACTGCCCAGAATAATTTCCGGAGAGCTGTCTGGAGCCGTGTTCCGGGAAGCGAAAAAGTGTCCGTCAACCAGCATTCCTTCAAGCTTCTTGCGCAAGGGGTCGTGATTCTGATCAATGCCTCGAATGCCGGCTCCGCTAACCTGGCGGCCGTGGGTCAGCATCGCCTGGCTAAGAATAAAGGGCGCTGCCTCTTTGACTTCACTAAGCTGGTTGATGGTCTTGGTCAGCTTTTCGTAATCGCTGATGGCGCCGCCATATTTCATGACCATAATATGGGCCGTATTGCCGAGAATCTTTTTCTTCAGTTCTTTTTCAAAACCGCTCATGACCGCAATGACCACAACTAAAGCCATGACCCCAAGGGCGATACCAAGTATAGAGATCAGGGAGATCAGAGAGATAAAGACCTGTTTGCGTCGTGCCAGCAGGTGGCGTAGAGCAATGAAAAGTTCAAACCGCAAATTGGCAGCCTCTACTGTTCCGGTTTAAGGAGTGGGAAGAGGATGACGTCGCGGATCGATGCGGCATCGGTAAAGAGCATCACCAGTCTGTCGATTCCGATGCCTTCGCCGGCAGTTGGTGGCAGACCGTATTCCAAGGCCCGCAGGTAATCGGCATCGAACTGGTGGGCTTCCTGATCGCCGGCGTCTTTCTCTTTAAGTTGTTGTTCAAAACGCTCCCTTTGGTCTAAGGGGTCATTAAGTTCGGAAAAAGCGTTGGCCATCTCGCGCCCGGCGATAAAAAGCTCAAAACGGTCGGTCACCTCCGGATTAGAGTCATTTCTTCGTGAGAGAGGTGAGATAGCAACTGGATAATCGGTAATAAAAGTAGGTTGGATAAGTTGAGCTTCGACTTTTTCATCAAACAGTTTCATTAGACATTTGGCATGACACTCCCGTTCCTGAGGGGTTATTTCAAGGCCGAGTTCCTCGATTGTTTCCAGTATGGTTTCTCGGGTTTGGAGTCGTTTGGCACCGATTCCGGTATATTTTTCAATCGCTTCAATGACCGTCAAATGATCCCAGGGTGGAGTGAAGTTTATCTCTTGATCCTGATAAATGAGAGTGTCATGGTTGTTCAAAATCCGACAGATGGTGACGAAAAGTTCTTCGGTTATGCTCATCAGATCGAGGTAAGTAGCATAAGCTTGATAGAACTCGATCATGGTAAATTCAGGGTTATGTTTTATCGAGATACCTTCATTGCGGAAATTGCGGTTGATTTCGAAAACTCTTTCAAAACCGCCGATCACCAATCTTTTGAGATATAATTCAGGTGCTATACGAAGGTTTAAGTCGAGGTTTAATGCATTATGGTGAGTGGTAAAGGGACGGGCGGTAGCACCTCCGGCAACGGTCTGCATCATCGGCGTTTCAACCTCAAGGAAATCTTTTTCTTTAAAGAAGTTCCTGATTATATCGATGATTTGCGTTCTTTTGATGAAGGTTTCTCGGACCTCCTGATTGACAATCAGGTCGACATATCGTTGCCGGTAGCGGGTTTCGATATCTTTTAAGCCGTGCCATTTCTCCGGCAGGGGGCGTAGAGCTTTGGTCAGGATCTGAATGTTGGCAACCTGAATTGTGACTTCGCCGGTTCGGGTTTTGAAAATGGTTCCCCTGACACCAATCGTATCACCGATGTCAAAGAGCTTGAAAATTTTAAAATTTTCCTCGCCAATCAGATCTTTACGGATATAGGCCTGAACTTTACCGCTGCGATCTTGCAGGTGGGCAAAAGCGGCTTTGCCGAAGAGTCGTAGAGAGACTATGCGACCGGCAACAGTCACTGGCGGGGCACTATCTTCAAGGGTCTTGGCTTCCAGAGTGCTGTATTCTTTAAGGATGGCTTCGGCAGTGGTTGAAGGCTTGAAATTATTGGCAAAAGGGTTGACACCTAATTCCTTGAGCTGTTCAAGTTTGTTGATGCGTTGTTGGCGTAAGCTGTTTTCGCTATCTTGGTTCATATTTGATATATACCCGAAATTTATTGAACAGTTCAAAGTTTGAAGTTCAAAGTGGCTGACTGATTATGGCCTTGTTCTTCTTGGTTGTTTGCGGTCACTGCAGGAACAATAATTTTGAATTAGAAAGCCTGTTTGGCTTTGCTGTGTTAAGCGGTGGGGAAATAAGTCGTCGACCCACAAAACCTGATTACATTATTTACGGGGTTCGGTAAGGAGGCTCAGTTCTTTACTGGCGCGTTCCGCGAAACTTCCGCTGGGCTGTAGTTTGATTACTTGTTTGAAAGCCTCTATCGCTTGGGGTGTTTTTTGCAATGCTTTTTCGATTTTTCCGATTTGCAACCAGACACCTGGATGTCCAGGGGATATTTGCCGGGCTTTTTCCGCTTCTTTTGCAGCAAGCTCGAATTTACTTAAGCTGCAATAGAGTGAGCTGAGTTCGTAATGTGATGGGAAATAGTCCGAGTTGATCTCTGTAGCCTTATGGTAGCAGCCCAGCGCTTGCTTATTTTTACCTTGCAGGCGGTAGAGATTTCCGAGATTGTGGTATGCCTTTTCCGGAGTTTGGTAGAACCTGTTGTTGCAGGCTTCGATGAATTCCGTCTCGGCCTCCATGAAACGTTTTTGTTGCATAAAGATGCTGCCCAGAGTGTTGTGGGCTTCGGCATACTCGGGGTCGATGGCGAGGGCGGCATTAAGGGCTGAAGTTGCTTTTTCCGGTTTTTTTTCAATCAAAGCAACCATACCCTCAAGGTAGAGTGTTCGTTGGTCCGCGATCCCGGCCTCGTTTATTTTTTGCAAACCATTTTTTACCAAGCTGTAGTTCTGGGCTTCGAATGCAATCAACAGGTTTTCATAAAATTGATCAGCTAGCTGGCGTTGGTCGGGGGGTGAGGTGTGGCTACAGCCCAAGCAACAGAGTAGATAGGTGAGAAATACCAAGGCTCTTCTCACTCTCATCTGGTGGTTTCGATAAAAGCCTTTATATTTCATGATGATTTTCTGCATCAAATAAAAAAAAGATAAGCTCTCATATTTACTCTTGAGAGTTCGTTGAGGGCTGTTCCTGAATGGTGTTAAAAATTGTGACTGCACTTATTTATAGTGAGCTGCAGGCCTTTGTGGAACCGGTACTTTCCTGGTAAGTATTATGATTTTACCTGGTTTTGCAAGCTTAATAAGCGCTCTTCAGCCCAGGGTTTAAAAAAAGAGTTCTGGAGCAACTGGATCATGTTTTCGTAGGTCGCTACAGCTTTTTCCAGTTGCTCGCTTTTTTCATAGCTGAGGCCTAAAAGGATGTAGAGATCTTCGTTGATAAAGCTTCGTTCGGTCTGCATTCGTTCAAGAATTGAAATGGTGTCAGCATACTTCTTCTGCTTAAAATAGATGGTAGCCAGCCCTAAACGTTGGAGATCTTTAAGGTACCGATCTGCAACCTTATCGTTGTTCTGGTAGAGCTCGGCGGCTTCGCTTAAATTACCGACTCGGTACTTTTGGTTGGCACTTAGGTAGCTGGCAACCGGTCTCGCAATTGTATTCTTGTATGATGTGAGGATCGTGTCCAGTTGTTGGTTGGTACCAGTATCCGGTTGGCTAGACTGATTTCCAAGATTATTCAGGGCTTGGTTTAGTAATTGTTGGGCCGTGTGATTGCGATCATTGGTATACCAGTAGGCACCGATTGCTGTGGCGGCTACAGTGACTATGATTACTGCGACAATTGAAATCAGTCTCAGGTGTTTTTTAACATAGTTAACAACTGAGTAGGTGGTTTTGATGAAGGCATCGGGTTCACGTAACTCACGGCGTACTGATATTTTTCCTTTGGACATTTGCGTATTCTTCCTTAAAATTTCCGACGCGGTTTTTAAGCTTTAGAAAAGTTAAAGTAGGGTTCATTAAACCTTCTTCAATTATGAAAAAACTTTAATAAAGTCCTGAAAAAGCTGATTTTTTTCAAAGCTTTGCTCCTTTAACACAGGAAGATAAATGAATCAATGAAAATCGCTTTGATTGACGGTTGCTTATTGGGGGCATGGAGTTTTATAAACCGTTAGTCAAAAAAACTAAAGCCATTAAAAAAAGCCCAACATTTAATGTAAAATGTTGGGCTTTTTTGAGTTGTCAAGATTTTGGTTATGGTTTTTTAAATACCCAGCTGGCAACGGCAATAATAATAAACCCAGCTTTTAACCGTATTTACTGTTTATCTGTGTCGTTTTTGGGGGCCGGGGTGGTTTTTTTGCTTGTCACCCGGCGGCGTGGTGTCTTGGGTTTGGTTTTTAATTTTTCTTCTGTTTTAGTCTGGCCGACAACTTTTTTTTCAGCCTTTTCAGCTTCTTTCTTAATTTTAGGAGTTTCAACCTTTACTTCATTTGTTTCTGGTACTGTTTCAGACGGGGGGTCAGTCGCTGGGCTTACGGTCTCATCCTGATCGGTGCAACAAAGCTCTTCCGACGGGTTCTCGGCTTTTATTTCGTTGATCTCATCAATCACCATCTCCTGTTCCTGATCAAGGTCTGCAATCGTAAGTAGAAGTTGGGATATTTCATCTTTTTCCCAGATATCTTCATCTTGTTGCAGGGCCTTGAAAATGTACACCCTTTCTCCGAGGTGGCGGAGTTGCTGTTTACGCCGATTGCTGATGGCCACGAGTTTCGCTTTGCGGCTTCCTAAACGGCACAGTTTCCCAATTTGGTAGTTGATATTTTTGAACACTGAATTGGCCATGCCTTTCCTCCTAAAGTATAATTTGCGAGTATAGCTAGTGAAAACGGTAATACTTGTCAAGGTTTTTTTTATTTTCGGGTTGTTTTTTATTTTTTTATGTGTAGAGTAAGCAGTTTCCAGTAAAATCCTGCAGGTTATGCAGGATACCCTTTCAAGTCATGCTTGTCAGCGTGCTCGGATAATAATGAGTTATAAAAAGTTTGACTTGTTACGAAGTATAATTTCTTTGCTAGAAATTTCAATAGAGAAGTAAATACGAGGGTTTCAAATAGTGAATAGTGAATCATGGATTGTCATCCCGGCCCGTTATCAGGCGCGGCGTTTCCCGGGTAAACCTCTGGCCTTGCTCCATGGCCGGCCGATGATTGCCTGGGTGCTTGAGGCCTGTTTGGCGGCCCGGCAGGCCCGGGAAGTGGTGGTGGCAACCGATGATCAACGGATTGTCGATGTGGTGCATGCCTGCGGTGGACATGTCGAGATGACCGCCGACTATCATAAGAGTGGCACCGAAAGGCTGGCTGAGATTGCTGGGCGCTATCCTGAGGTGAAGTGGTTTGTCAATGTTCAGGGCGATGAGCCGGGAATCGATCCCCGGTTGATTGATCGTGTTATCACGTTGCTGGCGGAGAGGGACAATCCTGATCTGATAGTCTCGGCGGCTACCTCTTTAAGAAACCCGGATGATTATAGGTCGCCTCATGTTGTAAAAGTAGTAGTTGATCTTAAGAGCAAGGCTCTCTATTTTTCTCGTTCTCCGATCCCCTTTTATCAGGATGAAAGTCTCGGTATTCAGGCCCTTAAAGATGGTTATTCGGGAGTCTGGCAGCATCTTGGAATATACGGTTATAGTGGTAGTTTCTTACGTAATTTAAGTGGTCAGCAGTCTGGAGTTTTAGCGGCGGCTGAGAATCTGGAGCAGTTGAACTGGGTTGAAAACGGCTACCCAATTGAAATTCTAGAATGTAATTCCCCCTGGTCAGGTATTGATACGCCAGAAGAGTTGGAGCGTTTTTCCTCTAAATGGTCCGGAACTATTGGCGGATAAACTGAAAAGAGATTTAGATGAGTGACTGGATTGAAATTGAAACGGATAGCAAACATATCAAGCGGGAGCGCGAAAAAGCTCGTCAATTACGTAACAGCCAGTATTGGCAGCGACTTTTAAACAATGGTATATGCCATTACTGTGGGCGGTGTTTCTTACCTCATGAGTTGACGATGGATCATGTCGTTCCCCTCTCCCGGGGGGGGCGCAGTGTGAAGGGTAATATTGTTCCTTGTTGTAAGGAATGTAATAATAAGAAGAAATACAAAACCCCTGTGGAGATGATTTTGGAGGATTTATAATGGGGCATGTAGTTAATAAAGCTGATATTGAGGTTGCGGTGGGCACGGAACCGTTCACGGTGGCCGAAATATATTCTAAATTTATTGAAAAGGAGAGCGTTGCCACCGGTACCGTAGTTATGCATCATGGGAGCGTCAAATATCCGGGCAAAGTCCTGTCCGATTTTCGCGTAGTCAGCCTTGACGCGCTGGTTGACGATGTTTGTGAAGGTTTGCGAACCATAGCCGTTGATGCGGCTTGGCATTTTATTTTGCATCGTATTATTATCCTGCATCGTTTGGGATTGGTTGAACGAGGGGGTGATGTTCTGCTCGTTATCTGTTCAGCTGCGACCCGTCGTGATGCTTTTGATGCCTGCTCATGGATTGTCGATGAGATAAAAAAAGAGCAGCTCATAACCCTGCGTGAGCTGCCTTAGGAGACTATTTGAGAGAACTTGCTACTCTCGGACAGTCTCTTAGTACCCTTTAGCGTTGAAATTTAACTTAAAACGGTCATAATCTAGATCAAGTTAAGATGTTTTAAAAAGCCAAGATTCTTTGTTTAGTCCGGCTCTGCTGGGGGGCTAAGCAAGAGTTATTAGGCCCCGTTCAAAAAGCCCCAAGTTGGCATGGTGATATCTTGATTTCGAGGGCTTCGCAGGCAGCTGTAATTTCGGTTTTTTTCAGGTTTAAGTGAGCGGCTATTTCCCAGGCCTTATGGCATGGTAGGCGATGGTCCTTTAGCCCATCTGCTAAGGCTTTGCAGAGCACTGGGTCAGGGGTCGTCGCGGCTTCTATTTTCTTCTCTTTGCGGCCTTGTCCAAAAAGTCCGAGCTGGCATCCGGTCAGGCGGAGTTCAAGAAGATCTGCTGCGCGACCGATTTCGGTTGGCGAAAAACCGGTTTCCTGGGCCAGTAGATGAGCCTTGATGCAGCTCAAGTGACCGTTATCAGCAGCGCTGATTAATTTTTGTCTTAAAGTCTCGGGGATCTGAGAGTCGCTGTGTTTGGCGGCATAGTGGCCAGTGTTAAGGTGGGTCATTAGTCGGTTTTCCTCGTTTCTGTTTGCTTTGCCTTCTTGAAGTTTCCTGACGTTTGGTGCTTCTTTTTTTCCGGGCCGGCCACCTGGCAGGCGGGTTTCATTCAGGTCGAGATGCCCATTTTGGGCAGGATATGCGCCTGTAGCAGATACCAAGCAACGAAGATTCCCAGAATTATCAGTATCTCTTTCATGATTTATGCCTTTTTGGTTTTGAAAATAGTTTTCTTGGTATTTTTCAACAGCTTATTTAGAAGATAGGCTTTTTCGTTATTTTAATCAACCTTGTAGACGTTGATTTTTTTTCTGCCCCATTCCAGGGCCCGGTTGTGAGAGTCAAAAAAGAGATCAAGTCTTTTTTCTCCTTTGATAGCCGAACCACGATCCTCAACTACACCATAGCCGTATCCCGGAATATAGAAACGGGTACCGAAGGGGTGATAATTGGTATCTGCCGCCAGGGTTCCGTCGCGGGAGGCCCATAGCCAGGGAAAGAAGAGGCACCAGGGCTGGTGTAAAAGTTTGGGATTGGGTTCTCTGGGTACGGTACCACTGGCAGTTAGCCCGCTATACTCCTGACCCCGATTTTCCCCGGTTGTGATAGTGCGGTTCCAGAAGTCAAGCTTGAGGAATTTCCAGCTGCCCCTTTCCCAGCCACAGCATTGCCCGCAACCGCAATAGGCCGTGGTTTCCATCCGCAGCGCCTTGCGGTGGCCGCCACAGCCGTAGAGGGTGAGCGTGGTCAGGGCGACGAGAATGATTAATGGAAGATATTTATGTATGGTGGAGCTGTATAAATGGAAGATTGATAGTGGTTCTTTTTTAATCTCTCTTGTGATGGTGTCGGTTTCGGAATGCATGAGTTTGACTCCGTGAAAATAAGCTTGAAATAGTTATTTATCCTACCTTTTTTACTTGTCATTGCAGATAGTTACAGGTATGATTAAGACTTTGCTAAGAAGTCAAAAACTAAATTGTAAAGGTGCCCGGGTCTCTAAGGTGTAGTCTGAGCGTTTTGGCGATAAGAAAAGTTTTTTTATGTGTTCAACATGATTGTTTCAACCAAATAGAGGGATATACGGTTGTCTGTCAAGGAGACAATAATATGAATTTTATTGAAAAACTGGAACGCGCCCAGAAAAAAAACAGCTCGTTACTTTGTGTCGGTCTGGATCCGTCATTGGATCGTTTGCCTGAGTCATGTCGTGTGCAGTCTCAGCCTTTTTTGGTTTTTAATCGGGCCTTAATCGATGCAACCTCCGACCTTGTCTGTGCCTATAAACCGCAAATTGCCCACTATGCGGCTTGCGGGGCGGAAGCGGAACTTTTGGCAACAATTAGCTATATTCATGATAATTATGCTGACATTCCGGTGATTCTTGATGCCAAGCGGGGCGATATCGGGAGTACGGCAGAAAAATATGCTCTGGAAGCTTTTGAACGTTATCAGGCCGATGCGGTTACTGTCAATCCCTATCTTGGCGGTGATTCACTTGAACCTTTTCTGAAATATGAGGAGAAGGGGGTGGTCATCCTCTGTCGCACTTCAAATCCTGGTAGTGGTGAGTTGCAGGGACTTGAAGTTGACGGCGAGCCAGTCTATCTAAAACTTGCCGGGTTGGCAGCGGCTTCTTGGAATAAAAACCGCAATATTTTGTTGGTTGTCGGAGCAACTTGGCCGGCTGAACTCGCCCGGGTGCGTGAGGTTGTTGGAGAGATGCCTTTGCTGGTGCCCGGAGTTGGGGTTCAGGGTGGCAATCTGGCCGCCGTATTACGAGCCGGTCTCGATAGTCGTGGGGCCGGACTGGTGATTAATTCATCGCGGGGTATTATCTATGCCGGGCAGGGGGAAGGCTATGTTGAAGCGGCTCGGCAGGCGGCGTTAGAACTCCGGGACGCGATTAACAGCCATCGCCAGATATAATTTTACATAGAGAAATTTTTTCTTGACAAAGGGTCTTTAATTCGTTAAATATGATAAAAAAGATTAGGTTAATCTTTTTTACTGAGTCTTTCAGAAACCTTGACAATGTTCTGCCGGCGGCGGTAATCAATAAAGTCTATTGTCCCGAATGTCAGGATAAATTTTGCAGGCTCTTTAAGACCTCATCGATTAGCCATTTCGGGGTCGAGGCTCCAGCACTGATGCCGATAGTTTGTTTGTCAATAAACCATTCGCTCTGCAAATCTTCAGCTGTTTCAATGTGGTAAGAGGCTCTTTGTCTCTCCTTGCAGAGTTCGTGTAGGCGGTTGGTGTTGGCACTATTGCGGCCTCCTATAATAATCATGCAATCGCAGCTTTTCGCCAGCTCAAGGGCTTCACTTTGTCGGTCGCTGGTGGCCGTGCAGATGGTGTTGAAACAGCGCAGTTCACCTTTGATGGCCAATAGAGATAGGGCAATCTCGTTATAGAGTTGTTGTGACTGGGTAGTTTGCGCCAGAAGGGCGATGCGGGAAGGCTTGGGTTTTGTGAAGAATCCGGCTGGGATATCAGCCGGTTTGGAGATCACCAAAGTGCGTTGCGGGTCTCCGTAGCTGATCAGACCGGCAACCTCTGGATGGTCAGGTTCCCCGAAAATTAAAACCTGGTAACCGGCTTCACTCATTTCCGCGACAATCTTCTGGGCTCGCCGGACAAACGGGCAGGTGGCGTCAGTTACGGTTAAGTCGGGATGTTGTTCGAGTTTTTGGGTGAGTTGTCTAGTGATGCCATGTGATCTGATTATGACGACTCCTTGCTCAAGTTCGCTGATTCGGTCGACCTGCTTGACGCCCATTTTGTTAAGTCGATTAACCACCTGGGGATTGTGAATGATCGGGCCTAAAGTGTGGATTTGTTGCTGGGGATATTTTTCCGGAGCTTCGTTTGCAAGGTTGACTGCCCGTTTGACGCCGAAACAGAATCCTGCGGTTTTGGCAACTTTAACTTGTAACTTTTTATTCATTAAACCGGGTCCTATAGAGATCGATAATTCGTTGGCTGACATCTTCGATATTAAGCTCTGTGGTGTCAATAAAAATGGCGTCTTCAGCCTGACGCAGTGGAGCTTGGGGACGGGAACTGTCAGCCTCGTCGCGCCGGACGATAGCTTCAGTGACACTTTTCAGATCAACTTCGGCATTTTGTTTTTGATCCTCAAGGCGACGTTTTGCCCGGGTGCTAAGGTCGGCATCAAGGTAAATCTTAAGATCTGCATGGGGAAATATAACGGTTCCGGCATCACGGCCGTCAATAATGGCGTGGTTGTTTTGGGCTGCAGCTCTTTGGAGTGGGAGCAGTGCATTTCTGACACAAGAGAGGCTGGAGACGGTTGACGCGAGATGATCAATCTCAGGGCTGCGGATGGCGGTGGTAACCTCCTGCTCATTACAGAAGACCAGATTGTTTTCACCCGCTGCCTGAAAACGGATTCTGATATTTTGGAGAAGTGGTGATAGGGCGTTCTCGCAAGTTATATCGAGGTTCGCTTCCCGGGCCGCCCAGGCGACACACCGGTACATGGCACCGGTATCGATGTAGCTTAAGTTTAGGCGGGCGGCAACTGTTTTGCTGATCGTACTCTTGCCGGCCCCTGAAGGTCCGTCAACGGTGATGATAAAGTTTTTACTTGGTTTTTGCATATTGACTTTAATGTTTCCGTACTTGTTCTCCCAGTGTAAGACCAGAGAAATAAGGTGTACGTAAGTACGTCGCAGTGACGAAGGTTGCAGGGCATTGAAGAAGGTGGAGTTTTTACTGTGCCATCAAGATTTGACCCGTTCCATATATTCCCCGGTGCGAGTATCGATCTTCAGGCGGTCGCCGGGGTTGATAAAGAGCGGAACGTTGATGCGGGCGCCGGTTTCGACGGTGACCGGTTTGGTTACGCTGCTCGCGGTGTCACCTTTAAGACCGGGTTCGGCCTCGGTTACTTCGAGGGTGACAAAGGTCGGTAGATCCAGATTAACGACCCGGCCTTTGTAGAATAGAACCGTGACAATGCTGTTTTCCTGGAGGAAATTCTTGGCGTTGCCGACAAGATCAGCGGTTAATGCGGTTTGTTCATAGGTGTCGTTGTCCATGAAGTGGAAGTCACCGTCAGTATAGAGGTATTGCATCTCTTTTTCTTCAATATCCGGTTTGCCGACTTTTTCACCGGAGCGAAAGGTCCGTTCGACGACATTACCGTTTAGCAGGTTTTTCAGTTTGGTCCGGACAAAGGCACCGCCCTTGCCCGGTTTTACATGTTGGAACTCAACAATGATGAAAGGTTCATCATTGATTTCAATTCGTAAGCCGCGGCGAAAATCGGGGGTTGAATACATAGCTTTTTCCTTCTTTTTTAGGAGAGTTTTTTATCGGTGGAGAGTCATCTCTACCGTTTAAGCGATAATCATCTTTGCCAGACTTTTATCGATGGTCGTAAGTTTTTCAGCTCCCTTGTCGTTGAGATATATCATATCTTCAATCCGGATACCCCAGCGATTTGGGAAGTAACATCCCGGTTCAATCGTAAAAACCATGCCTGGTTCCAAGCGTTTGTCCGGGGATTGTTGTGAGATTGAGGGTGCTTCATGGATCTCCAAACCAACGCCGTGTCCGGTTCCGTGACTGAACCATTTATCAAGTTTAGCTTCAGCCAGCACTTCTCTGACCTGGTGGTCAAGTTCTCGGGCCGATATGCCGGTTGCTAAGGCCTTAAGGCCCCGGTCTTGGGCCTTGTAAAGAGCCCTGTAGACCCGTTGAACTTCCTGGTTGGGTTCTTCGAGAAAGAAGGTGCAGGTTTGGTCGCTGTGATAGCCCTGGTAACAGGCACCGAAATCTATGGTGACGATATCTCCGGGATTGATGAAACGCTCTGAAGCGACACCGTGTGGCAGGGCGGAGCGTGGTCCGCTGGCGATAATCAGGGGGAATGCCGCCTTTTCGCCTCCGGCGCGGCGTATCTGGTATTCCATCTCGGTTGCCAGATCGCGTTCCCTGATGCCGGGGTGCAGTTGCGGAAGGATTTTTTGCAGGGCTTCTTCTGCGATTGCAACGGCTTTGCGTAAGAGTTTGAGCTCCTCGTTATCTTTATGCTGGCGTGGCCTTGAGAGAATAGAGGCGGCCGCGACCGGTTCTTTGCCGTTCAGATTCTGACGTAGCTTGAGCCAGATTCCGGCGCTTAATTTACCTTCATCAATGCCCAGTTTTTTTATTTTAAGGTTCTCTTTCAGATGCTGACAAAGATTATTTAAAGAAGTGATACGGATCAGCTCAAATGAGCTTGAAATCTCGGCTGCGGCCTGGGTTGTATAGCGGCCATCGGTAAAGAATATGTTATGGTCAGCGGTCAGCAGAAGATAGGCGCTATCTCCGCTGTAGCCCGTATAGTAGTTGAGGTTGGCTGGGTGATTAATGAGAAAGGCGTCGCATTTCGCCTCATCAAGCAGAGTGCGAAGTTTCTCAATTCTTTGTAAGTATAGATTAGCATGGTCGGGCTCGAGGTAGTTTTTCAAGGTTATGGTTTACTCCTTAGTCGCAGGGTTAATCAATAACTTAAACGCTTCAAGGGCTAGCAGGTAAGAGGTAGCGCCAAAACCGCTGATGCTGCCCTGGCAAACAGCTGCCGTTAGTGACTTTTGACGAAATTCATCTCGGGCGCTGATATTGCTCAGATGGACCTCTATAACCGGAAGTTCGATGGCCGCAATTGCGTCGCGAATTGCGACGCTGGTATGGGTGAAAGCCGCCGGATTGATGATGATCCCGGAAAAACCCTCTGGCCCGGCATTCTGCAGCCAGTCGATAATTTCACCTTCATGGTTACTCTGGCAGCAGGTCGTTGTTAGCTCGAGCGCTGCTCCCCTAAGGTCAATTTCACGGTTTATCATAGCCAGGCTTTTTGGCCCGTAGACTTCCGGTTCACGCTGGCCCAAGAGGTTGAGGTTGGGGCCATGGATAGTCAGAATCTTCATGAACTCCTCTGCTTGCGAATGATTGGCGGTTGTTTTTTTACGACCTTCAAAAGGTTTTTGAGGCGGGCAATCCGTTGTTGGGTGCGAAGCGTCTTTCTGGTCGTTTCCGGGTTGGCTTGAGGTCTGAAATATTCCTTGATCTGGGAGATTTCTTTCTGGTAGAATTTGGCTTTTTCCGGGTTCTGCCGGCTGAGTTTCTGGTAGATGTCGATGGCTTCCCGCCAATGCCTTTGATCGAGAAGTAATTTAGCCATGGTCTCAGTCAGAATCGGCGGGCTTGAGCCATCGTTGCTGGAATTGTCCATGGTTTGTATGAGTCTTGTTTTTATGGGGTTAAAATGGTAACTGCCGCGATGCTGGATAACGGCTCTCTCTGATAGTGTAAAAATCGTTTTAAGTCAAGAGTGATGGAGTTTGAGAATATTGAATTGAAACGAAGCTGGCAACCTTTATCGACAGGCTTTTTTAAAAAAAGTAGGGAGGATTTATGAGGGCCGTAGTGCAGCGGGTGAAGTCGGTTTCTGTCAGAGTTGGTCAGGATTGTCGAAAGATTTTTCTTGATTAAGAGATAATGAATATTTAGAAATTAGTCAAATAGATAATAATTCGCGAATTATTTGCGGATTGCCGAAAATTTTTCGTCATTTTTAGGGGCGACTTTTAGCCGGTACCTCAAAAGTACATCCTCGTTATTGCTCAAGGCGTAGTGGGTAGTGGGTAGCCGGTAGGGTTTTTATACATCTGGATGCCCACTGTGGTTGTGGTACATAACTTGCTTTTGATTACCCGCGTGTTTTCAGTTTCGGATTGGCAATAAACGCCGAACGAACTTTTATAATGCCACTAAAAAACACTATCAAGGAGGTAGTAAACCAATGGCAAAATCGAAAGAGTTAAACATTCAGGAAGCAACAATTTGTGCCAGTACTAGGCAGATGTTGGAAAAAGCCACAAAAGACGGCGTTCAGATCTCTTTTCACAGAGCCAATGATATGGGCGTCTGTCCCATCGGAGCGGTTTCCGCTTGTTGTAAAAATTGTTCCATGGGCCCCTGTCGTTTGAGTCCCAAAGATCCTTATGCTAAGGTTGGTGTCTGTGGTGCGACGATCGATACCATCGGGGCTCGTAACTTCGCCCGTATGGTTGTCGCCGGGGCCTCCGCCCATACCGATCATGGCATGGGTATGCTTGATTGCTTCAAGGAAGTTGTTCATGGTAAGATCGACGGATTTCGGATTAAAGATGAAGTGAAACTTAAGGAAGTGTGTGGTTATCTCGATATTCCGACCACGGTTGAAGTTGATGGTGAAGTCAAAGATCGCGAGATTCTGGAGTTAGGGATTGAGCTGGCTGGAGAGCTCGAAAGAACCTACACCCAGGTCGAAGGTGAGATTCCTTTTATGAAACGGGTTCCGGAAAAGACCTTGGAACGCTGGCGTGAACTAGGTATTGTGCCGCGTGGCTCGATGCGTGAGATCATGGAGATGATGCATCGTACACATATCGGGGTTGACCAGGAATATGTTAATATCAGTCGCCAGTTTCAGCGGGTTGCCCTCTCCGATGGTTGGGGTGGTTCGATGGTTGCAACTGAACTTTCCGATATCCTTTTCGGCACCCCGAAACCGATTGCCGGTATTGTTGATATGGGTTGCCTCGATGAGAAAAAGGTTAACATAGTTATTAATGGTCATGAACCGATCCTGTTCGAAGCCATGATTGATTCCGTCAATGATCCTAAATTGATTGAAAAAGCCAAAGCCACCGGGGCCGAAGGTTTGAACTTGGTCGGGATGTGTTGTTCCGGGGCCGAGGTTCTGATGCGTCACGGGGTTCCCCATGCCGGTAACTTCATGTCGACGGAAGCCGTGCTTGTAACCGGTGCCGTTGATGCCATGGCGGTTGACGTTCAGTGTATCAAACAGGGTTTAAGCCCGGTTTCCCAATGTTACGGGACTCCGTTGTTTACTACCAACTATCGGGCGCACATCGAAGGGGCCAGACATATCCAGCTCGACGAGATCCATCCGCGTGTGTGTGTTGACGAGATTGTTGAAGAGGCGATTAAGCGTTTCAAAAATCGTACTAAACCGATTGAGATTCCGCAGAACCGTCATATCGGTATCCACGGTTTCGGTCATGAGAGTATTCTCTCTACCCTGGGCGGAACCTATCGTCCCTCCTATCGTCCTTTGAATGATGCGATTATCAGTGGCCGTATCCGGGGTATTGCTGGCGTCGTCGGTTGTACTAACCCGCGGGTCAAACATGACTGGGTACATACTGAAGTTGTTAAAGAGTTGATTAAAAATGACGTTATTGTGCTGATGACAGGTTGTGCTACTATTTCAGCTGCTAAAGCTGGTCTTTTGACCCCTGAAGCAGCCAAATTTGCGGGTCCGGGGCTGGCCGAGATTTGTGAGACGGTTGGTATCCCGCCGGTCTTGAGTCTGGGGTCCTGTGTTGATAATAGTCGTATTCTGGTTGCCGCTACCGGAGTTCTTAACGAGGGTGGTCTGGGTGAACGGCTTTCCGATTTGCCGGCCGCCGGTTCCGCTCCCGAATGGATGAGTGAGAAAGCGATCTCCATCGGTCAGTACTTTGTTTCCTCTGGAGTCTACACTGTCTTTGGTGTTGCCTTCCCGGCTACCGAGGGTAGCAAGTTTAAAGAACATCTCTTCAAAGGTCTCGAAGAAGAGGTTGGTGGAATGTGGGATCTCGCAATTGATCCTTACGATCATGCCGCCAAGATGATTGCTCATATCGACAAAAAACGTGAAGCCTTAGGCATCAACGTCAAACAGGAGCGCAAACTCTTCGACATGGCTGATCGTCGCGAACTGTAGATCGATTTCTAGAAAATAGAGAAGGTCAAAGTGAAAACCCCGGTTCTTTATTGAACCGGGGTTTTTTTGTACTTGACAATACGAGGTGGAGTTTCTACAAGGCTTAAGCGGTTGCCGCTTTCGTTATACAGACAATATTTTTTGAAAGGAATACTATGCGTTTTTCCGTGATGCACCTGCCCACCCTGAAAGAGGAGCCGGCTGAAGCCGAGGTTATCAGCCACCGTCTGATGCTCAGGGCCGGGATGATTCGCCGTCTGGCCGCCGGCATCTACTCTTATCTGCCGCTGGGCTTGCTGGCCCTGCGTAATGTGGAAGAGATTATTCGCCAGGAGATGAACCGGGCTGGGGCCCAAGAACTTCTCCTACCGGCCGTGCAACCGGCCGAACTCTGGCAGGAGAGCGGGCGCTGGGACTTTTATGGTAATGAACTTTTAAGAATCAGGGATCGCCATCAGCGGGATTTTTGTTTTGGTCCGACCCATGAAGAGGTGATTACCGATCTGATCCGTCATGAGGTTCGTTCTTATCGTCAGTTACCCCTCAATCTTTATCAGATCCAGACTAAATTCAGGGACGAAATAAGACCCCGTTTCGGGCTTATGCGGGGTCGTGAATTTATTATGAAAGATGCTTACAGCTTTGATGTTGATGATGCTGCCGCAGGCTTAAGTTATCAGGTTATGCGCGATGCCTATACCCGGATCTTTTCCCGTTGTGGGCTTAATTTTCGCGATGTTGAGGCCGATTCAGGGGCGATTGGTGGTAGCTTTTCTCATGAATTTGTTGTCCTTGCCGACTCTGGTGAAGATGCGGTTGCCAGTTGTCAATCCTGTGATTATGCCGCTAATGTTGAAAAAGCTGAGAGCCAGTTTATTGCTGTTAAGGCAGCTTCTTCTGATCTCGCCGCGTCCCTACCGCTTGAGGTTGCGACTCCGGATTGTGAATCTATTGAGGCGGTTGCCGCCTTCTTCGGGGTCACTCCCGATGCGATTGTAAAAAGTATGATTTTTGAGAGTGATCTTGGTTTCTGCATGGTCGTCGTGCCGGGTGACCGTGAGGTCAATGAGCTCAAGGTAAAAACCGCTCTCGGGGCGGAATGGCTTGAGATTCCGGCAGCGACTCGGGTTACTGATGAGCTGGGTCTGCCGGTCGGTTATCTGGGGCCCCTTAATGTCAGTATCCCTCTGCTCGTCGATCGCCAAGTGCCGCAACTTGATGAGGTCATCTGTGGGGCCAATCGGGCCGGTTTTCATCTTAAAGGGGTTTGCTGGGGGCGCGATTTCAGTAGCCGGCAGATTGCCGATTTGGTTCAGGTCAGGGCCGGTGATTGTTGCCCGCTTTGTGGTTCTTCGCTACAGATCGACCGGGGTATAGAGGTTGGTCATATCTTTAAGTTAGGAACCAAATACAGCGAAAAACTTAAAGCCACATTTCTTGACCAGGAGGGCCAGGAAAAATTTCTGGTGATGGGGTGTTACGGTATCGGGGTTGGCCGGACCGTGGCGGCCGCTATTGAACAGAATTATGATGAGAACGGTATCTGTTTTCCTTATGCGATCGCTCCTTTCAAGGTGGCGCTCTTAAATCTTGACCTCAAGTCGGAAGAAGTTACGGCTTATTGCGAAAGTCTTTATCGGGAGTTGCAGAGTCGGGGGATTTCGGTTATTTATGATGATCGTAATGAACGACCCGGAGTAAAATTTAAGGATGCTGATTTGATCGGTGTTCCCCTGCGTCTGACCTTGGGGCGTAAAGGTTACAATCGCGGAGTTCTGGAAGCCCGGTGTCGGAAAGGGTCCATAAATGAAGAGTTACCTCTTGATGATCGGGCCCCTTTATGGTCTCTTCTTGCAGAACTGGCGGCGGATGATTAGCGTATCCCATCTCAATAAGAGTTACAGTCATCCTGACATGATCTTGAAAGATGTCTCTTTTGAGGTTAAAAAGGGAGAATTTGTCTATCTTTCAGGTCCCAGCGGGGCCGGGAAAACAACCCTGTTCCGCTTGCTATTTGCCGACCTTAAACCCGACAGTGGTCAGATTGAGGTTGATGGTTTCGACCTGATGCGGGCCCAACCGTCTCGTATCGCCCGCTTACGGCGGCGCATGGGGATCGTCTTTCAAGACTACAAACTGATTCCCAATTATACTGTTTTCGACAATGTGGCATTAGCCTTGGAAATTGCCGGTACGCCGCGCCGGCTGATTCAAAAAACCGTCTGGCAGGTGCTTAAAGTGGTTGGTGTCGAGCGTCAGCTTGATCGTCTGCCACCCCAATTATCCGGTGGCGAGCAACAGCGGGTCGCGATTGCCCGGGCCCTGGTTAATGATCCTCAGCTCATCCTGGCAGATGAGCCGACCGGCAATCTCGATTATGAGATTGCCAACGAAATAATGAACATTTTCAACTATATAAATTCTCAAGGCGCAACCGTCGTCATGGTCACCCACAACCGAGCTCTGTTGCAGCGTTTTAAACGTAAAGTTTTTTATCTTGACCAGGGTATCCTGCAGGCCTATGTCTGGCCCGATTGAGGCTGTCAAAACTGGCATCTCTGCGGCGCGTTGGCGACGCGGAGTTTATGCTCTAGGGTTTTAGGCCGGCGCTGAAATCCGTTTGCCGTTTTATATCTGTACCTGTTTTGCTGTATCAATGCCTGGCTAATTACATGTAATATTTTAACCGGACACCACTGTTTCCAACTACATTTGCTTAAACTTTATTTTTTATGTCCAGAACCCGAGACTATCTCTACCCGCTATTTAAACTGACCGGCAATAATATTCGCCGTCATCCGGTTATTAATCTGATCTCAATCTCGATTATTTCGATAGCCATGTTGTTGTTGGCTCTCTATTTTCTGGGTTACAGTAATGCGGCCCGGATTGTCTCTGCCTGGCGAGCTGATTTGCGGATTGCCGTTTATCTGGTTGATGGTATTGATGTTGAGAGGATGTCGGTACTGGAAAATTATTGTCGTGAACTTGATGAAGTCATTCGTTTCGATTATGTCTCCAAAGAGCAGGCCCTGGAAAATTTCAAAGTGACTTTGGGAGAAGACTCCAGTTTTCTTTCGGGTTTGCCAGAAAACCCTTTGCCGGCCTCACTTGAACTTTTTCTCGATTCCGAAGTTACTGATGTCGATGATGTTGAGCGTCTCGCCCGGCAGCTCCAAAGACAGGTTGGAGTCGATGAAGTCGCCTATGGCAGCCGTTGGCTGCGACAACTTTTTTCGCTTCTCAAGACGGTTAAATACTTTGGCTTTCTTTTTGCCGCTTTTTTATCAGCAGTAACCGTCTTCATTGTTGCCAGTACGATTCGACTTTCGCTTTATGCCCGCAGTGAAACTATCAGGGTGCTACACTTGGTCGGGGCCACCCGCAGCTTTATAGCACTGCCTCATCTTTTTGAGGGGGTTTTCCAGGGGGTTGTGGCTTCCTCTCTGGCTTTGGGGTTTGCCTTTGCCGGTTTTCGACATTTTAAGGCCTGGCTTCAGACGCAGGCTCCACAGTGGTCGATAGCCCCGCAACTCAAGTTTTTTACGGTACTTCCCCTGCTCCTCTTTTTGTTCTTGGGCACCATTCTTGGGATTGCCGGATTCCTTCTCTCTAGCCGTTGGATTCGTCGTGATTAGTCAGTTTTGAAGATGAAAAGCTTCTGTTTAGTATTGTTACTGCTTTTTTTGGGGTGGTCGGCGGACTCGCCAATTGCGGGTCGCAGTTTGGCCCAAGAGAGTGGGGCTCAGAATGTTGGAAGCGATCTGCGTACGCTTAATGAACAGATTACTAAGGCGCGAAAACAGGAAGAGAGGGCTCGGCTACGGCAGGGTTCCGTCCTTCAAGAGATTGATGATCTCAATCGCTGGCGCACAGCCCTCAAGGGGGAGCTTGGGGTTTTGCTCAAAGAGGAGCAAGAGGCCGGATTGCTGGTGGTGGAACAGGCGGCCGAGGCGACCCGTCTTGCAGAGTCTCTCGAACAGCTTCTGCAAAAATTTAGTCAGCGTCTTAAAATTCGTTACTGTCAACCGCCCGGTAGATGGCTCGATTTTCTCGATGGTGATGCCGATTTTACAGAGAAGTTTAATGCTTTGATCTATGGCCGGAGGGTGCTGGCCGCCGACCGGCAGTTGCAGAAGGCCTGCGTCGATCTGCTTGAGGAGGTTCGTAACCGTTACCAGGAACTCCATAGACGCCGTCTATTTCTTGCTAAACTTGAGCAGCAACAAGTCGACAAGATGGCGGAATTGGAAGAAAATATTGCCAAAAAAAATGAGTTGCTGTATAAAATCAAGCATCAGGTCAAGGTTCATGAGGAACTTGTTGTCGAGCTTGAAGAAGTTGCAGCAAGGTTGAAAAAAATGACCCTCAGAACCGGGTTGCCGGAAACCAACTTTGCATCTCTTAAAGGTCGCTTGTCGATGCCGGTAGAGGGGGTTGTAATCAGCTTTTTCGGGCTTGAAAAAAACTCTCGATTTGCGACCGTTACCAGTAATAAGGGGATTGAGATTGAAGCGTGTATCGGAGATCCGGTCAAAGTTGTTCATGATGGTCAGGTAGTTTTTGCCTCCTGGATGAAAGGTTATGGCAACTTGCTGGTAGTTGACCATGGCGGGGGTTACTATTCCATCTATGCTCATCTTGAAGATTTTGCCTGTCGAATTAATGACCGCCTGCGGGCGTTTGATATTGTCGGCCGGGTTGGTCAGGGGGTACTTTCCGATGCCCCCTCTCTTTATTTTGAGATTCGCAAGGGTGGCATTCCCGAGGATCCGTTGATCTGGGTTTCACAGTTGCAAAGAAGATCGGGGTGATGGAAAAATTTTCTGAAAAGAGCGAGTCCCGTAAGGTCGTCGAGAGCGTGGATGATGTCCCTGTTTCAAGTTCTTATCTGTCAATCTTTTGGAGGTTTCTGATGTTTGTTGAAAGAAATAAAGGTAAATCGATAGTTTTGGGCGTGATCATTGCGGTTGCGGCCTTTCTGGTGATTCACCTCGGGGTTTTATCGGGTGATTCCCGGGCTCGCGAAGAGGCGCAGGGCGGAGATAGCAAAAGTCCTTATGAATATATAAAGCTCTATACTGATACCATGAGTTTGGTGCAGAAGAATTATGTTGAAGAGGTTGAAGTCAAGAAACTGGTATATGGGTCGATTAAGGGTATGCTCTCTGATCTTGATCCGCATTCGAGTTTCATGCCGCCGGATATGTTTAAGGAGATGCAGGTAGAGACAACTGGGTCTTTCGGTGGTCTCGGAATCGAAATTACGGTTCGTGACGGGGTTTTGACAGTGGTCTCACCGATTGAAGATACGCCGGCCTTCAGGGCCGGGGTTGAAGCCGGTGACCGGATTATCAAGATTAATGGTGAACTGAGCAAAGATATGACCCTGATGGAAGCGGTCAAGAAGATGCGCGGTCCCAAAGATACTGAAATTACAATCTCAATTATGCGGCAGGGGCTCAGTTCACTGCTTGATATTACTATTATCCGTGATATTATCAAGGTAGTGAGTGTTAAAAGTAAAATGTTGTCCGACGAGATTGCCTATATCCGCTTGACTCAGTTTCAAGCTCGAACCTATACTGACCTTAATCGCAAAATGAAAGAGCTGAAAAAAGAGCATCCTATTTCCGGTCTGGTTCTTGATATGCGGAATAATCCCGGTGGGCTGCTGCAGCAAGCGGTCAAGGTTTCGGATTATTTTTTGAAGTCCGGTCTGATTGTTTATACCGACGGTCGGATTAGTAAACAGAATATGCGTTATCAGGCCTATGATGATGGGACTGAGGGTGACTATCCGATTGTGATTCTGGTCAATGGTGGCAGTGCCAGTGCTTCGGAAATTGTGGCCGGGGCCCTGCAGGATCATAAGCGAGCTCTGGTGATGGGGACCCCGAGTTTTGGCAAGGGCTCGGTGCAGACCATTATCCCGCTGGAAGATGGTTCGGCTGTGCGTTTAACAACCTCACTCTATTATACTCCGAGCGGTCGTTCGATACAGGCTAAAGGGATCGAACCCGATGTTCTGGTCGAAGCGGGTACGGTGGTTCACCAGGATCAGAAAAAAGGAGTCATACATCACCTCAAGGAGAAGGATCTCAAAGGTCATTTTGAGAACGGCAACGGTCCTTCCGAAGGATCCAAAGACCCGCAAAAACTTAAACAGCAACCGGCTGACGGGAAAGAGCAGAGCGAAGGAAAAAACAAAGCTGATGCAGGCCTGGACAAGGCAAAAGATATGCAGGACAAGTGGCGTGATGATGTCCAGATTTTGCGGGCTGTGGAGTTGCTCCAGGGTTGGCAGGTCTTTAAACAGCTTGGCGCGCAGTAGTCGACGGTTGTAATGACAAAAGAAGAGCGCAGACTAGCGGCCTTAAGGCGGCGATTGTTGATTGTTGTCGGTTGTTTGGGAGGGGTTGCGTTTTTCTTTTTTCTAGGTTTTCTGATAGTCAGCCGGCCGGCTTTGCAGTCGATTGAGTCCCGTCGCCAACCGCTATCCGGCTCGGATTCTGTCGTTCGACAATCGTGGTCCCGGGAAGCTTTGGCTGAAGTTTTGAAGCGGCTGGAAAAAAAACTGGCTATTTCTCAGCCGGCGGAAGTTATCGATCAACACTGGGAGGTGATGCACAACGGAGCGCATGAATGGCTACGGGTGCGGCTTCAAGGGGAGTATCAAGATCTTGAAAGCCTGGCTCAGGTTTTGGAGGTCTTCAGGGAACTTCTGCTTCGGGATTTTAATCTTCGGGCTCTGATTCATCTTGATAAAAGTAGTGGAACTCTTAATTTTCTTATCCTGGCCGGGGAAGAAGTTGTGGTGGTTGGCAGTTTTACCCCTGTGGGTGAGGGGCGGATTATCGGGCCTGAGTTTGTCCGGCCGCAGCTGGCAATTGTTATCGACGATCTTGGTCACAGTCTGGAAAGCGCCGCCGAATTTGCAGCTTTACCGCTACCCTTGACTTTTGCGGTATTTCCGATGTTGGAAAATTCGCTTAAGGTGGCGGCTTGTTTTGCTGATTATCATCGGGACATCATACTTCACGCCCCGATGGAGCCGCGTGGTTATCCGTCGATAAATCCTGGGCCGGGGGCTTTGCTTAGTGCCATGGGGGATGAAGAGTTAAGTGCCGTTTTTGTCGAGGATCTGCAATTTTTGCCGGGGATCATCGGGGTCAACAACCATATGGGTTCACGTTTGACTGCGGATCCCCAAAAGATGGCTCAGCTTATGAATATTCTTAAAGGTCGCAACCTTTTCTTTCTCGATAGTCGTACGATTGCTGGCAGTGTTGCTTATAAGAGAGCTGTTGAGGCCGGTATCCCGGCGTTGCAACGGGATATTTTTCTTGATAATGTGCAGGATGTCGAGCATATCGTTGAACAATTTAGGGCTCTTATCGAAGTTGCCAGGGTAAAAGGCCGTGCCATTGGTATTGGCCATCCCTATCCTGAGACGCTGACAGCCCTCGGTTTTTTACCGGAGATGGCAAGCCAGGCCGGGGTTGAAGTCGTTGCTTTACGAGAATTTGTCAGCCGGCAGTCTCAACAAGTTGAACAGTAACGGAGTTGGTCTAGATGATTGAAGGGATGGTGTTCGCTTTTCTCGGCGGCCTCGGGCTTTTTCTTTATGGCATGAAAATCATGTCGGAGGGTTTGCAGAAAGCGGCCGGAAATCGCTTGCGGCAGGTCCTTGAGAAATTGACAACCAATCGTATTGCCGCTTTTCTGGTTGGCACCTCGG
>Ga0307991_1000344_pt1 | contig 34137 bp, 34 predicted proteins | sample EllFjometagen131_FD_203146 | JGI IMG/M metagenome (GOLD analysis project Ga0307991, IMG submission 203146) | Marine microbial communities from Ellis Fjord, Antarctic Ocean - #131 | ecosystem: Environmental > Aquatic > Marine > Unclassified | place: Southern Ocean | collected 2014-10-08 | reverse complement strand
AAATCAGTGGCAAAGTTTGGTGAAATTTCCAAACAACCAACAGTTGCAACAGTTGCATCTTCTATATCTGATCATGTTGATCATTCTAATGACCCTGTTTGGTTAATGATGTCAAAAGCCAAAAAATTTGATACACAAATTTCTATGGAACTTATTATATCATTACCATCTAAAGCTTTGTATAATGTTGCCAAAGAATCCTTTGAAGCTGGAGGAACAAAAGTCATTGAATATATAATAAGTAATATAGATGACACAAAATTAAAAAACAATCTTAAAGAAGCTTTAATCTTAGCTTATCAAGATAAAAAGCCTCAAGGTGTAGGTATACAAACAGGTTAATAGCTTGTGCTGAACCTCGTGAGTCTTCAAGCGGATAATGATGATGATTCTAATTTCTAATTAAAAATAATACCATGAAAATGGATAAAAAAATAGAAAAGAAAATTGTTTTACATGGATCATTCGAAAATGTTATTGAATTGAATGATCATTATTATTTAATAGACAAAAAAAATCGTATTTGTATATTACCTTATACTATTTCAACTAATGGTTTGTTGGATAAAATAGGTGTTATGCAAGATTGGAATTATTTAGAAGAAGAAAGTGTTTTAACACTTATAAATGATTATATTTCGTCTGATGATAGTACAGATTTGGTTGCTGCCAATAGAGTTCTTTTTGAAATTATAGGAACAAATATATCTCAAGCTGATTTGTGGATGTATCTTGGAAGTCTTTATAATAATATGTCATCAGATTCACCTATTAAAATTTATGCTATTGATATCACTAATATAAAAATTAAGTCAGATGAAAATGTTGAAGAAAAAGAAGTTAGAAGAAATTTTAAACTTTTAGATTCAAGTAAAGTTATTCAAACTGATGATATGCTTTTTCTTTCAGCTTATTTACGACTTTTTAATTTCTTTTATGTAAACTCTTTAGTTACTGATCAAGAAAAAAATAAAAAATGAATAGAAAAGAACGACGATTAACGGAAAAAAACTTAGGAATTACCAAACACAAAAAATCCTTACCATTTAGTGAAAGAATGGAGTCACTTCAACAAAACATTATACAAGGGAAGGAGAAAGAGAAAGAAATGAAAGAAATTAGAAGACTCCAAGAACAAGAAAATGAAGATAAAATTGATAATAACAGAATAGCGTCAATTGCAACTGAACTTATGATTTCAAAAAGTTTATCTTATATTGATGCTTTAGAAGAAGCTAAAAAAGTTTATAAACAAGAAATTACCCAGTGAAGTTTTATATAACAATAGAAGGGATTCCAAAATTAAAACGCTCTTTTTTAAATTTAAAATTATTTTCTATAATAAATATTCAAGATATTCTTGAAGAACATAATTATAATTATGATAATATAGATGATTATGGAGCATTTATTATAAATAAGAAAATAAATTCTTTAATAAAAAATTATACCAAATCCAAGAGAATTAGAGGTATTATTTATTCTAACCCACATTTAAACGAAGACATCATAAATAATCTTAATGAAATTTTAGTTGATTTTGAAAAAATAACAGAAATTGTCCTAATAGATGAATATAACATTCCTAAGCTTCAACAGTTTTATTCATTTTTTAATGAAATAATATTTTTTCCATCCATTAAAAAGATTAGATTAATTGAAGCAAAACCTATAAAAGAAATTATAAATTTTTCCAAACAAAAATTAATAAAGGATGGATTTATACCCAAAAGGGGTTTTTTTTAGAATTAGGTCCCACCAACCCCATAATTGAATAAACTTTAGTACATTTAGAATTTTTGAATATATAAAATAAAATATTCTAAATGAGTGAAAAGTCAACTGCAAAAATTAAAGAAATAGTTCAAACTATAAAAACTGTTACAAATTTTGAATATTGGTATGTTCAAAATGCTTGTTTTCGTAGAAAGGTTAATGATCTTTATGTTAAAGTACTTGAAAGAAAATATTGGGATTCTGGATTAAAAAAGGGTTATGATGTTGTTGATAGTAGAAAAGATTGGCTTATTAAAAAAGCTCAAAGTATAAAAGGAGATGATGTAAGGTTATTAGCTCCTATTGCTGTACATAATAATTATTTAAAAGAAGCTCAACAGGCTTTAGAACAATGTTTACAATCATTAGATGCTATAAATTTAAGTAATTTAAGTAAAAATATTACTCTCCCTAAATTAGATACTACAGATTATCCTGATCCAACTACCCCTCAAATATCTCCATTTGACAGAAGACTAGATCGTTTAATAATTGATGAATCAAAAGAAAATGCTGGTGTTTATGCAATAACTCCTATAAGTACTGTTTATGCTCAAGCTGGGACTATCGGATATACAGTTTCAGAATCTTATATTCATAATTCTAAATCACAAAAGAAAGCTGAGTTAATTAATAAAACAAGGGGAGATATTCACATGATGCAGAATGATGATTTTTTTGTTGGAGTTCCAGCATTAATGAATAATTATGCATATGTTAAATTATATGGATCAAAAGGTGGAAGATATTTAATTAATCAAAAAGGACAACGAAAATGGTATGAGGTTGATGAAACAATCGGAAAGGACAATTTATTAAATTTTTCTCAACATCCTACAACATCCTCATTAATTTCTTGGGGAAATGGAGATCCATATGGAAGAACTCCCTATAATTTTACAGATTTTGTTTTTAGCAAACATTGGAATAAAATTCCTAATAATAGATTAATCACATTAAGAAGATATCCAGCACCTATAATAGATAATTTAAAATTTCCTGGTATGGATGGTACGCAAGCTCCTGGAAGTCCTATGGCTGAAGAAGGGAATATTCCTCAAGTTGATGCCAATGGAAAGGAAATTGAATCAGGGACAGAACCTGGTGGATCTGCTAAAAAAATCACATTCCCTCCTATGGCAACTGCAATTACATATTTTGGAAATGAAACAGATAACACCCTTAAAGATATTCTTAAATTTACAACTGGATTTGAATGGGATGATGCAGAAGCTAATGTTTGGAAAGTTACACCTACTGAAACTCCTGGATCAGAACAAGGTGCCGGAGGTCTTTTTCCAGGATTAACAAAATATGCTACAATGTTAAACGTAGCAATGGGTGATTGGAACCAAGAAGCTGTATTAAATCAAGGAATGTTACCACCTGATCCATATACAGATGGTCCATATGAAAATAGAATTCTTGGTCCAGTAAACCGTATTACCAAAGTAAAAAAACGTAAAGCAGGAATTAAGTTTGAAATGAGTGGAATTGAACTTAAATTTGATTATGTCGCAAGACCTGTTGGTGGTATAAACATTAAAGCGGTTCTCCTTGATATACTTTCAAACTTTTTAATAATGGGTTCGACAGCAGCTATTTTCTGGGGAGGTCAACATAGATTTATGGGTCAGCCCCAAACCTATCCATTTTTAGGTGGAGATAAAGGTATACAACAATGGTACTCCGGTAAACCAGTTGAATGGGGGTCAACATCAATTAAGAGTTTTTTAGGAAAAGGACAAGCAGCAGGTAGTGGTATATTAGACGCTGCTAAAAATTTCTTTAATTCTATTCTTGGAAAATCTGGAAGTGGAAACAAAGATTTATTTGGATCTCTTGAAAATGTATATGGAGGAGGAACTGGAATTGCTGGTAATTTAGTAAAACAATATGCAGCAGAAAAATCTAATGGTCAAATACCCTTTCTTCAGGGACTAAAAGCTTTATTAATTGGTGAGCCGGTTGGAGAATGGCATATAACAATTGGAAATCCCTTAAATCCTATTGCAATGATAGGTAACTTAGTTTGTGAAAGTGTTGAAGTGGAATTTGGAAATGAATTAGGTCCTGATGATTTTCCTATTGAAATGAGAGTTATAGTCAAATTAGAACATGGAATGGCAAGAGACCGTGATGCAATTCAATCCATTTTTAATAGAGGTATGGGAAGAATTTATGATTTACCTGATAGTATGAGAGGAGCAGCAGAGGATGAAACTAAAATAGATAATGTAACTGGTGTTGATGTTCCTGAAACTGGAAGAAATCCAATTTATTGGAGGGTTCCAATTGCTGATAGTACAACATTAGGAGGTAAATTTGGAACTGGTAAGACTATTGATAATGCAATGGGAGGATCTGTAAGCGTTTGGAATAGATCTAAATTTAATGTAGTTTCTCCAAATTCTGATCAAGTCATAAAAACTAAAGAAAACCCATTATTTAGAAGCGCATATAGAACAGTTGATTGGGTTTCACTTAAAGCATTGAAATAAAGATGAAAGCTAAGTTCGTAAATGAAGCAATGGGTGATGTTTTAAAGGGAAAATCTGATGAAGAAATTATGTCTTCATTAGAAAATACTAATTTAGATATAAATGATTTACTTATCAATACTGCAAGAGTAGGTTTTTTATCTGGGGTAAAGAAAGCCCTGAAAATGGGAGCTAATGTCCATGTTTACAATGATGCGGCTTTACGAAATGCTTCAGAAAATGGTCATTTGAATGTGGTAGAACTTTTATTTAAATATGGAGCTGATGTTCATGCTAATAATGATGATGCTTTATGGTGGGCTTCACAAAATAGTCATTTAGATGTTGTAAAACTATTAAAAAAATATATGTAGATGAAAGCTAAATTCATATATGAAGCAATGGATGATATTCTTAAAGGAAAATCTGAAGAAGATATTCAAAAAGAAATAGAAAAAATGTCATATGAGGATTATGATTACGAGATGCTTAAAGCTATTTATCCTTACAATAGATGGAATCGAATTACAAATAAGAAACAATTTAGAAGAAAATTAAAAAAAATAGCTGACCAAGGATTTAAAGATAAAAAGGATCCAAGGGAAGTAGCAAAAGAAATAGCTGATACATTTGAACAGATATATGAAACAATGGGTGATGTTCTGAAGGGAAAATCTAAAGAAGATATTATATCTTCATTAGAAAATACTAATTTAAAACCAAATGAATTACTTATTAAATCTGCAAAAGTAGGTTTTTTACCTGGGGTGAAAAAAGCCCTAAAAATGGGTGCTGATGTTCATTCTTATAAATTTGATTATGCTTTACATTTAGCTTCAGAAAATGGTCATTTAGATATTGTAGAACTTCTAATTAAGAATGGTGCTGAGAAAGCAAAATTAAATGAGATGGCTTTTTCGGATATAAATATGAATGATATCATAAATAAAGATACATTAAATATTTGGATGGGAGATGATTTTAAAAATGAATTATTTATGTATTCTTATGCACAAGAACATGGATTAGACCCTGAAAAAATGGAAGTAAATGAGTGGATAGATACCAAGGAAGCAAGTGAATGGATTAAATATGAAATTGAAAGTAGATTTTATGAAACAATAAATAAGTTTCATTATGAAGTAATTCAGGGATCAAGAATTCAAATTTGGAGAAAAATGACTGTTTCAGACAATTGGTTTGAACATATACAAAAAGAAGGTAAACGATTAGGAATTTATTGGTCTTGGAATCCTGAGGCAGCAGAAGAACATCATGGATATAATACTGATAAAAAAGATTTAGTTTGTATAAGTTCTTCTGTAAAGGTAGATGAAGTAGATTGGATTAAAACAATTAGATTAAATATGGATCCTGTGGCAGAAGAAGAAAAAGAAATAAGATTATTTAAAAATACGCCATTAAAAATTGAGAGTTTAGAAATTAATAATGAAGAAATTGATATTAATTTAATTAAAGATAAAATATTCAAAGCATAAAAATGAGAGCTAAATTAATATATGAGACAATAAGTGATATTTTAAAACCTAAATCTGAAGAAGATATAAGAAATTATTTAAAAAAAGAATTAGAAATTAAAAAGGATAAAATCTCGATACGATTTTCTTTACCATTTTCAATATATTATGAAGAAAAAATGAATGAATTATTAAAAAAATATAATTTAGAAAAAGAAGGCATTAAATTTCCTAATATGTACGCATATGGAATAACAGGTGATTTGCTAAATATTTTTTATTTTCTTAATGCCTATTATGGGTGGGAAAATGAAACATGTGTTTTTCATATGAGAAATAATATAATTATAATAAAATAAAATAATTTAAAAAAATGTTCCTCGCAAGTTTAGACCGTAAACCATTTTTTAATAAAAAAGATGGAAATATTGTAAGAGATCTTACACAATCAATGTTTGATTTTAGAGCAAACAACTATACCTCATTTAATGCTTTTAAAATTCCAAAAGATTATGTAATGAGACCTGATTTAATTTCTCAGGCAGTTTATAATAATACACTTTATGCTGAATATATCCTAAAATATAATGGAATTTCAAATCCATTTTCGTTAAATGAAGGGGATGTTGTTCTTATTCCAAATCTTGAGAGTGCAAAACTTAATACAAAAACAACTGCTGGAAGCGGGAGTGATGCTGATCCATCTAAAAAACTAAGAGATTCGTTTAAATATATTGATCCTTCAAAAATTCCTAAAAGAGATAAAGATCTAGCAAATTTTGATGATAGAAAATTTGATGAAACAGTAGATGGAGGAGATGGAGGTGGACAAGGTGGCGGATTAGGTGGAAGGACAATAAGGTATGGAGTACTTCCACCTAATATTGCAGAGGAAGGTACGACTCAAATAGTAGAAAGAAATGGAAGAATTTATTTTGGTGAAGGAATCGGAGAAAGCGCATGTTTAAAAAGCGGAATGAGTTCAAGTGAATTCTTAACTAAAGTAATAAAAAGTAAAAAGATATAAATGAAAGCTAAATTTATATATGAAACAATGGACGATATTCTAAAAGGTAAATCTGAAAAAGAAATTATGTCTTCATTAGAAAATACTAATTTAAAACCAGATAATTTACTTATTAAATCATCAAAAATAGGTTTTTTACCTGGGGTAAAAAAAGCCTTAGAAATGGGTGCTGATGTTCATACTATGAATGATGTAGCTTTACGACGGGCTTCAGAAAAAGATCATTCAGATATTGTAGAACTTTTAATTAAGAATGGAGCTGATGTTCATGTTTATTATGATTGGGTTCTACGTTATGCTTCATCTTACGGTTATATAGATGTTATAAAAGTTCTACTTAAGAATGGAGCTGATGTTCGTGCTAACAATTCTGAAGCTTACCGGCGCGCTTCAGAAAAAGGTTATTCAAATATTGTAGAATTATTAAAAAAATATATGAATATTAAAGAATCTTTAAGTGATATCTTGAAACCTAAATCTGAAAAACAAATCAAAGATAATTTTTTAAAATTATATGGATTTAATCTTAAAAATGAAATGAATTTAGTTGAAAGTGCTTTTAAAGTTATTCAATCTTCTTCTAATTATATTATTACATCAAAATTAGGATTTTATTATGAAATATATGGTTTTCAATTTGAAAGTACTGAACCTATAAAAGAAAAAGGATTTCATCAAGGGGAAATAGGAGAATATGTATTTGGGTTTGAACCTCAAAATAAAGAAAATGATGAATTTATTTTAATTTTTGAAAATAGTGGTTCAGATAATGATCAAATAAAAAACATTGTGGATTTTATTCGAGTACTTGAAGTAAAATCTAAATTAGAAGAATCAAGTATCTTTAAACCTAAATCTAAAAATGAACTTATGTCATTTATTCCACATAAAGTACATATATTTCTAAACGATCTATATAAATTAGTACAGGATCGCTATAATAAAGAGTGTAAAATAACATCTGGTATGGAATTTTTTCCATCTAATGGATATGGATTTAAATTTAAAACTATTAAGAACATATATATTCGATTTGGATTATCTGGAGTAAAACAACAAGGAAGATTTACTGTAGCTTTTTCCCCTAATAAAAATAAGACTTTAGTTACACTTGAAAATAATGATACATCCATAGAGTTAGATAATATAAAAAATCTTTTGGATTTTTTGAGTTTTTCGATTAATGAATCTATTCATGATATATTAAAACCAAAATCTGAAGAAGAAATAAGAAAATCTTATGAAAATGAATATCGAGTATTTGCAGAAATTTTTTATGCGATGTTTCCTAATAGTAAATTTAATTTAGATATTAATGGGGATAGTATAAATGCTTCATTTGCATTTAAAGAAACAGATAAAAATGAAAAAGAATTTACATTTTTAATCAGTCAAAATCCATATTCAAATTTTCCAGCAATTTCATATTTGGATAAATCTTATTCAAATGATAAGATTGGAGGAGTATTTAAAAACCATCAAAGAATTAATAATGTTGATAATGTATATCAATATATTAAAAAAATATTAAAAGAATAATAGAAAAGGAATGGCACAATATATTTATGAATCACCAAATAGAGAAAGTTTAGCAGCTAATCCATCTACAAGTCAAAAAGGTACTAAATATAGAATTTATAATATATTTAAACCTACAATAGTTTTAGATGAATTATCTCTTCCTATGAGTGGTTATGGAGAAAATAAAAAAGTTGAAGATGTAGCTTCTTTAGAATATCCTCTTATAAAAATAAATAATTATTTCATTTCAGAACAAGAATTAGAATATCTTACAATTGATTGTAGAGATTTTCTACCTAGAATAAATTTACAATGTGTATTTTTTAGTGATAAATTTATTGATAAAGAAATGCCAAAGGATGGAGACATAATTTCCATTGCAATAAGAAATAAATCAGATGTATTAAATATTATTCGTAATGATTATGTAATAACAGGGGTGACACCGTCTAGAAGAAGAACAAGCGGAACAGTTCCCACTACAGTAACTTTTTTTGGGGAACTATTTGTTCCAGGATTAAAAAGTTATCTAGGTTCAAAATCATTAAAAGGTACTTCTATGGAGTCTCTTAAAGAAGTTGCACAATGTTTAGAATTAGGATTTAATACAAATGATGATGATACAGATGACCTTCAAATATGGTATGTGACTCAATCCTGTGATGAATTTATTCATAATACAGTAAATTCTGCTTGGAGGAATGAAAATTCATTTTATGATGTTTGGATTGATGTTTATTATAATTTAAATTTTATTAATATTCAAAAACAATTATTAAGTGCAGAAGATGATGTAGATGATGCAGCTATCTTATATAATGTTGATACAGATTGGACTTGGGGACCAGAAACAGATCAAGATAAAACTATACCTATGCCTAAAGTTTTTTCAAATTATATTGGATATAGAACATCTTCATTTTATATAACTGAGTGGAAACCTAATAATAGATCATCTGCTATAACATTTCAATATGGAACATCAATGAATGCATCATTTTTTGAACACTTAAATTCATTATATGAAGATGATGAAAGTCAAAAATATTGGAATATAGATATAAGTCCTAGTTATGATAAAGAGAAATTAAACTCATATATTTTATTAAGAGGAAGAGCGACATATGATTCTTCTGTTAATGAAGGAGAATTGGCTCGAGCTAATTATGATTATACAAAATTATATACAAGTGCTCCATGGATGGGAATTCAATATACAATTACAAATCCAAAAAAAGAAAATACTGAATGGACAGGAAATCAACATAGAAATTACTTAAGAGCAAAAGCACATCAAGCTATTAATATGGCGGAACTTCAAAAATTAAATCTTGAAATTAATGTCCAAGGAACAAATATGAATGTTATTAGAGGTGATAAAATTCCTGTTCTTCTTATAGGAACAGACTCTATAGAAAATCAAATGGTTGATGAAAATGCTCAATCAAGAGAACGAAAAAATGAATTTTATAGTGGATATTATTTAGTTTCTGGTTTTACATTGTCATGGTCGAGAAAAGAAGAAGATTCTATTATATCCAATTTTTCACAAAATTTTATATTAACAAGACGAGAATGGCCGCCCCCTATACCAATAGAACCAGTACCTGTAAATACTGAAAATATAAATATATAAATGAAAGCTAAATTCATATATGAAGTAATGGGTGATGTTCTAAAGGGAAAATCTGAAGAAGATATTTTATCTTCATTGAAAAATACTAATTTAAAACCAGATAATTTACTTGTTATATCTTCAAGAAAAGATTTTTTACTTGGTGTAAAGAAAGCATTAGAAATGGGTGCTGATGTTCATGTTGTTGATGATTATGTTTTACGGCGGGCTTCAAAAAATGGTCATTTAGATGTTGTAGAACTTTTACTTAAGAATGGTGCTGATGTTCATGCTAATAATGATTCAGCTTTACAATGGGCTTCACATAATGGTCATTTAGATACTGTAGAACTTTTACTTAAGAATGGTGCTGATGTTCATGCTAAAGATGATTTAGCTTTACAATGGGCTTCAGGAAATGGTCATTTAGATGTTGTAGAATTTTTACTTAATAATGGTGCTGATGTTCATGCTTATAATGATTTTGCTTTACGATCAGCTTTAGAAAAAAGTCATTTAAATGTTGTAGACTTATTAAAAAAATATATGTAATATGCCTAGTAATGAATATAAATTATTTAGAGATGTTAAACGAGCAGTAGAAGGTAATCTATTAACTAAAAGATATGATGAACCTACTTATTTAACATTTAGAGTTATCTTTGGAGAAGATTTTGCATCATGGAGTGGTGTAACATTACTTAATACTAACTATGATAAAATGCCACATCCATTATTTAATCCAATACAAATGGATGCGACACAAAATAGAGCAAATAATAGTATTGAATTTAATAGAGATTATTATTCAACTATTGATTATTTGAGAGATGGAAATGAATTTTCAAGAGCTGAAATGTTAAAGGAATTTCAACTTATGTGGAGTGATTTACAAAAGAATTTTCAATATTATTTTAGATCTGTTGAAGGTGTTGGTGACTTATTAAAAGCTACTCCTGAAAGCGGAAGAAGAGTAGCAAGTGATTTTCGTTTAACTTTCAATATGGCTGAAGGTATTGATCAAAGAGTTTCTTACTTACTTAATCTTTATAGAAAAATTGCATGGGACGATGTTTATCAAAGATGGATTTTACCTGATATGATGAGATATTTTTCAATTAAAATTTATATTACAGAATTTAGAACATTTCATCGTTCATCTTTATCAGAAATAGCTGATGAACCAACACAATCACAACAACAAAATATTTATAATTTAGGTAAAACTAAAGTATTTGATAGACTTAAAAAAGAACTTGGATTCGAACAAATAAAAAGAGCTCTTGGAATAGGAAAAGTAACCTCAGGAGAAATAGAACCAATTTATTTACAAGTTTTAAATGGGATTTTACCAACACATGTAATTGAATGCCAAATGTGTGAATTTGATATTGAAAATAATTATAATTTAGATTATAAAAATACTTTATCTGTTTATGATGATCCTACTGAAGCAACTGTTAGTTTTCAAGTTAAAGTTGGAAATGTAAATGAAATTCAAACATATCCATTATTTAGTCATTATATTTTTAATGATTATAAAATTAATGGAAGAGATAGATCTAAAGAAAAAGGAAATACAAAAAATAAATATGGATATCTTACAAGTATAGGAGGAGATGGAGTTTATGTAACAACAAAACAAGGAGATGCAAGATATAAAAATATGGATCAAATAGCTCAAGATACTATTTCTCAAAAAAATCTACATAAAGCTGGAGGAGTACCGTTTATTGAATCAGGAAATATAGATAATTTTAAAAATGTAGGTCCAAATGCCGCTCTTGATGCTGAAAAAATAAATTCAACTAATCCAGCAACATGGGTTAAAAATGCATTAACTTTTGGAAAGGCATTTGGAATTAATTTCATAGCAGAAAAGGTTGATAAGGCAAAAATGACTAAAATTCCTGGATTAGGATTTTCATTTAATGATGCTATCGCTGCTATAGAATCAAAAAATTTCATTTCTGTATTAGCATTAATAAGAAGAGCTATCAATGAATCTGTTAGCGGAACAGAACCTCCATCATCACAATTAGATGAAAAAATTAGTAACACATTCAAAGAATTTTTAATTGGAGTAACCCAATCCGAGGCAACGGATGGCGAGGAACTCGAATTGATAAAAGCTGCTAATTTAGCTTTAGGAGACAGAGGAACTTGGAATAAAATTAAAGATTTATCTTTAGCAACAGATCTTATAGGACCAAATGAAATAAATGAACCTGTTGAAATTAGGGGGAAAGATGAATATAAAAAAAATATAGCTTTATCTACTAATAATGATAGATCATTAGCAACCGATTTAGATGGTAAACCAAAATTTATTAAAACAGGGAAAATATTTGAGGCCGCTCCTAGTAAAGTAAAAAAATAAAAGATGAGAGCTAAATTCATATATGAAGGAATAGGTGATATTTTAAAGGGTAAATCTGAAGAAGATATTATATCTTCTATGGAAAATATAGATCCAGATGATTTGCTTGAACAATCTTTAAGAAAAGATTTTTTACCTGGAGTAAAAAAAGCCTTAGAAATGGGAGCTAATGTTCATGCTAATAATGACTGGGTTTTACTATATGCTTCAAATTATGGTTATATTGATATTGTAGAACTTTTACTTAAGAATGGAGCTAACGTTCATGCTCAAAATGATTATGCTTTACGATATGCTTCAGAAAATGGTCATATAAATGTTGTAAAACTTTTAAAAAAATATATCTAATGAAAGTACCAGATTTTTTAACAAAAGATATGAAAGATAATGATTGGATTGCTACAATCACAAATAATAACGATCCATTATTTTCTGGTAGGTGTCAAATAAGAGTATTTCGTTTAATGGATAGTATTGATTCCAAAGAACTTCCATGGGCTGTACCTATTAATTCTGTTATATTTGCTGGGGATGGGGCAGGTTCTTTATCAGTTCCAAAAATAGGTCAAATTGTTCGTATACAATTTAACAATGGAGATATTTATGCTCCTGAATATACAACTATTCAAAATATTGATACAGAATTAATTGAAGAAATAAAAGAAGATTATGAAGGAACACATGTGATTCTTTACGACCCTGATGAGGGATTAAATGTAATTTATCAAAGGAATAGAGGATTTGAAATTTATTATAGAGAATCATTTATACAAATTGCTCCTGATTCAATGATTACAATTCAACATGCAAACCAGGATTCACTTATTCAATTAGAAGGAGATAAATGTAATATAGTAACAAAAAATGAAATAAATATTTCTGCTGCTGCAAAAGTTGAAGTTGTTGCCGATGAAGTAAGAGTAGCTGGAAATGATACAACAAAAATCGGGCCAGGACCATATAGCCATGCTATACTAGGAGAAACAATTATATCATTATTATCAACCTTAGCTACATCAATTGATAGTAAAATGCCCGCAACTCCTGGAATAAATGTCGGAATAGTGGAACAAGCAAAGCAAGCTGCTACATCAAAAAATGTCCTTATATCAACTTAATGAAAAAAGAAATAACATATAGTAATCATTCAACTGATGCATATTCAAATCAAGTAAATATGCAAGCAATCATTTATGTTGATAATGAGGACGTTGGATATGTTGATTATGTGTTATATAATGATGAATTAACTGTAAGTGATATTCAAATAAAACCCAAATTTAGAAGACAAGGATTTGGATCACTATTAATGAAATATATTCAACAAGAAAATTTGGAATATGAATATAAAGAATCAATGAAAACAGATTCAGGTAAATTATTTAAACCTAAATTTGTTAGTGAATCTTTAAATGATTTTTTCAAACCTAAATCCGAAGAAGAAATAATATCAATATTAAAATCACTTTATAAATATAAAGATTTAAAACAAGATTTAAATGGGCTCCCTTCTTTGGAAAAATATTTTGAAGATTTTTCTTTTTTAAAGGAAAAATGGTTTGGAAATTCAATTATTAACGTTTTTGATGATGAAAAATGGAAATCTATTGATTTTACAAAAAAAGCAACAAAAATAATCTTAGATATATCAAAAAAATTAAATGGTAATTTAAAAGCAGTCCAAACAAGAATTGGTACACAAGGAAAAGGATTATTAAGTTTTCTATATAAATTAAATGAATTACAAAGTAAAATTTATCATGATGATAATTCACATATTTTTAATTATGTTTATAAAGGATCTGATTATGCATATGTTGGTGATAAAAACGGATTTGGATTATTTATTTTACCTGAAAATTTTCTAAGTACTTTTTTTGGAGTTAATAAAGAAGTTATTAAATAATGAGCTTAGTATCAAATATAATAAAAAAATTCTTATTAAAATTTTTTAATAAATCAACTAAAAAAAATTTAGATTTTTTCAGTAAGCCAAAAGCTTTAGTTGTTTTACAAATTGCCTCGCTTGCTATTTTAAATCCTCTACTTTCACGGCTTAAGGAACTTCTCAAAAAAAAATCTAAAAATTCTTCCATCATAGATAGTTCTGTTGACATAGATAACCTCTCAGATAATGATATAAAAAATTATGTAAAAAATAACAGAGATTTACAAAATGTTTTGGATTATGTAGGAAGAGATTTAGATGAATCTATTGCTTCAGATATTACTCTTGCGTGTTCTGATCCTGAATATTACGTAGATCAAACTAAAAGATTAAAAAAAGCTCTTGGAAATAAGGAATTAAGCGGAAATGACTTTATAAAAATTGCAAAAAAAGAAAGTGATTTTGATGAAAAAGTAAATAATTCTAAAATAGGAAATCTTGAAAGATTACTTAGTAAAATAATCGGAATTCTTCCTTGGCTATTTCTTATTTATATTCTTATTCTTAAAATCAAAGAATTTCTTACACAAAATGATTACCCATCAAAATATAGAGGAAAATATTTACAAAGACTTATTAGAACAATAGCTAAAATCCTTAAAAAAGTTTCAGGAGAGGTAAAAGGAGAAATTAGTGAATTTATTAATATGTTAAAATCTTTAGATTCAATTATTGTTGCATCCTTAATGGCGACATTTGTATATTTAACTAATCGAAAACAATTACAAGAAGAATCATTTAGGGGTTTTTCTTCAATAGCAAGTTCAATAACATGTGAAAATATTGAAAATCCTATAAGTAACGAAGATTCTCATCCAGATTTTAAACCATATGATGAAAGCAATGTTGTTATATGCCCAATTGAAGAAGAACCTATGGTTCCTCATGAACCATTTAAAATTTCAAATGAAAATTTAAATTCTTGCGAGGTCGTTCAAGGATCTCCAATGACTACAACCTTCGTTGATGAAGGAAATTTTTATGATATAGCAACAAAAGCTATCTTTGAAAATACATCTTTATTAAATTTTAACATATTGGTTTCTAAAAAACAAGTAGTGAATACTCAGACGACTCTGGGGACACTTGGGGATGTCAGGGTACACTCGCCTATAAATGGAATAGTACATAATATTGAAAGTAATAAGATTATTATAAGTGATATAAGTGATTCTGGGAGTATGATCCTAGAAGAATTAATTAAAGAATCTCAAGACCTTTATAAAGAATTAAATGATACTAAATATTTTATCAAAGATTTCTATGTAAATTCATGGTATCCTATAATGCTTAGAGAATCCCCTTTAATCGATGCTTCAATAAGTGCAGCGGAATTCGGAAATATACGATATTTTACGGGTGGTGTATGGGAAAGATTTGAAGTCGTTCAGAAAAATGCAGATGAAAGAAAAGAAAATTACGAAAAAACAATTTCAAATATAGCTGGCAAAGATAATGTCAAACAAAAAGCTGAAAACGAAGAATTGGGATTGATAAAAGAAGAAATTGACATACAAGATAAAGTTTATTACAAAGAATTAAGAAACATAACATCAGAAGGTAAATCACAAGCGCAAATGACACTCCCAAAAGAAGAAGAATTTGCTGCAATTGATTATTTCTTTGATCTTTACACTGATGTTTTTAATTTATGGGATCAAAATGAAATTGTTGTTCCATTCAGAGATGAATTAAATAAAATTCTTATTGAAAGATTTTTTATTGATGAATGGAATCAAGAGAAATTATCCGAAAGAGTAAATAGTCTTTGTAATGAATTATCAGAAGGAACATTTTTTGAAGATACTCCAAACTTTTTTATAGAAATGTTAAATCGTTATAATAGTAATAAAAAATTAAAAAGTGTTAAAGGTTTTATTTCATCATTAGGAAAAGACAATGAATCATTTACAGAATACGAAAAGGAAAAAATTATTAATAAAATAATGTTTATTTTTGATTTTGTTTTACAAATTCTTCAAAAAATAGAAAGTAATTATGTATCTACATTTGATAGATATGAAATTGTAATAAAAGAAGCCAATTTTATAGAGAATTATTTTAATCAATTATGGAAACGTTACGAAAATATTCCAGGAGAATTAAAAGAAATTTATAAGAAATTAGATGAATTAGAATATACTCTTACAACATATTCAATAGTTACTATTGATGATGAACAATATCGTTATTATGGACTTGGAAAGGAACGAGAATGTCCAATTCCAGATACAGATGGTGATGAATATAGTTCTCCTTTTTCTGAATCAGAATATGGACAGTTAAAATATTGGTTAAAATATTGTGCTATTACAACATTAATTGGAATAACTAATTTTCCATTGGGATGGAGTACGGGTTTTCCGCCTCCTTTCGGCCCTATTCCATTTCCAGTGGTTTACATTCCTATTAAAGCATTTCAACTTAATTGGGGTTTTATTGTTATTGGAATAACTATTACAGGAATTTATCCATTTCCGTGGGTGTTATTTACAAATTTCTCTACTAACTATCATGTTCCTCTTGCTGATCCCGCTTCTTTAATTAAAAAACAAGTACGAAATTTAAAAAAATCTCTTACAAATAAATTTAAAACGTATCGTCAATCTACCTTAAAAGAATATATGACAAAAACAAAAAAAGAAATTATAATTACAAATGAAAAAATTGATTCAAAAACCAAAGAAAGACGTATTCATAAATTAGAAAAACCACGAAGAGATAGAACCAAAAAGAATAATAGAATTATATATACGAAAGAATTAAAAGAATGGAACTCCATTCAACGTAATTATGATAATGAATTATTAACTTTAAAAAACGAAAAATATAAATTAGAAATTAGATATAAAATTGTTTATAATGCGTATTCAGGGGCAGAAGTTGAAGATAATTCAGATACAAAAATTAAATCAATGAAAAAAACTGAAGAATCAATAGATAAACAATTTGAAAAACTTGATAAACTTATTGATAGTATTAATATATTTTTAGCGCCTTTACCAATTACATCAAAACCTGAAACTGCAAATTTTGGATTTACAATTAAAAATCCTAAACCAATTATTAAATTTGGAGATGAACTTAATGATAATATAAACAATGGAGTATTAGATCCTATAGTTGAGAAATTTGAATTTAAAAATAAAGATTTAATGTCAACAAATTACAATAGTAAATTAGATAATACGGTGGTAAATTGGAAAAAATATACAAGTGCATTAAGGGGTGCAATGCCTACTATTATTAAAAAAGATCCATTTCCAAAATATGAACATCTTAAAGTAACAAATCTTCCTTGGATTTCATTTCTTTATAAAGATTGGACAAGAATAGGAGCTCAAACCTATGGCTTTCCTATCTTCCCACCTTTACCAACAAGTTAATTCTTTTTAAAAATATGAATAAATAAAACATGAAAGCTAAATTCGTATATGAAGCAATAGGTGATGTTTTAAAGGGTAAATCTGATGAAGATATTTTATCCTCAATAGAGGATTTAAAACCATATAATTTACTTGTACAATCTTCAAAAAAAGGCTTTTTACCTGGAGTAAAGAAAGCCCTAGAAATGGGAGCTAATGTTCATACTCTTAATGATAATCCTTTACAATGGGCTTCACATAAAGGTCATTATGATATTGTAGAACTTTTACTTAAGAATGACGCTGATGTTCATGCTTTGGATGATTTTGCTTTACGGTGGGCTTCAAAAAATGGTCATTTAGATGTTGTAGAACTTTTACTTAAGAATGGGGCTGATGTCCATGCTAAAAATGATTATGCTTTACGTTGGGCTTCACTAAATGGTCATTATAATGTTGTAGAACTTCTACTTAAGAATGGAGCTGATGTTCATAATCATAATGATTATGCTTTACGACACGCTTCAAGATATGGTCGTTTAGATGTTGTAGAACTTTTACTTAAGAATGGTGCCGATATTCATGCTAATAATGATGAGGTTTTACAATTAGCTTCACAAAATGGTCATAAAGATATTGTAGAACTTCTACTTAAGAATGGTGCTAATGCCCAAATGCTACTTCCAATTAGATAATATGCCTCTCTTCCATCTTTTTAATGATGGAATCCATACATAAAGATAATTATCATCTATAGCTATATGTGCTTTTGTATTAACTTTAAATGTATTTGGTGGACTTTCTGGATTATCTTCTTGATTTTCACAATTAACAGATACAACATTCAAATTATTTAAATTATCATCAACCTTTACTGTTAAAATACCCGCCAAATTTTCTAATGAAATTATACAAGGTTTTTTAAAATTAGCACTATCTACTAAAGTAAATGTTTTACTAGGATCTGGATTATTAGCAATTCTATAACCTTTATATAATCTTTCATTCTTCATCTTTTACTATTATTAGTCCTTCGAACTCCTGTTGCTTTAAATTTCCAAATTTATCATAGGAACTTACTCCCACATCATATTTACCTTCTTCGTTAAAAATGTATGAGAGAGAATCATTGAATACTTCCATTATTAATTCATCACTATCATGTTCTCTTATTGTCCAGATATTTTTTTGATCTAACATATAATTACTTGGATCATATTCGGCTCTTAAAATTACAAGTGTGCTTACATCTAATTTAATTGAATGATTAAATGGATAATAAGTAGGACTTAATGGGGCATCAGTAGATGGATCATACCATTGTTTTAATACTCTCTCTTGATCAAAATCAATACTTAAAAATATAAATGTATTATCTAAATAATATTGATGATAATAAAGATCGTCTGAATCATCCAAATAAATTTTAAAATTATTATCTTCTTCTGAAGAACTCGCAATATCTATCTGAAAATTTGAATAAGTTGAAAAAGCATGTTTTGCAGTTAAATTATAACTAGGATCTGTAAGAACAAATTCCGGAACATTTCCTTCTAATGTATGATTATATCCCCATGAAGCATCTTGTATTGTACTTGAATCTAATACTCTAAATGATGAACCCCATTTATAATCTATTTTTGTATCTTCAATTAATATTCCAACTAATTGATTTTCTTCAAACATATAATTTGAAATATCACAAGTAAATGTTGAAAGGTCTAAATCATTAGTTCCTCTTGTGATTATTCTTTCAGTATTATTTAAAATATACCAATCTGAAGATCCATCTAATGTGAATCCTGATGGAGAACTATCAATTTCAAAGGTTGGAGATGTTCCAGATACAATACTTGCACTTGATTCTTGAATAAATGAATATTTTCCTTTATCAAATTGTACAATTTTTACATCATCTCCTGCATAAAAACTCTGAAAATCTTCATCTACTATTATACTAGGATCATTGATTGAAATAATTCTTTCAGTTAAATTATAGTAACGAGTTATTGATTCTGCTGTAGGAAGATCTTGAAAATAACTAATAGAAGGAACATTTATATAAGGTAGACCTTGATTATCATATTCTAATGTAAGCCCTTGTGATGGAATAATTCTATCAAATATTGGATAACGATCTATTAATGAACTAATATCCATTGCAGTTAAATAAGTACTTGTACATGAATATTCAATATTACCCGCACAAGAGGTGTCAATATATGAATTTATAATTGGGTATTTTTGCCATATTTCATATCCATCTCTATCAAAATTAAAGAATAAATTATTTTGTCCATTCCATCCATAAACTTCAATATCATAATTTCCTGCATGATTTACATTCATTTGATATATACTATTATCTTCAACTAATACAATTGAAGCATCTGGGTTATAGTAAAGAATTAAAGCATCTGATGGGTCAAAATTAAATATAGGAATACGAGGACTTGTATATGTAACAACTAATGATATTTTTTGTTCATCTAAAGACGTATCATAATTAAAATTAATATATTCTGTTAAATTCGTATAATCTCTTGTTGAAGCGTCATTTGGAATAGCATCTCCAACTAATATTCCATCTGAAGTCATAGAAGCATCTATTTGCATAGCAACTTTTCCATCTACAATATCTAGGAAATATTGTCTTTCTAATAAATGTGAGGTTCCAGTTGAATCAGTCCATTTATATCCTTCAATTGTTAAAAAAGGAGCTTTATAATTATCATTAAAATCATATCTTAATGTAGCGTTAGTACTTGCTTGTAATGAAAATTGACTACTAAAATCATACAAAACACCTAGTGAAGATTCTAGTGTATATCCATTTTGAAGAGGGGATTCAATTGTAGTACTTGTATCAATAATTATAAAAACTGATCCATCAACAGAGAAATATGTTGGATTTTTGGAAGTATTGAAAATTATAGAAGTATCTTCTGTGTAAACAATTCCAGATCCATTAATAACTGCGTATGAAGCATCATATGTTAATGTTTTTGTTGTTGAAGAATCTAATCTCATATAAAAATTTGGATAAATTGAATAGGCAAGAGAACTTGTCCAAAGATCATTAGATGAATCTCTTAAATATCCTTTTTCAATAGTCACATCAACATTTACAGATGTATCTAAAAACAAAGAAGATGTATCAAAATAGTTATAAAACTTTATTTCATTATCCCAAATAAATAAAGGATTTGTTACAAAATCTGTAGTTAATACTCCAGCATATTCCTTATCAAGAGAAAGCTTCCATTGAATATCATAGAGATCTTTAAATGGATATGACATTGGAGACCCTATAAAAACTGCAGATGGATCAGAATAAAAATCTTCTTTAAAGTAATCCGACGGGGTAAAAAACCCATTAGAAGGATCCCATCCATATCTAGCCATATCAATAATAGAAACTTGTGTATCTCCTATATTTTGAGTTTGATATTCTTTTAGAGTTAATAAAACACTTGCTTTTCCCTTCACTAATTCTGAATTTTCATCTATTGTATCAGGAGTAAGTGATTCTAAATAATTAGCATTTGTTCCTAAATTTTGAGTACCATATATAAAGTTTTTAAATATTTCAAAATAAATTCCTTCTCCTGTTAAATCCCAAATACGGGCATTAACACCTATAATATTCTTTTCTAACCATTCCTTTAATGCATATAATTTAATAAGAATTTCTTTAAGATTATATGCATAACAATTCTCAGTAATCGGATTACCCCATTCATCAGCTTCTCCTGTTTCTTGATTAATACAGTAAACAAGAGATAGTTGATTTAATTTTTTTAAGTTTATTCTTTCTTCAGGTGTAAAGTATTTAATAGTTTTCTTTCTTTCATCTGCATCATAAGGAACATAAAGAGATAATTTTGTATTTTCTTTTACATTTTTAAACCATTCTTTAACAGAAATATCTTCATATCCTAACCATTTAATAGCATTTATAAGAGCTTTATATGTTCCTATAAATGGTAAAATTTTATTATGTTCAAGAATCATATGTTTTCCTTTATAATTAAGGATTTTCCAATCAGGAAGATCCTCATTTATATCAGTTTCTTTAAATAATTGAGAAAATGATTCTGGTTTATAAAGTCCGAAATTATCTAATAAAGTATCAAATCTTTCATCTCTTCCAATTGATTGTGCGTTTATAACTAACTCCATTAAAGGAAAATCTTCATCATCTATTCTATGATAAGCAACCATTCTTCTTTCATAAACACCTTCTTCATCAGAACGAAATCCAATATTTATTTGCAGCCCATTATTTATTAAACCATGAGAACTTACGTCAAATATTAATTCCTCAGTCCATGTAATCTCTTGACTATCACTATCAAGTGTGAAAAAATTAATTACATCTTCATCCCCTAGCATTCTAAATATTAATGTACCATTTGAAGTATCATAAGGAGAAACATAACCAAGTGAAGATTCTTGGAAAAACATAAGATGCTCTGTTTCAATAAGTCCTTGAGATACAGGATCTAAAAATAATGCTCCTGCGTATGTTAATGAAGGATATATATAATTTGTAGAATCATCTATTATAATAGAAGATATTCCTTTAGATGGTGTTGGATCAGGATTAAATACAGAAACATCTTTATAAAATATAGAAACATCCACATCAATAGGTAGAGCATCTTCGCTAAATGTATAATCTAATTGGATACCTGATTGAATAGCAGAATCATAACCCCATCCAGAATTCTTAATATATGTTCTTATAATTTGAGTACTTGGATCTGTTATGGCATATCCAGCGGCATTTACCCCTGAATCAGAATTAATAATAAGGTTCAGATACGCATCACCAGATAAATTAAGGTTGGAACCTGTTTTTGAAAATATTTTCCAAAGTTCTACATTCATTTTTATTATTTTTTATTTAAATTTTGGACCTTTAATCCATTGAGAATCGAATTCATGTTTTCCATCTATTATATCTAAAAGCCAAAGTATCTCAGAAGATTTAAGCCTAGATAATGGTCGTTGACCAGGTAATTTTTTCCAAAAAACTCCAATTGAATCTCTATGATATTCTATTGGATAAGGATGATCACCTGGTTTCATTTTACCTCTATCAATAGCTAAAATTAATGTTTCTTCATCACTAGGAATAAATCCATATAATTCTATTAAATCTCTATTGATCTCTTCTTGAGATTTAGGTTTAAAAATATTTACTAAAGATTCCTTGATATTCATATATTTAAGTAAAAGTTTTGCAGTAGCTAAATAACCATTTTGTGAAGCCCATCGGAATGCCAAATCATCTTTAGCATGAACATTAGCCCCATGTTTAAGTAGAAGTTCTACAATCTCTTTATAACCATATCTTGAAGCCCATTCTAAAGCGTAATCATCAGCAACATGAACATCAGCACCTATTTCTAGCGCTTTTTTTACTCCAGGTAAAAAACCCACATTTGTAGATTTAATAAGTAAATTATCAGAATTTAAATTACCTTTTTCTATTGAAGACAAAATTTCTTCTTCAGATTTTCCCTTTAAAACATTGCTTAAAGATTCTTTAATATTCATATATTTATTTAATAACTTTACAACATCATGATGACCTCTTCGTAAAGCATAACGTAAAAGTTTATCAATATTATCATGAACATTAGCTCCATTCTTAAGTAGAAGTTCTACAACATCACAATGACCATTTAGTGAAGCCCATTCTAGAGCCTTATCTTCATTAGCATGAATATTTGCACCATTTTTAAGCAAAAGTTCTACAATATCTTTATGACCATATAGTGAAGCCTCTCGTAAAGCTTCATCATTAACAACATGAACATCAGCCCCATTCTTAAGTAAAAGTTCTACAACATCTTTATAACCACCTTGTGAAGATACACATAAAGCGTAATCCTCATATTGATGAATATTAGCTCCTGCATCAAGTAAAAGTTTTACAATAGGAAGATAACCTCTTTCAGAAGTCAAACGTAAAGCATAATCATTATCAACATGAACATTAGCACCCATTTCTATTGCTTTTTTTACACCAGCTAAAAAACCTACATTTGTAGATTTAATAAGTAATTCATCTGGTTTTAAATTAGTATTTTCTAATGAAGACATAATTTCTTCTTCAGATTTGCTTTTTAAAACATCACCCATTGCTTCATATACGAATTTAACTTTCATATTTTATAATTTTATCTTATGTGATGTTTAAATCATCTTTTTCGTGAGCAATCGAAAACCATTTTTTAATCATTTTTACTTGTTCAAGTACATAAGTCATCATTGCTTCTATTTGCCCCATCATTGCTGTTTGTAATGGATTTGCCCATAATTCAGGTGATGTGCTTTTCCTTAAAATTTTTCCCCTATAGTTATATCCAAGATTTTTAAATTCATCATTATGATGTTTTGCTTGATGTAAATAAGGTAAACGAACCTTAGAGGTATTTCTTCTAGGAACACCTGAACGAGGATTTGTTATGTTATTATTTGCTGCCATATTAAGTAATAATTTTATTAAATTTTGCTATATCTTCAATATCTTTTCTGGTAACTCCAACTTCTTCAAATTTATTTTTTAAACTATAATAATCATTTAACATTTTATCTAACCAGCTTTTTCTAAAAACTGAATGAGGAACCCATGTATACATGCTCATAACACCATCATTTTTTGCAACAAATATATCTCCAGTTACTTTGTTATTGTTTAAAAATATAATATAATCATAATTTTTAAGATAAATTTGTATATATTTTCCCTCTACATCAAATTTCTTTTTTTACCTTTTTTTATCCAAGTATCTGTAGCTATATCATATCCTAAAAATTTTTTTGTTTTTAAATATTCCTTAAAATCTATATCTTTAGGTTTTAAAACATCTTCCATTGCTTCATATACAAATTTAGCTTTCATTTACATATATTTTTTTAATAATTCTATAACATAATTCTATAACATTTAAGTTATTATTAACGGAAGCCCATATAATAAAGCATGATTATTATGAGCATGAACATCAGCACCATTCTTAAGTAAAAGATCAATAACATCTGTATGACCATTTCCTGAAGCCCGTTGTAAAGCCAAATCATCATCAGCTTGAACATCAGCACCATTTTTAAGTAAAAGATCAACAACATCTATATGACCATTTCCAGAAGCTATTTGTAACGCATAATCATTATAAGCATGAATATTCGCTCCCATTTTTAGGGCTTTTTTTACCCCAGGTAAAAAACCCACTTCTGAAGACTTTATAAGTAATTTATCTAGATCTAAATCAGTATTTTCCATAGAAGATATAATATCTTCTTTAGATTTACCCTTTAAAATATCACCCATTGCTTCATATACAAATTTAGCCTTCACTTTTTCATCCATTTTATTAATAATTCTGCTACATTTAAGTGATTATGATTGAAAGCCCATTGTAAAGCTTCATTATTTTGAGCATGAACATCAGCTCCATTTTTAATTAGAATTTCTACAATATCTAAATGACCTTTTTCTGAAGCCAATCGTAAAGCCTCATCATTAACAGCATGGATGTCAGCTTCATTCTTAAGTAGAAGTTCTACAACATCTAAATGACCATATCTTGAAGCCCTGAGTAAAGGATAATCATGATAAACATGAACATCAGCACCTATTTCTATTGCTTTCTTTACGCCAGGTAAAAAACCCATTTTTGCTGATTGAATAAGTAATTCATTTGGTTTTAAATTAGTATTTTCTAATGAAGATATAATATCTTCTTCAGATTTTCCCTTTAAAATATCACTCATTGCTTCATATACAAACTTAGCTTTCATTTTTAATCTTTAATTTTTATATTATAGAGACGATACTATAGTTTTATTTGCTTGGCTGTTAAAGTCCACGTTAGTTATCCCTCTTACATTTATATTAACAGTAGAGAGTTTATTTTTATCTAAAGAATCATCATAATAAATTTCATTATAACTATTCCAGCCCCCTCTAATTAATGGATAAATGTCTTTAACGGGAACTTTGTTTCCAAATGCATCATCTACATATCTTTTTAAAATAATATCTCCATAATCATCAATACCATATCCACTTTGATAAATTGTTTTATTATTTTTATCTGCATCAAACCATACAGTTACTGAATCAACACCTTCTATATTTTCTACTATACGGACTAAATCAGATTGTGGAATACGATCTCTTCTTGTATTCTTTAGAAAATATTCAGATGTTTTTGAAATAATTTGTTCTCTTATAACATCAAATTCAAATCCCTCATAAATAATAAGTGATAAGTTTAAAACAAATCGAGGATATCTAAGTGTCATAATAGCATTATCAACCGTTATGATTCTTTGTCCACTTTCTTCAATTAAATCAAGTATTGCTGTTTGTTCACTACTTGTTAGTTTGAATGAATCTAATGAACAACTATAATAATTTTGAGCGGCTGAAATTCTTTTGTTTACATCCGGGACTAAAAAAAGATAAACTGTATTATCATTTTTCTTTTCTTCTTCAAGGATTCCTTGCCATTTATATAGTTCATTTTGAGCATTATTCAATTCCTGTTTTTTTGCTAAAGATTGTGTAGAACTGGCTCCAATTGTTGAAACTAATTTTCTATATTCTTCATTAATATTTTCATAATTTGTTTTAGATTGATTATATTTGTCTAAAGCAAATCTATCTTCAAATGTTGCAAAACCTGGAATAGCATCTACAATAGTAAACATATTTAATTTACGTAAAAAGTATATGTAATTATTAGCATTTGCAAGAGTAAATGACCGTGACATATGAGGAGCTAAAAGTCTTGTAAGATAAAGAGGTTCTTCTAAAGTTCCAAATATAATATCATTTTTAATTGTAACATTTATAATTTTATTAAGATCAACTTCTTCGCTATTTAATGCATATCCTTTTGTATCAAATTTCCAATTTGTAAGAGATTGTGCAGAAGGTGTTTTAATATTTCCTGGTTCTCCATCAGTTAAAAGATATTCTAATAAAATAGTTGAACCAATTCTTGGAACCATTCCATTATACCCACTTCCAAAAAATACATCTATTCCACCCATAACTCCTGTTTTAACTATACAGGATTCTTCATTGTAATTCATATCTAAAATAGAGTTTCTTTTCTCCCAACGTTTTCCATCAATATAAATATTTACAAAATAATTGTCAATTCCTGCTCCTTTTTTATTTTGAAAATTATATGATTGAAGAGGATCTCCAGTACCAGTAGATTGTTGATATTCAATTTTACCTTGTACAATATTTACATCTACATAATTATTAATTCCACTTAAATCTAATCTAATTTCTTCTCCTGGTAATATAATTGTGTATGTAAGTCCATTTGTTGTAGAGACTAATTGAGTATAATTGGGAATAGTAACTGTATTACCGTAAATATCTAATTTTTCTCCATTATAATTAAGTTTTAAAGTTCCTCTAGCTGCCATTGCTCTTGAAGGATTATGCCCAGTTATAGAAGCTATACCTTTTATACTAGCGGGACGAGAGGCTGTATTTATATTTAATTCAGTGATAGAGTCTTCAATATAATACATTATCATTCTGCCTAAATGCAAAGTAATCTGTAAAAGTTGACCCATTGGTGAAGCCATTGTAAAATACTGACCAACGTCTTCATATGTTGCTTTTACAAAATTTATAGCATCCTGAAAAAGTTCTGAAAACCTAATTCTTTGTGTACGAAAAAATTCAAATTTTATATTATTATTTGCCATTTTTATTTTTTTATTTTTTTAATAATCTTCTTTGGATTTGGCTCTTATTTTACTAAAATACCTATTACTTTTTGTTCATTTATAAAAATATCCACCACGCAATAGTCGAATCCATCCCCTTTACCAAAGGAAACTCGAGGTTCTATCTTATAATCCTTAGATTCATTTACATATTGCATAATCTGAGATTTAATCTTTCCTTCTAATTCCATTTTATTAATTCGTGTCTCAAAAACAAGATTTTCTAACCCAACACCAAAATTAAGATCACCCAATATTTGTCCCTGGGTAGTCCCAAATAACATTTTGATTTTGGTAATAATACTTTCAATTGGATCTGAGTGTTGAAGTATTCCATAAACATAATTTGGATCGCTAGGATTTCTAATATAGAGGTCTGTAATCATTCTATGTTTTATTTTATATATTTAAGAGATTTGAAAGTGTATAATTTTAATATATAAATAAAGTATTTATTGTGCAAAAAAAAATAAATGATATTTTTAAACCTAAATCTGAAGAAGATATTAAGAAATCAATATTAGCAATTCATATAACAGGTATAGAAAATGCTAATACACACTTAAAAAAAGCTATTAGTTTAGGATCAATTTTATATGTTAAACATGCATTAAAACATGGAGCGCAAATACTCAAACAAAAAACAACGGGAATTTTATGGTTAGTTTTTAATAAATTTGAAGCTGAAGGTTTAGAATATACACCAATCCCTGAAGAAATTATTATAGAGTTTTTAAAAAATTCTAATTTTTTTGAGAATGGTGTGGGATATATTGGAAATCTTATATTAGAAAAGTCAATATGTTTTGGATTTACAAAAGTTTTAAAATATATTTTAAATAATTATAATATTAGATCTATTGATATACATAAAGCATTATTTAATTATCATAAGGAAAGGGCATCTTATAGTGTTTATGAAAATCCTGAATCTGCAAAAAAATTATTGAAAAAATGGTTGCAAAGACAAGAAAAGATTAGTGAATCTTTAGGTGATATCTTAAAACCTAAATCTGAAGAGGAAATTGTAGATGTTCTCAAGAATATGACATATGAAGATTATGAAGATTTTGTAAATAATATGTTAGATGAATATACTGAACCTGTTGAAGAAATGTATTCGATTAATGCTGAAATTGATATTAATAAATTTATAAAGGCTGGTTTTAAAAACTTAATAGCACCATCAAAAACAGCCAAAAATATATTAGAATATTATTATAAAAATACATGGAAGCCTCATGGAGGTTTAGCATTAACAAACACAGGTGGTATTGAAATTAAGGTTAATGATACTTACGAACTTGTTCAATATAGATTTACAGGAGAAATAATTCCACATATTAGTGAAATAGAGTATGAAATTCTATCAGAGGAAGATGATAAAGAAAATTATGATTATTATGGGGGAGTAAGGGCTTTTTTTAAAACAGAATCTGAAATAACATACTATTTAGATGAATTCATGAAAATATAAAAAGGAGGAAATAATTTCCTCCTTACTTTTTTACTTAATTTCGATCTTCTTTAAAGATTTACTCTTCTCAATTTTAAATTTGATTGTAAGAATTCCATTTTCTAGTTGTGCATCAACACTTTTAGAATCAATATTTCTTACCTTAACAAAATATTTAAATGAACTTACTCCATATTTACTTCTTTCGTCTTTAGTTTCAAGATTACTTGAAATGGACATTTTATCTATCTCAACTTCAATGTTAATTTCATTTTTGTTCCATCCCGGGACTTTAATTTTAATATTATATTCTTCATTATCTTTATCAAACCAAATATATGCATCAGATTCTGTTTCAAAATAATTACTTTTAAATACAGTTTCGAATAAATTATTAAATAAATTGTCGTTGAATAAATTGTTTTCTTCCCACATAGTTTTTATATATTATTTTATATAGTATATACTACAAAAATTATGCCAAGTAAAATTTTTACTATTTTTGTCATAAATTTTTGTCACTTTGTCATAAATTTTAATTTTTTTTCTAAAAGAATATATAAAACAAAAGTATTTTTATGCTTGTTCGCGAATCTATAAATCGATTTATGATGTTAAATGAAGATTTTTTAGCAGAAAATATTCTTAACGAGAAAATTAATATAAATTCTATAGTTGATACGAGTAAAAAACTTGGTGTTTTAGCATCTATGTTTTTGATGTTTGCTAATTCAAAAACATCTGAAATGACCTTACCTAATAAGGATTTAATTTCTAAAGAACCTGTAATAATAAATATGTCACAAGAAGATTTCCTTTCTAGAGATGAAATTTTTACTGAATTTGAAACACTATTAAACTTATATAGGAAGGACAATAATTTAGAATTTAATATTTTACAAGATCCCTTAACTTTAAAAGTTACTAATAATTGTATAAATATAATTAAAAAACACGAAGGATTGCGTTTGAAGGCTTATAGTCTTAAAGATAATAGAATTACTATCGGATATGGACATGCAGAACCAATAAAGACATCTAAATATAGATTAGGAGATAAAATTTCGAAAGAAGAAGCAGAAAGATTACTTATACAAGATATTAAGAAAAAAGAAAGAGATGTAAAAAGAATATTTAAACAATGGCAAGATTCTGGTATAAATATTAAAATTTCTCACAATATGTTTGATGCTTTAGTTTCTATAACATATAATGTTGGTACTACCGCTTTAAGAACCTCAGAAATGATACAACTACTAAAAAGAAAAGATTATTTTGGAGCGGCGGAGAGAATATTAACTACAAAAATTAACAAAAAATATCCAGGATTAAAGAAAAGACGTGCTGAAGAAGCTGAATTATTCATTAAGGGCTTTTCTTAAATATTTTACTGAAAAAAAGTTCAAATGTTCCTGTAAAAGCAATATAGAAAATTAAAATATCTACCCACCATTTACAAATAGGAGAATAAAAAACAATTGCTAAACAAACTGTCAAAATCATTAACATTTTGACAAAATGCCACATATCTGTCAACCATACTAATACAGTAGACATTATTAAATCACCAAATTTAGATTTTGGTTTCCATTTATTATGCCATGAAAGAGAAGGATTTATCCATTGTTGTCCTTTCCAATCCTTAAAAATAGATATTTTAAAATGAACTTTTAACATGTCCATTGTGGCGTTGAATATGCCAGCTAAAATCATTAATATAATACTAATCATATAATTACATCCTTTTTTTAGTGGATAAAACCTCATTAAACCATTTTAAAAATTCTTGATAAGTTTCAACACGTTTTGGTTTTCTATTTTGATGTGGTATAATTTTTGTAGTATACATTTCCCTTACTCTTACAAAATCAGCATCAGAATCATATTGATCTATTCTAATCGGATCACGATTTCTTTCTCTTGGATAAATTCTAAAATTAACTCCATTTTTTGATAGACATAAATCTATGTATGTAACTCTAAAAGTTTCAAAAAAATCTTTTTTAAATTTTTCTTTGATTTTCATTATAAGAGGCCAATGTTTTTGAGGAATAATTTTTTTATTATTGTAATCTTCAAGTTCAAGAAATTCTACTTGATTACTTATAGATAAATTTATAAAAATTGTTAAAATTTCATCTTTTGATTTAGGTTTTAAAATATTACCTAAAGATTCATTTAATATTTCAATATCATCCAATCGGTTTGATAATTCTTCATTAAATACATCACCATATTTTTCAATATCACCCATCCATCCATAACTAGGTGGGTGATAGCTTATACCATTTTTCCTATTAAGTGATATTTTAAACATTACAATTAAATTTTCTTTGCTAATAGGCATAACATATAAATCTTCATTTCCAATTTTAGGTTTTGTATCAAATCCAAAATATTCTTGTATTTCACCAATTAGTTCATCTCTAGCTTTATCCTCATCCGCTGTTGCTTGAGTTACATTATAAGCATAACATATAGCAGATATTATTCCTTTAAGTTCAATATCATTTTTATGTTCTAAAATATAATTAAATAAATATTCAAATCCGTCTTTCCATTTTTTTAACTTAGATAAATCCTTTCCTTCATTTTTAACAACATTAACTAATAACTTTTGAAGTTCATTTGCTATTGGAATATGATCAAATATATTTCCTAAATCATGAATATCTGATATGGTTGAATCATAATATTGTTGAAACAATTCTGGGTCTTCTCCTGAAATTATTGTTTTAATATCATTTGTAGTTATTTCGCTATTATCTTCAAAAAAACAGCTAAAATCATCCCAATAGTTAAAATGTACATTAAATCCTAATTTTGTTTTTGATATTTTAAAATCATTATGATCATTAAGATAAGGTATAATTAAAGGAATAAAGGGAGATAAATCTTTTTTCCAATTATCGAGAACATCAGCAATTTCTTCTTCATTGGGATGTATATCCTGTAAACCTTTCTTGATAGCAACATCTAAAAATTTTTCATCTTTTGTTGTTAAATAATAATCCCATAACTCATGAGAATATAATTTAGACATTATTTTATTAATTTCTTCTTGTGATTTAGGTTTTAAAATATCATTTAAAGATTCAGAAATATTTGATTTAACTACTTTTGCTGTATCTATACATCTAAAATATTTATGATCTAGCATCTTTGCAATAAAAATTGCTTGTTGATAATACATAAAATGATATGCTTCATCTTTATTTTTTGTAAATTTGATGGACTCAGCATAATCAAAATCTTCATAATCCTGAAGATATTCTTTATTTGATCCTTCTCCAGTTAAAATAAACCAACCATGGAGACGCCCAAGTTGACCTTCTTTTTCTGCATCCTTAAAAATTTCTTCTTGGGATCTAGGTTTTAAAATATCTTCTAATTTTTCATTTACAAATTTAGCTTTCATTTAATAATTTCTCAAAATATTTTTTGTTCGTTTCTAATTCATGAATTTGTTTATTCATTTTTTCTATTGGTTTACCATCTAATTCTTTAAAATGACTAAAATTTTCCTCATCAAGATTAAATTTTCCACCAACATCTAAACTAAAAAACTGTGATCCTTCAATTAAATGCTTATTAAAAACAACTTCACATTCAAATGTCATGACTTCTTCATAAACTATATTTTCCATTTTTCCCATATTTAATATTTTAAATGCAAACGGCGGTACTGAACTAAATGCACCTTCTGCATAAAATATTTTACCTATTATTTGTTTAGGTTTTAAAATATCTTCTAATGATTCTTTTATAAATTTAACTTGCATTTCTTTTTTGATTTAGTTTTCTAATGGTCATATAAACGTTATCTTCTTTTAATAATTTAATAACTTTGGAGTTATTTATTTTTAATTTTGTAGAAATTTTTTTAGCGCTTAATAATTCCTTTGTATGTAAATTAATAATAGTTTCTTGAAATTTATAAATTAATTTATGTTCATTTAATTCTTGAGAGGTCATATATACATTTTTATCTCTTAAAAAATTTATTATTTTAGTCCCATTTATTTTTATCATTATTGCAATCTTTTTAGCACTTAAAAACTTTTTTGTATGTAATGTTATAATTTTACTTGCCAATTTTTCATTTATTTCAATATAATTTGGATTATCTTTTCCATATCTAGATCCACCAAAATTTTTAGCAAAAAAGCTTTTTCCTTTGTGAGCTTCACTAATATTCCTTTTTCTTTCTTCTGTATGTTTTGTTCCTAACAAAGATTGTCTAATTTTTTCTTTTGTTTCTTTTGTCAGTTTTTTACCAGTATTAGAAAATGCTCTTTTTTCTATAATTTCTTTGGGAACTTTTCTATCTTTCCAATAATGTGAATTATTTTTTCTTTGTTTATTTCTTATATTTTCAGCTTTTTCTTTCCCATATAATTCTTCATATGTTTTTCCTTTTCTATTTGATAATCCTGCACAATAATTACCCCCTCCTTTATTCAAATTATACCCATTTGGACAAAGAGTATTATCTTTATCAATATAATTTATTTCTTTTTCATTAAGAATTTCTATTAATTCTTCTTTTGTTTTATATTTTATTTTTTCTACTATTTCCCATTTTATATTATCTTCTCCATATTTTCTAATAGCATTATGAAAATATAAATTGGATCCATTCCTTGTACTGTTATAATGATGATATTTTCTTCTCGACAACGGTTGAATGGATCTTCCATAATATTTTTTCCCGGAGGGTGAAGTAGCCCTATAAATTATTCCAATTCTCATATCTTTTTATTTTATATATTCATTAAAATATAATGAAAAGTATACTTATGGAAACATTATGAACCAATCAGGTACATCATCCCCTTTAATTTTATCTTTCAATTCCTGTAATTCTTCATTTCCCTCTGATCTATATTGTTCAAAATTAATTGTTATATTTCCCAAAAGTTGGTAATTAAATGCTCCTAGAATTCTTGCTAATGATCTTTTTCCTTGAGCAATCATCCATTTAAGAACTATTGGATCATCATAAGCATCTTCATCAGGTATTTGAATCATAGATAAAACAAATAATGACTCAGTAGGATCTCTACCTGTAATAATCAATCGTTTTGTATTTAAATTAAAATCATGGTTTATATCTCTTAGATTAAATGCCCTTGCAAGGTCCCAGAATGACCACTGTATTGTTCTGTATGTTATTTGATCAGATGATAATGGCGTTAAATATAAATCAGATGCCATAAGTCTATCGAAATTTAAATCGGGATCATTTATACCAAATACTCTATTTCCTTGAGTCATTTCCCATACAGTTTTTACACCTACTACACATTTAGGCATT
>Ga0307991_1000343_pt1 | contig 34145 bp, 18 predicted proteins | sample EllFjometagen131_FD_203146 | JGI IMG/M metagenome (GOLD analysis project Ga0307991, IMG submission 203146) | Marine microbial communities from Ellis Fjord, Antarctic Ocean - #131 | ecosystem: Environmental > Aquatic > Marine > Unclassified | place: Southern Ocean | collected 2014-10-08 | reverse complement strand
CAACATAGAAATTGGTCGCATCAATCACATCTCCCAGGTATTCTCTTATTTTAATGAAGAGTTCGTGCAAATTATCAACTATATTTAGAGCATTGGAAATGTTATATAATGTTTTTTGTATTTTCTCAGCCCGTTTCCGTTCGGTGATGTCAATCCCCTCTACGATAAGACTTTCAATCTTTCCATGTGAGTCTCTGACAGGTCTGATTGAAAAATCAACAAATATTCTTTCATTATTCTTTCCAATATGTTCTGCCTCAAAGTGCACCCTTTCACCTGCAGATGCTTTCCTAATACCGGATATTAATTTTTTTTGAAGCTCCGGCGAATGATTCCACCAGGGTGTTTCCCAGAACTTAGCGCCCTTCACATCAGAAATAGATTTTCCGATGAATGTGAGAGCAGAAGTATTTGCACTTTTTAAGGAACCATCTGTTTCCAAAATGCCTATAAATGTTTCAGGATCATTAAAAATTGCGAGGAATTGTCTTTCACTTTCTTTCAGAGCTTCTTCCGCTTGCTTGCGCTCGGTGATGTCTTCTGTCAAAATAACCACTCTTTGAACATTTCTTTCTTCATCTTTAATAGCATAAAAATATTGTGCTATCCAACGAGTTTTGCTTTTTTTGTATTCCGGCAGTCTCAGTGCAGGGATATGATATTCTCCTCCAGTCTTATATACTTTATTAATATTATCCAAATGCTCACCAAGGTAAGAATCCTTATCATCAAAAGTGAGTTTATTCCTTGGTTTATGATATTCAGAAACCTCATTATCAGATAATCCCCAGAGTTTCTGCCATGCATTATTGGATAAAAGAAGTGTGCCGTTTTTATCCCTTATGGAGATTCCAATTGGAGAATGCTCGATCACAGTCCTGTTTAATTGTTCGCTCTCAGCTAAGGATTTCTCTGCTTTCTTGCGCTCTGAAATGTCTTGCCTTAACTTCTTATTCACTTTTTGAATTTCTTTCGTTCTTTTTTTAACAACTTCATCTAACATTTTACTTTCTGCTCGCAATTTATCTTCTGCTTGTTTTATCCTTAACATCGCATTTATCTGTGCAATAAGCTCCCCCGGATCGATCGGTTTTGCCAGAAATACATCAGCTCCCGCTTCAAGACATTGTATGCGAGTTTCTGTATCAGTTTTTGATCCGGTGTGTATGATTATGGGAATATATTTTGTCGCTTCATCTTCCCTCAATCTCTTACATACTTCAATACCATCCATTTCCGGCATAATGATATCCGAAATAATCGTATCGGGCTGTTCCTCTTTTGCTAATTTCACCCCCTCTTTTCCTGATAGCGTTGTGATCACTTGACAATCGGGAATTAAATCCTTCAGCGCTTCTTTAGCTGCTCTCAAATTATCTTTAACATCATCAATTAATAAGATCTTTTTCATTTATTAGCTCCTAATATCGGATTTTGTAACAATAAAGCCACAAAGGCACAAAGACTCTAAGTTCATTTTATTAACCTTTTGATTCCTTTTCGGTTTTATATTTATTCATTTTTATCTTCCTTTGAGTCTTAGAGACTTAGTGGCTGAATCCATCTTGCTACAAAGGCACAAAGACTCCAAGTTCATTTTATTAACCTTTTGATTCCGTTTCGGTTTTATATTTATTCACTATTATCTTTCTTTGAGTCTTAGAGACTTAGTGGCTGTATCTATCTTGCCACAAAGGCATAAAAACTCAAAGTTCATTTTATTAACCTTTTGGTTCTGTTTCGGTTTTATATTTATTCATTATTATCTTCCTTTGAGTCTTAGAGACTTAGTGGCTGTATCTATCTTGCCACAAAGGCATAAAAACTCAAAGTTCATTTTATTAACCTTTTGGTTCTGTTTCGGTTTTATATTTATTCATTATTATCTTCCTTTGAGTCTTAGAGACTTAGTGGCTGTATCTATCTTGCTACAAAGGCACAAAGACTCTAAGTTCATTTTATTAACCTTTTGGTTCCGTTTCGGTTTTATATTTATTCATTATTATCTTCCTTTGAGTCTTAGAGACTTAGTGGCTGTATCCATTTTGCCACTCGTAACTCGCAACTCTCAAAATGTTACCTTTCTCAATTATTTAATTCTTTCGGTATTACCAGTGTAAAACTCGTTCCATTCTTCCTGTCTAATTTCATGGTTCCCCGTAACTGCTGGGTAAGCATATCGACTATTGATAAACCAAGAGTTTTCGACTCATGAATGTTAAACTTACGAGGAATGCCTATTCCATTATCTGATATCTTTATCTCCATGTGATCTTCAGCATTCTTTAATTCTATATGAATATTCCCTGAATCTCTCCCTTCAAAAGCATATTTTATCGCATTCGTTATGAGCTCATTCAATATCAGTCCCAGTCTATCTAATATCTCAATACTGATTGTGAGTTCATCAAGAGAATAGGTTATATTTACCTTATGATGGTTATCATAATTATATTTTAGTTGCTCTGCAAGTGATGTAATATATTTCCCAACACTCACCTCAGAGATATATTCCGAACCTAACAATAATTCATACGCTTTCGCCATTGCCAGTATTCTGTCCTGACTTGATGCAAACCCCTTTAAAGCATCCTCTTTTGTTGTTATTTCATTCTGCTGAAGTTGAAGAAGACCTGATATTACCTGTAAATTATTCTTTACCCTGTGGTGCACCTCCCTCAACAATATTACTTTTTCTTTCAGCTCTCTCCTGATCTGCTCGTCCGCTTGAATATGTTGGATGACAAGAGCAATTTCTGCTGAAATAAATGTTAAAATATCAATATCTTTTTCAGAATAAAGATTGGGGTCATCGTAACTTTGAACAACAATAACCCCGATTACTTTGTTCTCAATTCTAAGGGGTACACCAAGCCAGATTTCGGAACGAGTTCCAATGATGTCAATTTTGCCTTGTTTGGTTAATTCATCTTGTAATTGTCTATTAGCAAATAATGGTTTACCTGTTTTTATGACCAGCGAAGTAAGGGTTTTACCTGCAGGGAATGTTTCATAATTATCTTTTTCATCAACATTGAAAGGAAGAGAGATCATATCAGTTTTCTCATCATATAAGACAACATAGAAATTTGTAGTATCAAGAATAGCTGATAGTTGTATTCTAATTTCTGCAAATAACTCATCAAGGGTTTTTACTGTATTTACTGCATTGGAAATATTATATAATGCTTTTTGGGTTTTTTGTGCTCGTTTGCGCTCGGTAATATTCCACAAATATGAACGAGTACCTATAATTTTGTTATCTTTTTCTATGATACTGCTAACCGATATTTCAATATCAATAGCCGTTCCATCTTTTTTTACTCCTTTAAACTCATATCTTGATAAAATTTTTCGCCCTTGAATATGGTTTTTGTGGAAATGGGATACTCTCTTGAAATCGTCAGGATGGACCAATGTTTTATGATTCTGTTTTTTCATCTGTTCCATCGAATATCCAAATAAATCTGAAAACTGCTTATTATAATAAAGAAAGTTTCCATCTATGTCATCAACAACAATTGTAATATTTCCTTTTTCAGCCAAGTCTTTATACTGAGCTTCACTTTGTTTAAGTGTTTCTTCCGCCTTCTTTCGCTCGGTGATTTCTAAACGCAATACTTTTGTAGTTTCATTGAGATCAGATAAAACAGATAAAGTAGCAACTCTTTGTTTTTCATTTTTTTCATAATGTTTTTCTAATTCTAAAGAATTTTTTTTAAGTTTTTCCTCTGCTCTCTTACGCTCAGTTAGGTCCATTACATAAACCATGACTAAATCCGGTGGGACAAATGCGTAATTTGCTATTATATACTTGCCGAGCAGAAAATGCTGGGACATCATCTCTTTTCTGATGATCGTTTTTTCTGCTAAACATCTACGAAGATCCTCCAATATCTCGTGACTATTCTGATACATCTCAATGGCGCTTTTCCCTAAGTATTTATGGATTGGCTCAGTTACCATCTCAGTTGCTGCATTGTTATAGCCAACCAATACGAAATCTTCACCTGTTCCTTGCCATGTGAAGGTAGGAATAGGACTTCCCTGGTATTGTGCTTTAAATCGGTCTTCACTCTCCTTTATTGCTTCCTCCGCCTTCTTGCGCTCGGTGATGTCTAAGGCAAGCGTTTCGATGCCTACAATTTTACCAGCGGTATCCCTAACTGGCTCAGCAATAATATCATATGTGCGAGGTCCATTTGAAACCGGAAAAACAATGTCCTTACGACATTTTTGACCATTTTTTATGACTCGTTGTTTTAATTGCATCAGCGCCCTTGTTCCTTCGTTATCTTCAATTTCAACATCCCGTTTGCCGAGCAAATTATTTGGATTAAAATTTGGATTAGGATTAAAAATCCATTTATAGCGCAAATCAATATCTGCTTGGGCAAAAATGATTCCTGAATGCTTTACCGCTGAGTGAAAATGTTCTTGGCTTTCTTTTAGAGTTTCTTCCGCCAGCTTGCGCTTGGTGATGTCCGTTGATATAGTCAGAAGACAATTTTTATTATTTTCCAGTTCAAACGGAATCTTCGTAGTATGGAACCATCGCTCAGTTCCGCCATGGTAAACGAAGGGTTCTTCATCTATTAATAATGTTTTTTTGTTGTCGATAACTTCCTGTTCAGTTTTTCTGAATTTGTTATAATCTACTGTTTCAAACCATTCTTGTGCGATTTCGTAATCGTACTTTCCAACGAGTTCTTCAGGTGTTGTATTATGCAACTCTGCCATTCTATTATTTACTACTATGTACATTCCGTTCCGATCCTTCACGAAGATGCAGTTAGGTGAGGTATTGATAATTTGTCGCAGCATTTTCTCATTCTGCTTAAGCTTTGATTCTATCTTTTCGCGATCGGTGATGTCATTACCAATACTGAGAACTCCAGATATTTCTCCATTCTCGTTTTTCAGAACAGTATTTTCCCATCTTATCAATCTCTCAGAACCATTTTTACATAAAACAGGATTTTCATAGGAAGAGAATTCCGGCATTTTTTTTAAAACATTGGAAAAAACTTCGGGAATTTTAGAGCCGTTACGTTTTGGAATGAAAAGGTCGAACCAGTTCTTTCCCAGAACTTCTTCCTTTTTATAACCAGTGCGTTTTTCTGCGAATTTGTTAAAAAGAGTAATATCGGCTTTTATATCCAAAGTAAGGATAAACGCATTAGCGGTTTCAAGAATGTCTTTAGAGAGTTGTTTCTCTATTAACAATGCCTTTTTTGCTTTCTTTGGACCGATCCCAGATTTTTGCAGTTTGGAAATTTTAGCTTTTAAAATATCTATTTCTTTTAATAGCTGTTCTCTGGTTTTATCGTCACTCTTCATTATATACCTCGTACTTATTTTTTATGCAGACTGGAGTTCAGGCTTGACTGGACTTCAGAATGTACCACATTTTATTATCGTCTCAAGTACAGTGCATCAGACTGGACTTCACATCCGAATTTATTCGGGGTGGAGTTCAGAATGTACATATCTTTCAAACTCAAGTCAAACATTTTACATTGTCGTCTCAAGTCAAGTGTCCAAGACTGGAGTTCAGGCTTGACTGGACTTCAGAATGCACCACATTTTATTATCGTCTCAAGTACAGTGCATCAGACTGGACTTCACATCCGAATTTATTCGGGGTGGAGTTCAGAATGTACATATCTTTCAAACTCAAGTCAAACATTTTACATTGTCGTCTCAAGTCAAGTGTCCCAGACTGGAGTTCAGGCTTGACTGGACTTCAGAATGCACCACATTATATTTCCGTCTCAAGTCCACTCTCACAGGCATCCGCCCGTTCTTGTGAACTCGAGTCGTAGAATTCGAGTGTTAATCAAAGAGGAGTTCAACAAACTCCTTGTCATTAATATAATCTTCATAACATCTTATCTGCTGTTTATATATTTCAGCATTTTCAAAATATATTTTCAGCAATTCATCATCAAACAAAATTCCATTTCTTTTGCCTATCCAGTCCAGATAATTAGAATATTTCCAATCCGAAAGTTCATTAACTAATCCCGCTTTCTTGGGATTATAATGAATATACTGGCAAAGAGAAACAATGTATTCATCATTTTTTATTCTTTTATGTTGCAATTGACCTTTGTATAAATGTCCTTTTCTTGAATATTTATTGTTATAGTGTTTTACGTAAGAGTTATTGACATCATTAAAAATTTGATATACTGGTTTATCATCATTTTGTCTTATAAAAAAATGAAAGTGATTTGGCATTAAGCAATAAGCAAAAACAGAAGCTTGATAAATTTTAATTTTTGATTTGAATTTATCAAGAAAATATAAATAATCATCATCAAGTATAAAAAGCAATGTATTATCAATTGAGCGATTATAGATGTGAAAGTATTCTCCTTTTAAAAATTCTTCTTTTTTACATCGCATATTTTACTCTTTCTTCAGCAGACTGGACTTCACAGCCGAATTTATTCGGGGTGGAGTTCAGAATGCGATTCCACATTACTTGCCGTCTCAAGTCCAGTGTCTCAGACTGGAGTTCAGGCTTGACTGGACTTCAGAATGAACAAATTTATCATCATTCCGTCTCAAGTCCACTCTCACAGGCATCCGCCCGTTCTTGTGAACTCGAGTCTTCATTCCACGATTTCATATTTTGCTTTTTTGCCCATTTTCTCAAACAATTCATTAATTTCTTTTTTCAATTCAAGCATTTTTAATTCTCTTCCCACAGTAATATCATTGAAAATTTCAAGCTCATTCATTCTCTTTTTAATATCTTCTTCAATTTTTCTCTTCTCCGTTATGTCTCGAATAACAACATGAATTATCGATTTGCTTCCAAGCGTATATTTGCATGGAGTTGATTCGGATAAAAATACAGAACCGTTTTTCCTCACAAACTCTGTCTCTACCGTCATCATCTCTTTTTTATTCATAGCATCCAACACTTGGGCGGAATGTTTCAATTCTGTCTCGGGATGTAAATCAAATATCTTCTTTTTGAGTAGTTCTTCTTTTGAATAGCCAAACTCTTCGACTGCCTTATTATTGGCATCCAAGATATTCATATCCATATCATGGATAATAACCGAATCAGGTGAAAATTGATAGATCTGTCTGTATCTATCTTCATTATCTTTTAAAACTTCTTCAATCTGCTTGCGTTCCGTGATGTCTGTATGGACAGCCAGCAGAACTTCTCCAAACTTCGGATGATTAAAAACAGAAACACTGACATAACACCAGAAAGTTGTACCATCCTTTTTTATGTTATTCACATCGCCATACCATTCTCCCGTCTTGCGTATCACAGTCATTATTTCTTCTGCTCTGGCTTCAGGTGTCAAATCAGTGGGAGCATTCACTATAGAAGCATGCTTGCCGGTCATTTCGCCGGATTCATATCCAAACATAGTTTCAAATTTTGGACTTACCCAGCGGATAATAACGTCATGCATTCCTACAATGTAAGATCCCTCTGCCATATTTTTGGCTACTTCCGCCTGAGTACGTATAAACTCCTCTGCCTGTTTGCGTTCGGTGATATCTCTGACGGAAATTAAACCTGCCAATCTTCCTTTATAGTCTGTCCTTACACCAACCGCACTTATCCATATTTCTCTTCCGTCATTGGTAAGCGAGCGGAATTCATTGATCTGCTGTAAATCATTTTGAAACATATCTTCAGCAATGATCTTGTACACAGCTTCCTTATCCTCCGGTAAAATGAAATCAATTGGATTTACATTAACCGTGTCTGCATCAGAATCGAATCCATAGATTTTTGCAATTGCCCTATTAGCAAGTACTACTTTCTGTGTTTCAGCATCAAGAACAAAAATCCCTTCACTCATATTATCGAATAAAACTCTGTAATTCTTTTCACTTTGTTTTAGCGCTTCTTCCGCTTGCTTGCGCTCAAAAATGCTTCCAATGCGCTCAGCTACGGCATCAAGGACCAATCTCTCTTCTTTCAGGAAAGGTCCTTCGTCAAGATCAGGCATTTCTTCCAGATAATAGATTTCGATAATGCCTACATTCTTGCCAGCAACTTTGACCTCACTGCTTTGCATCCAGTCGGTTTTTTTGAAGTTTGGTTCTTTGTATTCAATTCCATCTATAATAATCCGGCAAACAGTAATTTCGGGATATTGCCAGGAAGTTGGAACCAGGCTAATAACTCTGCGGAATATTTCATCTAGAGAAAGACCTGAAATTTCGATAATTTTAGAAATACCATAAAGACAGCTTAACTCTTTTAATCTTTCTTTTACGGCAAACTCCGCCTGCTTGCGCTCGGTTATGTCGAGAATCTGAGCTATTGTTTTTATGTTTCCTTTTGAATCTTTAACAACAGTGGAGCTTATTTCAACATGTCGTTTTTCGCCGTCTTTTCTGACAATGTCGAATTCATATCTGTAAGATACAATCTCTCCTCTCTGCCTTTTAATATATCTCTCTGAAACCAGTTCTCTACTCTCCTCATCCAGGAACTTTCTGAAGTCGTGACCAATGATTTCCTCGCGGGTGTAGCCCAATATTTCGCACAACCTATCGTTTACATAGATAAACTTGTAATCGTTGCCTATAATGAAAATGCCATCGTGGGAGTGCTCCACCACAGCGCGGAACCGTTCCTCACTCTCTCGCAGTTCATCCGCAATCCTTTTACTTTCCTCTTCAGTTTCAAGATTGTACAGTGCAAATGCAATATCACTTGCGATTTCCTTAAATAAACTTTGTTCTTCTTCATCTTTTATGGTTACTTTTGATACTGAAACAGACAATAATCCGTAAATTTTCCCTTTATATTCCAGCCGGATTGTCATTGCCCCTCTTTCTTCATATGTTCCAGCAAGCGGACAATCTTTGCATATGTTTATCGGTGTGTCGGTTACAACTATATCTTTTTGTTTTAAAGCACTTTTCCCGCAAGCTATTATCTTACCGCTTTTCATAAGCTCAATTAAAGGTAAAAAATCTTTGCCTATTCCAGCTTCAGCAGTTGTGATAAATTTACCCGATTCGTCCAATAAAACAATCCATGTATTATAAAAACCGCGGGTTTCAACAAGGTTTTCACATGCTCCTTTGATGAGTTTGGTACGATCTTTTTCTTTTGTGATGAGCTGGTTAACATTACGTATAGAATACAGCACAAGATTAAGATGTTTGATTCTTTCCTCTGCTCTTTGTCGCTTGGCGATGTCTAGTCTAAGCTCACGCGTTTTTTGGTTTACCTGTTTTTTTAAAATCAAAATAAAAATGAAGAAGATTATTGCAAATGCTAATATAATCGCAATTGTAATTTTTAGCCAAATAGGGAAAATAGTAATCTTTTTAAATCCAACCAAATAATCATCCATCGACCTGTAATAAATAGAATTTTTATCATTCGTTAACTCTTTTATATGAAAGTCAGTTCTTTCAATCAGATATGGAGTAAGTTCAGAATCTTTTGAAAATGCAAATTGCATATGAGCCGGTTGGAATATAATTGGAGTTCTTTCAATATTAAAATTTATATCATTGATATTTCCAAAATCTTTATCTGTAATTCCCGCATCGATTTCATTATTTTCTAAAGCTTGGAAGATCTTTAAATAGTCTTCCATTTCTATGATTTCACAATCGACTTCGAATTTTTTTGTAACTGCTTTTAATCCTTCAGGTCCATCCAGGTCAAAACTTCCCTTTAATCCGGCTATCTTCTTCCCTTCAAGATCTAGAATAGTTTGAATATCAGATCCCGTGCTCGTATATATTCTTGTCCAGCTCAAATGTACTGTTTCATTTGAAAATGCAAATCTTTCTTGCCGTGATGGAGTTAAACCTACATCAACCATTATATCGATTTCATTATTCTCTAATCTCTGCAGGCATTGATCCCATGTTCCATGTACCCATTCGATTCCCCAATCTTCCTGCTGAGCAATATACTTTGTAATGTCCGCCCAGAAACCACTTATTTCACCATTCTCATCAGTAAATATCTTCGGAGAATTTTCATAAGTGCCGATTTTCAAATGTAATTTTTCGCGTGCTGTTAAAGAGAATGCGCTGAATATGATCAGAAAAATAGTAAGTAAAATTCTTTTTTTCATAATGTTATACCTATCTCTTTTTGGTTGACTTAAAATACAAGTATCTCCAATATTGAGTATTCTGTCCAGAATTATTTTGTAAACAATTACCTTTGGAATTAGAATTTTTAAAATTTTTTGAAAATAAATCTTCTATTATATCATCCATGATTAATTTTTCATCACACGTTCTCTTATTTTTCTATTTCATTATTATTAATATCTTAGTTTCTTTTAATCTTTTTTAGGAATCCTAAGCGAAGCGAGGATTCCTTGCTTCCACTTCTATTATATCTCAACTCCTCGTCATCCCGATGAGCGGGATTCCTTAGGAGTCGATATGGTTATTTCATCAAAATTAGTTTCTTTGTTTCTGCTGTTTTGCCATTCACTAATAATTTATATAAATACACACCTGCTTGAAGATTATTTCCAATCTCATCTTTGCCATCCCAATCCAGAGTTTTGGATGAAGCAACACCTGAATAAAGCGATCTCACAAGCTGTCCTTTGATGTTATAGACATTAAGATCAACCCTGGCTGTTTCAGGAAGATTAAAGGAAATCTTTGTGCTCTCAATAAATGGATTGGGATTGTTCTGGAATAGTCCATATCGCACTGGCTCAGGTATTAAACCACTACCCGGATCATATTGTTCAGGAATTGTAAGCACTGCCACTTTATCATAATGATTTACCATTCCGCTGAAATCTATGCTCTCCAACCAGTAATAATATTTATCCCCGACTTCCGGATTCTGAATACTGTCTTCATACAAATACGATTGCTGTTGAGAAGTTGTACCATGACCTTCAATAAATTCTGATATCTTTTCTGATGCTGTGAAATCATTTTCTTCATTACGATACACAAACCAGCCCATGTTGTCCGTCTCTGATTGAGTTTCCCAGTATAATGTTGGTGTGTTTTCAATGAACTGGACAGTGAAAGCAGAGAGCTCGACTGGGAGGGTGGGTCCGGAACCTTCTTTTGCAGCTGTCCAATAACTGAAAGCATCAATGCCAGTTAAGGTTAGAGTGTGATTTTCTGTATCAACTGATGATGACTGTTCTGTCCAAGAATTACCTGCTGGCGATTTGAAAAGTTTAAGATTTGCTTCTGTTAATCCATTCAATTCTGAATCAAGATAATTGAAAACAAGAGTTGCACTCAATCCTGTATTTGTAGTTGGATTAATTTGATAATATCTTTCTATTCCTTGTGTTCCCTGTGCTGCGTGACCACGAATTATTGTTGTGCTTCCCATATTGGCTGAAGTGGTAATCTCCGCACCCAGTCCGGCAACATCTTCATCGATAGCTGAAAGAGTTTGGGTAGTTTCTATCTGACCACTTGTTCCGTATATTCTTCCGGCATCTTCTATTAAAGTTGCCGAGCTCCCCAAGGCGATGGTTTGTCCGTTGAGGTCAATATCGCTTTCTAAAATCAGGTTTCCCGATACATTAAAATATCCGCCGATCGCCCATGCTGAAGCCATATCAACCACAACATTGTCACCTCCTGCTTCATCTCCAGTGGTAAATGTTGGTGTGCTTCCTCCTGAATAGCTGTAAACACCAAGGTTTTTATAGGAGAATGATGTTGGAACCGAATTAGAACTCCAGTTTGTTGCTTCATTCCAGGTTGATGAAGTTGTATTCAGCCAGGTATTAAATGCTGAAGAAGATACCCAATCATCATCGGTCATATTCTGAAGCGTACCATCATTATCTTCTCCTGAAAAATCTTGAAGATCGTCGCCGGAAGTATTGTCAAAATTGTAAAAGGCAAATAAATTATCTTCGTCTCCTTCAAGTGTGCTGCACATAGCATTACGGATTTGTGATTCTGTACGAGCAACTTTCCAAACACGAACTTCGTCAATACTTCCATCAAGGTATCTTCCTGTACCATCATTTGAAGCGATGTAGAAGTTTGTATTGGATGTAAAACTACCACTCTGGCCGTTGCTTGCATCCAGCTTTCCATTAATATAAATTTTCATCCCTGATCCGCTATCATAAACGCCGGCAATATGATACCATTTATTTGTTTCCAGAGTAGAAGTACTCGTCAATTGTGCTTGTCCACCATCTATATACAGAACAAACTCCACTTTATTACCCGCTGGAATATCTGCATCGCCCAATCTTAAGAGCGCAGCAGTAGTGCCACCACTTTCTGATCCAATAAGACTTGAGATGTAGGGATAAGAACTCTGGAAGTCATCAACATTTACCCAACATTCTAAAGTTAATGCAGAGCCAGATAAGTCCATACTACCACAATCAACATAGTCTGGCTCATCACCAGGGTCATCAGAATCATCAGCACTAGAAAAAATCAAACAGTTTTTAGGACCAAAAAAAGCTGATGAAGTTACCCAATCATCGTTACTCATATTTGTTAATGTGCAGTCATAATCATTGGAAGTTGCATCGGGTAAATCTGTTCCGCTCGTTTGGTTGAATTTGTAATAGGCTTTTAGATTTGTTTCTGTCCCAGCAAGTTCCTTATACATATTAGCTCGGATTTGTGTTTCTGTTAAGGCAATATCCCAAACAGTAACCTCATCTATTTGTCCATCAAAGGAAGATATATATAAATTTGTATTGTCACTATGAAACATATTTCCAATAGTGAATCTGTTTACCGGGGTAAGAGGAGCATGGTCAGTATCAGAGTAACTAAGCAATTTACCATTAAGAAAAAACTGTGTATTAACACTGCTTCTTCGCATTGCAATATGATACCATTCCCCTGTTTCTAATGATATTCCTGTATTGTGAAATGCAATTGCACCATATAATCCACCTAACTTACCACTATTCAATCCAATCCCGTAACCACCAGCATCGGTTCCGTTGTATGCTATACATCTCCATTCATTAGCAGGAATAACATCGGCTATAATCCAAGCTGTTATAGTGAAATTATCTGTTACGGTTGTTACCGGAAAAGAACGCCCAGCAAAATCATTTGCTGCATCAAAATCAAGGCAGTTGTTTTGTGCGAAGAGAGTTGTGGTGAATGCAAATAGCATCGTCAGCATAAATCCGAGAACTAAACTTTTCTTTTTTAACATTTTATTCTCCAGAATTTTATTTCTATCATTTATAATTTTTCTGAAAGGACTGAACATGTTCAGCCCCTACAAAATATTTCTCTCTTTACCAAGCCCCAGTTTACCAAGGCGTAATGTAATGAAGACTGGTTTAGTGAAGCTTCGTTGCCTATCTCATCAAAATTAGTTTCTTTGTTTCTGCTGTTTTGCCATTAACGATCAGGTTATAGAAATACACTCCAGGTGTGAGGTCATTTTCATTGCTGTCTTTTCCGTTCCAATATAAGTTGGAGACTTCATCTGGTTGTGTCATCACTGCGGGGAGTTTCTGCACAAGTTCGCCTAAAATGTTGTATATTGATACTGAAACCATGCTGGATTTATCAAGAGTGAACTGGAAATTTGTATTGCTGTTTACCGGATTCGGCACATTCTTGAAATCATACACAATTGGCGGCTCGATGTTGGGAGGATTCACTGAAGGATCGGGAATCGTGATCTGGGCTACTCTGCTATATACTTGCGAGATGCCACTGTAATCTATGCTCTCTAACCAATAATAATAGGTGTTTCCGACTTCTGGATTCTGAATTCTGTCTTCAAAATTATAATAACTCGGTTCTGTAGTTGTGCCGTTTCCGGGTATCATTTCTGCTGTGAGCATTTCTGAGGATGAGAATTCTTCTTCTATATTTCTATAAATGATCCAGCCGAGGTTATCTTCTTCGGATTGTGTCTCCCAATACAGAGTTGGTGTGTTTTCTATGAATTGTGCAGTGAAGGTTGAGAGGGTGACAGGTAATGTGCCAGAACTAAACCTGGAAGATGGTGCTACAGCTTCCTCTTCATAGGCTGAGTCATAAATACCAAATGCTGGACTATAAGAATAATGCGCGTCAGTACTAATTGGGGCACTCGCCACCCTTAAATTAAGCCCTATCCTGCTTTCCATCCAGGGATAAGAAAGATCCCCCCAGATCTGAAATTGTTTTATATTTGTATCCAAAACTGCTACTTCTGGTTCTTGGACTACAATATTACATTTTATCCACTCACCAGTTCCATCAGTCGAAATCGTAGCCAGTGGCATAAAAGTATTTAAATTTGTGAAGGTTGTAACTCCGTCGTTGAAGTTATAGGCAGTTACTAATCCAGTTATATCAATATCTGTTTGACTCACTCCAATTTCTTCAGACAAAGTGATAGTACCTGTCATGCTATTATCAGTACTGTAAGCGCCACAAACAACTTGAAAATTGGGACCCGTATAGGTAATCGTCGTAGCCGCAAAGACTATAGAACCATTAATTAAACCCGCAAAAACTATTAACATGATAATTTTCACTACCAACATGCTTTGATTGTTCATTGATTTTTTCATTTTATCTCCTATCTTTTTTTTGCTTTGTATCGGCATTTGCCAAGAGTTGTTAACATTTCACTAAACGTTTTTCTCAATTTATTTTCTTTCATTTATTATTTTCTATACGTTCCCAAAGAGGGCTTTAGGAACGAGTGTTATGATTTTTATTTCATCAGGATTAATTTCTTCGTTTCCGCTGTTTTACCATTTATAAGCAGGTTATAGAAGTACACTCCGGGAGTGAGCTCATTTCCATTACTGTCTTTTCCATTCCAATATATGTGCGAGATTTCATCAGGTTGTGTGAGAACTGTGGGAAGCGTCTGAACGAGTTCACCAAGAATGTTGTATATTGATACTGAAACCATACTGGATTTATCTAATGTGAATTGGAAATTTGTATTGCTGTTTACCGGATTGGGCACATTCTTGAAATCATACACAATTGGCGGTTCAATATTGGGAGGATTCACCGAAGGGTCAGGAATCGTGATCTGGGCTACTCTGCTGTACACTTGCGAGATGCCACTGTAATCTATGCTCTCTAACCAATAATAATACGCATCCCCGACTTCTGGATCCTGAATTCTGTCTTCATAATTATAATAACTCGGTTCTGTGGTTGTGCCGCTACCGGGGATCATTTCTTCTGTAAGTATTTCTGAGGATGAGAATTCTTCTTCTATATTGCGTTAAATATTCCAGCCGATATTGTCTATTTCTGACTGCGTTTCCCAATAGAGGGTTGGAGTATTTTGGATAAATTCTGCTGTGAAGGTGGAAAGGGTGACAGGGAGAGTCGGGTCAGTACCACCAAATTCATATGCTCCTATTGTTGGTGGATTGCTTCTGGAATATCCACGCTGATCGGTAGTAACTTCTTCATCCCAAATGCCTACACCGATGGCAAAACTTCCGGAGGTTAGTGCAAGGGTTTGCGTGGGACCACCGTTATTGGCAAGTGTGGAAGATAGATTCAAACTTCCACCAATGGAACCATTATTTCTATTCCAGGAAGTTGGATTGGAGATTAGTACTCCTGATTTATTGTAATTAAAAAGAATCGAAGTTGTGTTGTCAAACCCTCCTTGTTCTACCCAACCATATAAGAAAGAATTTTTACAGAATATTTGATATCCAACAATATTGCCCCCTTCATCGTTTAAAATAGGGTAGGATACAGGACCAGAATCATAACAAAAATAGTAGTAATCATCGTCATCGTAATTATCTACAACAATACTATTCTTAATGGTCATAGTTCCTAAATAACTAAAATTTATTCCACTCCCTGATCTACCTGATTGCGAATTCCAAGAGATTGCTTTATTCCCACTAATTGTTGAACTGTTTATTGTTATAACCGAGAAGCTAATATTTATACCTCCGCCTGCGTAATTAGCGGTGTTACCATGGATGGTTGTATTGGTGATGATCATTATTGATAAACTACTTGAAGTAGAACTTGTGTTAGAAACCCCACCTCCAGAACTGCCTGAATTGTTTCCTTCGATGGTAGAATTGATAATTGACATGCTTGTTTCACCATACCCAATACCACAATCATGATTTGCAACACCTCCACCATCCCCTGATGCAGAGTTATCACGAATAGTACAATGTGTGATGTTAATTGTACAATTTTCATTACTCACTCCACCACCATCAGTTCCAGAAGTATTATCAGAGATTATACAATGATCTAAATTTATTATCGCCTTACCCCATCCATAAACTCCGCCGCCGTCATCGGTAGCAATACAAGAGGAAACCGTACTGTTGTTTATGGTAGTGACTGCTCCTAAATTTTCCGTATAAACACCTCCGCCATAATCAGCTTTTGAGCCGGTAACAGTAATGTTGGTAAGGGTAAGATTTCCTGCACCGTTATAAATGCTCCCTCCATATCCACCACTAGCACTAATATCTCCACCTTTAATCGTCATATTGCTGATATTTATGATTTTTCCTGAAGCGTTGATATGAAATACCATCCAAAGTGAAGTGCCAGGGTCTGTTACCTGCACAGTAATATCATTGCCAGTAGCTAAATTATAACCATTAATGGTCATGCTTTCAGTAATTGAAAGCTCTGCTGAAATTGTAATTATATCACTTCCTGAGATATTAAAACTTATGGCTTCTCCGGCATTAACATTGGATATTGCATATCTAAAATCACCTGAGTTACCGCCACCTAAAGAATTAGCATCTGTATTTAATGTAACTACTTGGTTTTCTGCCGTCAGGCTTGTGCTCAATGCCAATAACATTATCAGCATAAATCCGAGAACTAATCTTGTTTTTTTCATCTTATCTCCTTGTCTACTTTCATATTTTTTAATTGATCAATTTATCGCATTAATATTAACTTTTTTATCTCCCCGATCTTACCATTCACGATCAAGTTGTAGAAATAAACGCCATTCTCGAGTTCTTTCTCTTGAGAATCTTTTCCATTCCACATAGTCGTATGCTTAGAGGTAACTCCAGAATACAGCGTCTTTACGAGCTGCCCTTTGAGATTGTAGATATTCAATTCTACCTTGGCTGTTTCATGAAGATTAAAGGATATCTTTGTGCTCCCAATAAATGGATTGGGATTGTTCTGGAATAGTCCATATCGCACTGGCTCAGGTATTAAACCACTACCCGGATCATATTGTTCAGGAATTGTAAGTATTGCCACTCTATCATAATGATTTACCATTCCGCTGAAATCAATGCTCTCCAACCAATAATAATAGGTGCTTCCGACTTCCGGATTCTGGATTCTGTCTTCATACAAATACGATTGCTGCTGCGTAGTTGTGCCATGCCCTTCTATAAATTCTGACACCTTTTCTGATGTCGCAAAATCTTCTTCTATATTTCTGTATACGAACCAGCCCATGTTGTCTGTCTCGGACTGGATTTCCCAGTAAAGGGTTGGTGTATTTTCTATGAATTGTGCTGTGAAGGTGGAAAGGGTGACAGGGAGAGTGGGGTCAGGATTGCTTTTTAACCGGGGATAGTTAGCTCCATCACCGCCAACAATTTCCCATATCGTTGTGAAATCCCAACTAGTATAAGTGCTTTGGGTTTTCATCTGGTCTGTTGTTTTGGCAGCTGCTCCGGTTCCAGTGGTTTGGTTAGATGCTTCGCTATCGAAAAAATTATCGCCAAATGTACCTTGGGCAGTCCCATTAAAACCTTTATTTTCCGGATTATCCGCATCGGTGTAATACACACGACCTGTCGCATAGGATTTATTTATTGTTGAGCTATTATCAACAATTTCTCCAGTAAAAGCACTAACAGTGGTAGTTGTTCCTCCGCTCAGTCTTGTAACATCTCCTCTGCTATAACAGTTGTCTATTGCACTTCCTTCCATATGGCCAACTAAGCCTCCTAAATCATCTGTTCCACTTACATCACCAAGCGAATAACATGAATTGACAGTCACGCCTGTTGGTAATTCCCCCACCAAACCTCCAACAGTTGAAGTTCCCACAACATTACCTGTGCTGTAGCAGTTGGTAATAAAAGTATTTGTTTGTAACGCTCCAAACAAACCTCCGGCATATATACTTGTTGAAGTTACGGTGCCGGTACTATATGAGTTGCTAATCGAAAACCCCCTTCCAATTTTACCAACCAAACCTCCTGTAGAACCTACTCCAATTACAGCACATGTACTGTAGCAGTTGGTTATTGTTTTATCTGCAAATTCTCCATTAGCATACCCTACCAACCCTCCGGCTTCATAGCCTGTTGAGGTTACACTACCTGTTGAGTAACAATTGCTAATATTTGAAGAAGCTATACAGCCTACTAAACAGCCAGTATTATTACCGCCATGAATATTCGCATCTGTTAATCCCAAATTTTGTATTGTTGCATTTAATGTAAATCCAAACAAACCTACATAGACAATTGTATAATTTGCAACCAACTTACTGATGGTGTGGCCTTGGCCATTGTAATTGCCTGTAAATTGTGTAGTTACATTTCCAATGGGGATAAAACCTTCACCGCTGTTCCAACCGGAAGTAGCTGTAGCATCAATGTTTGCAGTTTGGATGAAATAGTAGTTACTTGGCCAGTACGCACTATTTTCCGAAAGCGCCTCAAGGTCATCGAGATTGGCAATTTGAAAGGGATCACTATTAGTACCAGAACCAACAGAAAGATTATGTTGATCACCGGGAGCAATAGTAAATTGGCCAAACTGAGTAAGGTCACATGCCGTAAGTAATGTACCATTTACAATATAGAGTGCTTCAATCCCTTGCCATGCGGATTCTTCATTTGCACGGAACATAATAACCAGTTGGTCAGGGGTATATCCTACTATTCCTGTTGTTGGAAGGGTTAAATTGAACGTACCTGAGAACAGCGTTGTGCCTTGAGATACCGACCAGTATTTTTCCATTACATTTTCTGGTGGGTTTTCAGGTGGTGCATCATCCCAACGGTCGAAATTCATGGGGCCAGCTGTTGTAACATTTGAATAATTTACCGTTGCCCCGGTATTTGTACCCACAACTTCCTGTGCTTCGGTTCCTGCAGGTGCCGTATTATCATGTGCATCTGGAGCCCCGGATGTTGTAGCCATAGTAAATGAGGCAAATATTGAAGATGAGTGTACGTCATACCACTGGCCACCCTGCGATTTAAAAAAATAGGTTTGTCCGGCAATAGCATCCTCTGTTGGTTGAAAACAATATTCCATTTCGATGAAGTGTCCATCGGTTAAGGTAAGGCTGCTGCTTCCAGCAACATCAATACATAAGCCTAAGGATTCCCATGTTAAGCCGTTTCCTGATCCAATTTGCTCTGTTGTAAGCTCTCCATTGATAAAATTGCTTGTTGCGCTTATTTTAAATGGAGAACCGGCTGTATCGCTAAAAGCTGTATATGTTCCTGCAGGACTTGTGCTCCAAAACAAAAATAAATTATAACTATTGCCGTAGGATCCTGGTTCTGTTTCATCCAATACAAAGCGTATCCTGATGTTTTCATTTTTAGCCACATTACTAACGGGAACATTGAAGGTAGCGGTTTTCCATGTGGCTGTAGTTTCCGAACCATCATCATTTCGCCACTGAAAACGTTCCTGCAAGGCACTGGAGTAGGCAAATAGGGTGTTTCCCATAAACAATAAAACTACAAATAGCATGAGCTGTTTATAAGTAACTGCTAGTTTTTTTTTCATTTTCAATCTCCTTTTATTTTTTTTGATATGAATGAACGAATTATAAATATGATGACAAAGGCGATGCAGACCATACTAAATACATCACCATGCGTTGTATAAAATGTTTTTTGATTTCGTTGTGTAATAAAGCCATTGATTACTGTGGGTTGATCCGATATATTTTGAGTAACAATTTCACCAGAGGCATTTACTATGGCTGCATATCCAACATTGGAATTTACCGCCACATCGCGCCGGTTTTCTACTGCTCTCATCATCATATGAGTGAAATGGTAATAAGGAAACCGAGTGTCTGCAAACCAGGCATCGTTGCTCATCACCATCAGGAAATTAGCACCAGCTTTCACCGAATTCCGTGCATGGAATCCGAGTAATGACTCATTGCAGATGCTCATTCCTATATTCCCATAGGGTGTTTTTAATAGGTTAAGCCGCGTTCCCGGCTCTATATTTAGGACGGATTTCTTAAAGAAAGGGAGCATCAAATTACCTAACTTATCTCCATTATAAACGGGAGCTTCAAGAAATGTTAACGGATACATTTTATCATATTTTCCGGTTACTGCCCCATCGGGATGAATGTAAAATGCAGAATTATAGGTTTTATCAGGTTTATTGGGCACTTCCGAATGCATTCCTATAATATGACCTGCTTGTGTCGACCAGCTTATATTCAAAAAATCGTAAACCAGGTTATCATCTTGAAAGAACTTCCAGGGAATAGCGGTTTCTGACCATAGAATTAAATTGGGCTGGTGTTTCACAGCTTCACTCAACGGAGACAGGTAATACTTTTCCACAATTGATTCCGGCATATTTTCATTCCATCGCAGTTTTGCCGGAATATTTTCCTGAATAATTGCAATCTTTACCTTTTGTCCATTATTAGGAATATTATGCATGATCAACCAACCGAATAAAAACTGAACAATTAATATGGCTATACTTGCATACATGTAGGAACGCTTTTTTGTTATAATGAATAGATAAAAAACAAAGTTAATCACAATAATCAGGAAAGAGACGCCGAATACTCCGCTAAATTCCGCTACTTGGATAAACTGTGGGCAGCAGGTAAGAACGTAACCTAAATGAAAAGTTATCCACGGAAATGTGGCTGTTATCATTGCATTAATGTATTCAAGTACAACCCAAATAGCCGCTACCAGCATGATGTTAATTATTGAACTAGGTTTTTCCAATATCCTAAACTTTGAAAAAAGGTAGGCAAACAATGAGAATCGGATCGAATACAAAAATGCAATTAAGACAAAAGCCATGACACCGTAAATAATAGAGTTTCCCATGTATCTGGCAGTAATTGTGATTAGCCAGTTAAGCATAAATAAGCTGCAACCAATTCCTGCAAGAAGCCCATGAATGAGTGAGAATCGAGGTTTTGTGTTTTTTATAGCTACGAATAGTGGGATAAATCCTATCCAAATCAAGAAGAACACTACGCTATACCTTATGGATATTCCGATGATACAACCTGATACCAAGCTAAGTAAGTAGTTACTCCTGATTTTCATAACTTTTTCCAAATTCATTTCAGATTATGATTGCCCACAATGCCAGCATCACCAACATTATACCAAGAACCAGGTTAGTTTTTTTTCCCGAAAGCATTCGGGATTTCATTTTTTTCAACATTCTATCTCCATAGATTTTTTTGTTCGCGTGGTATTCTTTTAGGCATGTAGCGCACCTCGTACTGCCTGTTCCAGGTTATCCATTATAACCGGTTTTTCAAAAAATGTGTTCACTTTCAGTTCTTTTGCTTTTTCCCGTATTTTATCTGTTATTGTGGCGCTTGTTATAATTATCGGACTTGTATTCGAAGAATTTCTCATATATTGAAGGAAATCCATTCCATTTCCATCAGGAAGTTTAAGATCGAGAATGAACAAGTCAATATCCGATCCAATGGTTTTGTAGATATCCTTTGCTTCCCTGATGCTATCCGCGAACAATATTTTTCTATCGCATCTTTTGAGAGTATCTACGATCTGGTTTCGTTGGTATGGTGAATCTTCGAGAACAAAAACAACATAATTATTATTAATCATAATATTATATTATGCATGTTTCGTGCCAAAAGCATAGAAACAATAATATTATTATTTATGATTGCCGGAATTGTTCCATAACATGCATTATGCTCGGTGGTTGCGTTATTTAATATAATATTTCTTTTTTGTTGTAATTTATAATGTGGGAAGATATAAACAAAAAGTTGCTGAATTAATTCCGCACTCTGTCTTTATTATTAAGCAATATTAGGTTTTTATATTGAAAAGGTGTCGTAAATATTACGTGAATTCCGAGGTGGAATTGTTTTAGACAATATACAGGATTTGCTTATTTGTTGTGAAAATAGTGTTGAGATATTTTATAATTCTATGCCGAGATCTTTTATTTTTGTATAGAGTGTATTTCTATCAATATCAAGAATTTCTGCTGCTTTAGTTTTATTAAAACGCACTTCTTCGAGAACATTTCTTATTATTTCTCTTTCAATATCTTTATTGAGTTTCGCAGTTATATCTTTGAGAGAACAATCTTTCTCCAATATTTTTTTTGTATATTGTTTGATCGAATCTTTTTTTGAGCTTTTGGATTTTCTCGTATCCTCAAATTCGAGCGTGGCAGAAGTAACCTGCTCCCCTTCTTCCAATAGAACTGCCCTTCTTGTTACGTTTTTAAGTTCGCGTACGTTTCCGGGCCATGAATAATTCATAAGCAATTTTATTGCAGCTGTAGAGAAGCCTTCAATTTTTTTATTGAGTTCCTTATTCGCTTCCTTAAGAAATATATTTGCCAAGATCGGGATATCGTCTTTTCGTTCTTTGAGCAGAGGAAGCTGGATCTTGAACTCATTTAGTCTATGATACAAATCTTCCCTGATATTTCCCTGACTTACTGCTTCGGGAAGATCCGTGTTTGAAGCAGCAATAATTCTGGCATCGACCTTTATTGGTTTTTTTCCTCCAAGATGATAAATTTCTCTCTCTTCAAGTGCTCTGAGTAATTTTGCCTGTGCAGCTTCCGGAAGATTTGTTATTTCATCCAGAAAGAGTGTCCCTTTATCAGCGAGCTCAAACTTGCCCTTTTGGGCAATATCTGCGCTGGTGAATGCTCCTTTTTCATAGCCGAAAAGCTCACTCTCAATAAGATTTTCCGGGATTGCACCGCAATCAATTGGAATAAAGGGTTTATCTTTTCTCAAGCTTTTCCGATGAATCAAATTTGCGATAACTTCTTTTCCCGTGCCTGTTTTTCCCTGAATTATCACACTCATATTTGTGGGAGCGATCACTTCAACTTTTTTGAGTATTTGCTGTATTTGAATTGATTTCCCCATTTCTTTTTCAGTAGCTATTTTATCTCTTAGTTTTTCCCGCAAATTTTTTACTTCATTAGAAAGGTGTTGAGATTTAATTGCTTTCTGGATCGTTAGAAGCAACTCCTCATTATCAAATGGTTTTGTGATGTAATCAAAAGCACCAAGTTTCATTGATGTGATTGCACTCTGAATATCACCGTACGTAGTGAGAATGATTATTGGGCTGTCAAATTCGGGAATTGTCTTCTTTATTTTTTCCAGGATCTTCATCCCATCCATGTCAGGAAGTCTCATATCCAGAAGAACGATATTTGGAAATCTGCTTTGGACCTCTTGTATTGCCTGTTTTCCATTTTCAGCAGCGAAAATCTCATATCCTTCACTTGCTAAAATGGCTGAAAGTGTCTGTTGAAGATCTTTATCATCATCAACAATTAATATTCTATCCACTTAAATACTCCTTAACTTGCATTTCTCATTTTTCTTGATTAGTAATCGGGAGTGTGACTATAAATTTTGTCCCTTTGTGATACACGCTCTCTACTTCGATCTTGCCTTTATGAGACTGTATGATTCTATGAGTAACAGAAAGCCCCAAACCAACACCGTCATATTTGAGAGTGAAGAATGGATTGAATATCTTGTCGATATCTTTCTTTGCTATTCCTTTGCCTGTATCGGAAATTCTGATAACAATGAATTCATCCTTTTGAACAGCAGTGACAGAGAGCCGTCCGCCCTTGGGCATTGCATCCAAGGAATTCATTATAATATTCATTAGAACTTGTTCAATCTGCTTTTTATCAATTATGATTTGCGGTAATCGTTTTGAACATCTCACGGTGAGAAGCACATTAAGATTAAGTCTCTTTGCTTCTGTGAGCTTACAGATTTTTTTTATAGTCGTTGTAATATCTGTAGAAGCAAGAATTAATGTTCGCGGCTTAGCAAAATCTAATAGATCCTTTATTATTCCATTTGCTCTTTCAGAGCTTTTAACAATAGCTTCCAGATTATTTATCATTGGTTTATCAAAAGTAAATTTCTTCATACTGTATTGAGCTAAAGCAGAAATATTCGCAAGTGGATTCCTTATCTCGTGTGCAATTCCTGCTGCAAATTCCCCGAGATTTGCCAGAGTTTTGCTTTGAATTAATTCCTGTTGAGTTTCTTCAAGCAGCACATATGCTTTTCGCAATTCTTCTTCGCTTTCTATGAGCTTCATTTCCATTTTAGATTTATGGAAAGCAATTTCAAGGGTGATTTGCAAATCTTCAATTTTAAAGGGTTTGGTGACAAATCCATAAGGTTCGCTAAATTTTGCTTTACTAACTGTTTTTTCATCTGAATAAGAAGTGAGGAATACTACCGGTATTCTGTATTGCTTTTTTATTTGTTTTGCGAGTTCAATGCCGTTAATTTCACCTTCCAGAACAATATCTGCTAAAACTAAATCGGGATGTTTTTCCTCAATTATCTTTATTGCTTTCTCTCCGGATTCTGCTATGTAAGCGCTCTTATATCCTAAATGCCGCAATATATTCTTTATACTTACAGCAATAACTCTTTCATCCTCTACAATTAAAATTGATTTCATGGTAAAACCCCAATTCAATGAATTTTTTTTTTGATTATTAACTACTAAGTATTTCTACTTACTACAAATATTTTGAATATTTTATATAAATGTTTGTCAAGATTGTTGAATTAATTCCGCAGTTTGTTTGTAATATTAGGCACTATTAAGAATATTCATGTAGTTTCTGCTTTTATGTTGCCTGGAATAAACCTGCTGCAAAGATAGCATTTTATGTTTCATCTGCTTACGATAAGATGATCCTGCATCTGAATAAGCGGCTTTTGGGGTTTATAGAAGTTATCATATATATATTCTGTGATCTCCTCTTTCTGAACATGTGAATAGTCATGCACATTCGGATAAAGAAGTATCATCCAGATCACTGCCATGTATTTTTCAAAATCGTCAATATAGAATTTTACTCTATGTGTGACTTGCTGTATTTTAGCTCCAATGAAATTTTTATTTTCATGCAGCCCTTTTCCAAAAGCATTTAGATCCTGGTCATTACGGCATCCGAAGAATTTTCCTGCAAAGTGATTGTAAAGCCATGTGGTCGAATCCTTCTCCCGGCAGCTCGAAGACATCATAACTGCATGGATAGCACCTTTTTCTGCGAGAATGATATCGTAGAGACTGCTGAAAAATTCCGCCCAGTCAGACGCACTGGAATAGTAAAGTGAATGATGAAGAACAATTAGATCCAGCTTATTCCCTCCGAGTACTTCCCTTAGAAACCGTTGAGCATCGGCTGTGTGGACAAGTGTTTTATTGTAGTCAGCTAGGATAGTTGTTACATGGTCGATCCAATGGCTCTTCACGCGCTCCTTTATCACCCCAAGAGGAACACTGTCGATATCAAGAAGGTAGAGTCCTCCCCTGAATGCAGACTCCAGAATTTGAAACTGCGGCTCCGAGCCCGATCCGATTGAAAGAGCTCTCAGCTTGCGATCCATAGGAACTGATCTGAATATCTCCTTTATAACCAGCATCAATTCTTGAGAAATATCAACCTTATCACTGCTGTTTTGTACCCAGATCGCATTTTCGTGGTACATGTCAATTTCACCGGCATGAACACCTTTTTCAATTAACGTACTCTTGGAAGGTTTGTTATCCATAATTTTGCTTTTTACTTACTCAACAAAATAATCTTTTTCGTTTCAGTTATTTTTCCATCGACGAATAATTTATACAAATATACACCCGCAGGAAGTTCATTGCCGCTTTCATCTTTGCCATTCCAATCCAATATTTTTGATGAAGCAACACCTGAATAAAGCGATTTTACGAGCTGTCCTTTGAGATTATACATGGTATATAAATTATTTTCTCTGTATTATGTCAACAATTTAAACGAGCTGCGAGGATTCACAGTTGCTTAGAAATCTTATGAAAACAACGACCTTTGCGAAGGTTTACAACCGTTCGCAAGGTCTGAATATATAAAAAAAGGGACTGAAAATTTTCAGCCCCTACTATATTTTCTCTTTACCAAGCCCCAGTTTACCAAGGCGTAATGTAATGAAGACTGGTTTAGTGAAGCTTCGTTGCCTATCTCATCAAAATAAGTTTCTTCGTTTCTGCTGTTTTTCCATTAACCATTAATTTATAGAAATACATTCCTGATTCAAGCACTTTCCCACTTTCATCTTTGCCGTCCCATTGGATTGTTTTAGATAAAGCAAATCCCGAATAAAGAGATCTCACAAGCTGTCCTTTGATGTTATAGACATTCAAATCTACCCTGGCTGTTTCAGGAAGATTAAAGGAAATTCTTGTTGAAGATACGAGCGGATTCGGCTCATTCTGTAAAAGTCCAAATCTTTCGGGGGCTGGTACTAAGTTATTTCCAGAGTTGCTATTATGCGGAATCGTAAGTATTGCTACTCTATCATAATGATTAATAACCCCGCTGTAGTCAATCGATTCTAACCAATAATAATACGTATCTCCTATTTCGGGATTTTCTATTGTATCTTCGTAAATATAAGATTGTTGCTGCGTAGTCGTGCCATGTCCTTCAAGAAATTCTGATATCTTCTCTGATGTGGTAAAATTTTCTTCAGAACTTCTATAAACGAACCATCCCATGTTGTCTGTTTCGGATTGAGTAGTCCAGTACAAAGTTGGTGTGTTTTCTATGAATTGAGCTGTGAAGGTGGAAAGGGTGACAGGGAGGGTCGGATCAGGATTATCTATTAAACGGGGGTAGTTATAACCGATTCTTTCCCAAACCGCTGCACTCCAACCCCAGCCGGTAAGACTTTCGGTTTTCATCTGTTCTGTAGTTTTTGCAGTTGCTCCGTTTCCATCGGTTTGTTTAGAAACTCCTTCATCGAAAAAGTTGTCGGTTGCAGTTCCACCCCCAAAAGAGCCTATAAAACCTTTATTTTCTGGATCATCTGTATCAGTATAATACACTGAACCTGTGCAATAGGACTTTGTGATCGCAGCTCCACTATACAACATGTACCCCGTAAATGAGCCTGCATATTCTGAACTACCTGAGCTTCGGGTTACATTACCTCTTGAATAGCAATCAGAAACAGTGCCCTCCACCATTCCTATAAATCCTCCGAGATTATCCGTACCACTTACATTGCCATAGGAATAGGAATTTGTAACTGTTGCGCCCGACCATACTTGACCTACAAAACCTCCAGCGTGCGTCGAACCGGTTACATTACCTGTGCTGTAGCAATTATTTATGGTAATCGTTTGAGTAATACCACAGAAGCCACCGGCATACTGGCCGGTTGCGGTTACATTACCAGTGGCATAAGAATTACTTACACTTCCGGAAGACATAGGTATACCAAAAAGTCCACCAACATATCCTGCTCCGCTTACCGTACAGGAGCTGTTGCTGTTTGTTAGAGTCGAACCATTTAACTCGCCAATCAAACCTCCAACTTTATCGCTGCTTGTAGTAACAGTGCCCGTGGAGGAACAATTGCTGATGTTACTATAAAGGGCCCTCCCCACCAAACCACCAGTATAATCTCCCCCTGTAATATTCACATTTGTTAAGGCTATGTTTTGCAAAGTAGCACCTTTAGTAAATCCAAACAAAGCTGCAGAAACAGCACGATTAATATACAAACCATTGATGGTATGGTTTAGACCATTATAAGAACCAGTAAAAGAGTTCGCAAATTCAAAACCAATAGGAGTCCAGCCTGCACCTGCAACATCAACCCAACTGCTTGTAGCAGAGGCATCGATATTTTCAACTTGGATGAAATACTTACCCCAGTCAGCCGAAGTGTCTTGTAATTCCTGCAAATCAACCAGGCAGTCTATTATATATGGGTTGGCTTCAATTCCGCCACCACCACTATAACCAACTGCCATCAGGCTTGTGCTAAATGCCAATAACATTATCAGCATAAATCCGAGAACTAAATTTTTCTTTTTCATTTTTTTTCCTTTTTTCTTCATTTTCCTTTCGATTAAAGCAAAAACAACATAGTAGTAGTGACCAGCGTTAAAAATATAATCAGAAAACTGCTGTTTAAATTTTTCTAATAGGGAGAAGATACGTGCATCAATAAAGCCAACAGTGAAGTCGAATTTTCAACGACAAAAATAATTGGAAGACATAATATCTTGAGTGCGATTTAATTTCGTCTTTCATAGTATGTCAATATATTAATATATCATTTGAGTATAGTAAGTTTTGATAGATATAAAAAAGGGCTGAACATGTTCAGCCCCTACTATATTTTTCTCTTTACCAAGCCCCAGCTTGGTAAAGCATCATATTTATTTCATCAATATAAGCTTCTTCGTTTCTGCGACTTTGCCATCCACAATCATGTTATAAAAATACACTCCATTCTCAAGCTCTTTACCGCTCTCATCTTTCCCATCCCACATGACTGTATGCTTGGATGTGACACCGGAATAAAGAGTCTTTACGAGTTGTCCCTTGATGTTGTAGACATTTAAATCAACCATTGCTGACTCGGTGAGATTAAATGCAATACGTGTAAAATGTATTACTGGATTCGGCTCATTCTGTAAAAGTCCAAATCTTTCGGGAACTGGTACTAAATTATTTCCAGAGTTGCTATTATGCGGAATCGTAAGTATTGCTACTCTATCATAATGATTAACAGTCCCGCTGTAATCAATTGATTCTAACCAGTAATAATACGTGTCTCCGACTTCCGGATTCTGTATTCTGTCTTCATATATATACGATTGCTGTTGCGTAGTCGTGCCATGCCCATTGATAAATTCCGATATCTTCTCTGATGTAGTAAAATCTTCTTCAGAATTTCTATAAACGAACCATCCCATATTATCCGTTTCGGATTGAGTTTCCCAGTACAAGGTTGGTGTATTTTCTATAAATTGAGCAGTGAAAGTGGACAGTACAACAGAAAGACTTCCAACATTATCCCACCATTCATAAGCACCGATATCTAAAGTTCCATTTCGTCCAGCACCACGTTGGTCTGTTGTAGGTATAGCAACTGGATGATCACCTTGAACATTTGTTCCCGCATCAATAGCTACACTGCCGTCGGTCGTTCTAAGTGTTTTTGTTCCATTGAGTGTAGAGTTATCATTAAGAGTGGTGCTGAGATTATAATCTCCAACACCTACTATACAACCGTTTGTTCCATTAACAAAATCAGAACCATTCTGGGTTTCTACGATGTTATAACCATTGTTGTATACAGTTCCGTCATCAATATAAAAATCAGGCGTGTAGTCTTCTTCTGCAGAATTATTGGCAATAATAGTGTTTTTGATATAGAGATGAGTAGTACTACTACTCCCCGTGAGATAAATACCACCACCATGTGCATTGGGTGCACTGTTGTTAGCAAATGTGCAGTTGGTTATGAATAGCGGGTTACCATGTGAATATGCTGCATACAAACCACCGCCTTCATAAGCATTAAATTCCCAACCCGCAAGATTTCCGCTGACTGTGCAATTGGTCATGGTTAAGATTGCTTGTCCTTTGTAGATACCGCCGCCACGCTGCGAACTATAATTTCCGCTGACTGTGCAATTGGTCATGGTTAAGGTTGCCCCATTGAAGATACCGCCGCCAGATGTAAAAGAATAATTTCCGCTGACTGTGCAATTTGTCATGGTTAAGGTTCCTGCATTGTAGATACCGCCGCCATATTTAGCAATTGAACCGGAGATTGTAACTGTATCAAGACTGAGAGTTCCCGCCTCTAAAAATATCCCGCCGCCACTCCAATAAGTATTACCATAAATATCCCCACCTTTAATGGTCATGTTGGAGAAATTAAAGGTTTGGCTGGTAGCGTTAATATTGAAAACACGGAATCTAGAAGGATCAACCCAACCCTGAATTGGCACCTGAACTGTAACATTATTTCCGGTAGCATTGTTATAACCGTTTATGGTCATCCCTTTAGTATTAGTAATAATAGAAAGTTCCGACTCAATAATTATCTCATCACTGCCGGTAATATTGAATGTAATGGTTCCGCCATCGCTGACGTCGGCAATTGCCTGTCGAAGCGTTCCTGCTCCTGAATTTGCAGTACTCGTTACAATTTGGTTGGCAGCCATCAGGCTTGTGCTGAATGCCAATAACATCATCAGCATAAATCCGAGAACTAAACTAAATTTTTTCATTTCTTTCTCCCTTGTCACGCTGTAGTTCCGCAAGTGGGCGGACGAAAGCGGATTTTATATTTTTTTTATTAAATATTTCCTTTTTTAGCTTCAACAAGATGTATATTTACAATTTCGCCACATGCACTCGTCTTTTTTTGTTTTTTATTCTTATTTGGTCAAGAAAAATTTTACTGCCTATTTTTCTCCAACCTTGCAGTCGCGAGTCGATAAAAAAATGAGATATTGATCCGTGAAAATCCGTGAGCTATTACATATAAGAATAGAATACAGATCCGACCGGTGGGCGTACAAGTTACACACTGATGGAGCTGATTAACACTGATTCAGAAAAGAATAAAAAATGAAATAAAATATTGATTCGTGATGATCCGTGAAAATCCGTGAGCTATTATATATTACACCGACCGTTGCGAAGGTTTGCAACCGTTCGCAAGGTCTGAATATATAAAAAAAGGGCTGAACATGTTCAGCCCCTATATTTTCTCTTTACCAAGCCCCATTGATGAGGAATCCTAAGCGTAGCAAGAATTCCTGACCAACAAGGTCTCGATTCCTCGTCGTCTCGATGAACCCGGGGCTCCTTAGGAGTCGAATTATCTCATCAAAATAAGCTTCTTTATTTCTTCTGTTTTTCCATTCACGATCAGGTTATAAAAATACACTCCGGGTGTGAGAGTTTTTCCGTTGCCGTCTTTCCCATTCCAATCCAGAGTTTTGGATAAAGCAACTCCCGAATAAAGTGATTTCACAAGCTGCCCTTTGAGGTTGTATATATTCAACACTACTTTTGCTGTTTCAGGAAGATTAAAGGAAATCTTTGTGCTCTCAATAAATGGATTGGGATTGTTCTGGAATAGTCCATATCGCACTGGTTCAGGTATTAAACCACTACCCGGATCATCATGGTCAGGTATGGTAAGAACAGCTACTTTGTCATAATGGTTTATCTGTCCGCTGTAATCTATGCTTTCCAACCAATAATAAAAGGTATCCCCTGCTTGTGGATTCTGTATATTATCTTCATGCAGATATAAGTGCTGCTGCGTGGTTGTACCATGACCTTCAATAAATTCCGATATCTTCTCGGCAGTGGTGAAGTCATCTTCTGTATTACGATATACAAACCATCCCAGATTGTCATTTTCTGATTCTGAACTCCAATAAATGGTTGGAACATTATTCAGGAATTGTGCTGTAAATGCAGAAAGCACAACGGGCAAAGTGCCCTCATCTTTACCAAACATAACGGCAATTTCACCCTCTTTGGCACCGGAATAAATCTCTCCACCAGTAGAATCAAAAAGGTATCCAACACCCAATGTTCCATCAGCATTCTCGATACCTACTGTACAGCCTGTAAGATTGAAACTCGAACCCACATCATTATATTGAAGTTTTATATTTCCACTCGGGTATAGAATTGCTTGTGCGGTGAACCAGCCATTTTCATCAGCACCATATTCCGGCATTTTCTCATAGGTAATTACCATATTACCGCCAGTAGTTCCATAATAAAGATGATATTCTGTTACATTGGTGTCACCTGGATTCATATCATCCCAAAGGAGAGCTATCATACCATTGGGATCTGCAGCAGTTGGTATTGGGACATTTGAATAGTTGCTTACTGTTTCTTCAACAAGGTCAATATATCCATCAGCACAAATCCAGAATTGAGTATAATCAACTCCAAAATAATTGAAAGTAAAACCAATATCATAAGGACCGCCAACACTGTTATCACTACTTACAGTTCCGCTAACGTCTATTCCTGTTGTAGAAATATCAATCCATCCGTAGGAAGGTTGTGAGGGTGCACCGCTGGCTCCGGAAGTTGAGTTCGCAAAGTAGTAACCACCTTGCGCAGCACAACCACCACCAAAGTTAGGACCCCAACCTGTCAGTGCAGCGGTGTGGGTGACTTTCGCATTGGATTCAATTGAAAGATTTGCTGATTTTGATCCAACAGAAGTAGGAGAGAAAGCAACATCGACTGTGATCGATTGACCTGGAGTAAGGTCGTGAGTATAAGAATTTTCATCCGTTAATGTAAACTGGCCAAGATCAGTTCCTGTAATAGAAACGCCAGTCAACGTTAAAATTCCAACACCATCATTGCTAATGGTAAAGGTCTGAGCAGCAGAAGATCCGCCGACATTCACTGTGCCAAATGCTTTGGAAGTCGGATCTATAGCACATACAGGACCCGTTGGAATTTCTTCCCAGGTAAAATCATCGATAAAAATGCTCTGAAATGTTTCTGTCATACCATGCTTAAAAGCAATATAGGCATCACCTTTACCCACATCTGTAACTTCTACTGTATATTGCGTGTAGGTTGGAGTAAATTCAACAATTTCTATAGAACTAAAGGTTGCTGCATCGGATTTATCAGACATTGTTCCAACATTTACCTGATGTCCCGTACATACCGTGGGACCTTTTCCCCAGAATTTCACACGTGTATCAGCAGTACTGAGTTCTGTAGGAGGTGAAATCAGGATTAGATTGTCGGTTGTCTCAAAGAAATTATTAAGCATCACTGAATTCGGCTCAGAATGTGCGTCGTTCGCAATTGTTTCAACTTTAGTCGATATACTACCTGTATCATCTAATTTTGACCAACCCAAAGGCAAATCAGGAGGAGTTACACTATCAAAATTCTGTGTATATGGGTAGGAAGTAATATAGGGATCATATCCATCACCAGATAAGGCTACATCATGTTCGGTTTTTGCTATACTATCTACAATATGGAGATTTGCTGTTTTTGCTCCGACTGAAGTAGGTTTAAAGGTTACATCAACTGTCATTGATTGACCAGCAGTTAATTCTACTGGATAATTACCAACATTAGGATCAGTTAAGTCAAACTGATCTGAATTTGTGCCAGTTATAGAAATCGCAGGATTAATGGTTAAAGTACTGCTACCTGTATTTGTAACTGTGAAGGTTTGAGCAGCGGATGATTCGTCAACATTAACTGTGCCGAAATCCTTTAACGCGGGATCAACACTGAAAATTGGAGTTGTGGGCACGTAAAGTTCAGGTCCTAATACATCATCAATAAAAACACCATGACCATAATTGTCTTCACCCCAGAATTTAATATATGCATTATCTGTTTGAGTTATTGCAGTTTCTAAATCAAGTGTCTTTTCTTCAAAAGCAGGAATATCAGTATCATACGTAGCAAGTAACGCCCAGGTAGAACCACCATCAGTTGAGATATAAACCTCACAAACATTTTGGTCTCCGTCCCAGTCTTCATTTTGAATCCAAAATGTTAGTTCATCAGAACCGCCTGCTGTAAGATCGAGACGCGGGGTAATTAAATCACTATTATAGCCCTCATAATCGGTTCCTTCAAATTCTGCAGAATTTGAACCTGTATGTGCCTCAGAAGTTGATAATTTCCAAGCATGTCCGCTTATAGTCGTGTTTGTCCAATCAGTTGGCGGGAACGTTCCCTCAAATCCTTCGTTTAGAGCTGCTGCGTATACAGCACTTGCTGTAAACAGCATAATTCCTAAAATTAATACAATTTTTTTCATTTTGTTTTCCTTCTAATTTTTTTTAATTTCAATAGAGAATTATCATATTTAATTAACCTACTCGGCAATCCATGATTCATGAGAATGTATAATCTTCCATCCGCCTTGTTCTTTTTTCCATATCAGAGTATAAACGTGTTTGGACTTAATATTTTCATCACTTTTCAATCGCATTTCCGTCTTTTCTTGACTGGTCATTAGAACTAATGTTGGAGTTAATTCAGAAATTTGTAATTCGAGTGGTTCAACATGCTGATTTTCTCTTAGCGAAAAATAATGTTGTATTGAATCTATAAATTCACCTCTATTAGCATAAAAATCTGTACTAACG